>Ga0272442_10005114_pt1 | contig 17659 bp, 17 predicted proteins | sample SSMForm2O_FD_200262 | JGI IMG/M metagenome (GOLD analysis project Ga0272442, IMG submission 200262) | Marine sediment archaeal communities from Little Sippewissett salt marsh, Falmouth, MA, United States - SSM-Form-2O | ecosystem: Environmental > Aquatic > Marine > Wetlands > Sediment ... | reverse complement strand
ACACCGACGACGACCCCGCCGCCCGTCGCGTCCCGGTCCAGCGGGGCCTTGAGGCCGCGCGCGGCCTGAGCCTCGTACCAGTCGATCCGGTGGGGCCAGAAGGCCTCGGCGTAGCTCGCGAGCAGCACCGAGCCGCCGGCGCGCGTGACGCGCGCGGCCTCGCGGACAAGGGCGAGGCGGTCGCCGCCGAAGGCGGCAACCCCGTTCTGTACGCAGAGGACGTGGTCGAAGACACCGCCCCGAAAGGCCAGAGCCCGGGCGTCCATGGCGGCGAGATGGCAACGGCTCCGGAAGCCGAGCCGCTCGCGGGCCAGGAGCAGCGCGCCGACGGAGACGTCGATGCCCCAGAGCTCGCCCACATGGGGCGCCAGCCGCTCCAGGACGCGCCCGTAGCCGCAACCCAGCTCGAGGACGGTGTCCGCCCCCGCGACCCGCGCGACGCTGTACTCGATCTCGGCCTCGAGGTAGGCGCGCGCCTGCGGCGGGGCGGTCTCGTAGCGGCGGCGCAGCCGCTCGGCGGCGCGCCGCTGGTCCCCGATGGTCTTCTGTCGCATGGGCCTTGCACCGGCGTTCACCGCGGCCGGCGCGGCCGCGGCGCGCCACCCAGGCTAGCACGGCCGCCACCGAAGCGAAACCGCGACCCGAGAGGCGCGTAAGCCGTTTCGTTCCACGCGCCGCCGCATTCTCGAGCCTCGATCGATGAAACGAGGAGTCGCCGACTCCCACGAGAGGAGCCCGCCATGCGTGGAATTCCGCTCCCGGCCGCCGTCCTGCCCGCCCTCTGCCTCGCGGCGCTGTTCGCCACCGGCAACGACGCCGCGGCCGTCGGCCCCGAGGCCACGACCTCCGCCAATGCCGCACTCGCCGCCGCGCCCGGCGGCCTCGCCGCCGGCGAGGCCGCCGACAGCCTGCAGGCCATCGTCCAGGGCGTCGTGGACGGGAACCCGGAGATCTTCGGCGCCGTCCTGCTCGTGGACGGCCCCTATCTGAGCTGGCGCGGCGCCGCCGGCCTGGCCGACCCGGCCGCGGGCAGGGCCATGGCGGCCGGCGACCAGTTCTACCTGGCCAGCGTCGCCAAGACCATGACCGCCGCGCTGGTCCTGAAGCTCGCCGAGGCCGGCCGCGTCGGCCTGGACGACCCCGTCGCCGACTACCTGCCCGACAGCCTCCTGGCGGGCCTGTTCACCGTCGGCGGGCGGCCCCGCCACGGCGAGGTCACGCTGCGCCAGCTCCTGGGCCACACCGCCGGCGTGGCCGACGCCTTCAACGACGACGCCTTCATCGCGCTGCTCGTCGCGCGGCCGGACAGCGTCTGGACGCCGCGGGCCGTTCTGGCCTACACACGCGAGCACCAGGCGGCCCACTTCGCGCCGGGCGAGGGCTGGCGCTACTCGGACAACGGCTACAACCTGCTCGGCCTGGTCGTCGAGGCCGTGACCGGTTCTCCGCTGACGGCCGTCTACCGCGACTTGCTGCTCGACCCCCTCGGCATGCGCCACACCTTCCGCCACTTCGCCGGCGAGGACCGGCAGGCCATCCCCGGCCGGCCGCCGTCCCACTGGTTCCGCGGGGATCTCGACTGCACGCCGCTGGTCTCTCTGACCAGCGACTGGGCGGGCGGAGGGCTTTACTCCACGGCGGAGGACCTGCGCCGCTTCCTGCGGGCCCTGTTCGGCGGCCGCCTCTTCGCGCGGCAGGAGACCCTGGACGCCATGCGGACGACGCGCGCGGCCTGGGACGGCTCGGGCTACGGCCTGGGGATCATCCGCGTCCGGGAACTCGAGAGCGCGCGGGCGCCGGAGGTACTGCCGCCGGACTGGGGCGAGCTGTGGGGGCACATCGGCGCCTCGTCGGCCTTCATGTACTACTGGCCGGAGCGCGACACCGTCTTCGCCGGCACCATGAACCAGATGCGCGCGCAGGGGCTCATCGACGCCCTGGTGACCGAGGCCATGGCCGTCGTCGAGGCCCGCGCCGTCCGCTGATCGCCGAACCGCCGCCTCCGCTCGCAAGCGCCGCCCGCTGAACGCCCCGGCGATAGGCCGGTGCCAGCCGAGCGCCGGCGCGGTCCGCCGGCGGGGCGCGAGGCTAGCGCCGCCCGAAGCGCGGCAGGAAACGCGGCACGCGCGCGCGGTATTCCTCGTAGGCCTGCCCGAAGCGCTCGCGCAGCTCCCGTTCCTCGAAGTGCGTGACGATCAGGATCACGGGCACGTAGCCCGCCACCGTCAGGTAGGCGGCCAGGTTGTTGCTGAACAGGGCCATGGCCAACGTGGCCAGGCCCACGTTCACGTAGCGCGGGTGGCGCAGGCGCGCGTAGATGCCGTCGGTGACCAGCCCGCGGGAACCCGCCGCCGCGGAGACCTCGGGTATTCCAAGCAGGACGCGCAGTCCGATCCGCCGGTCGATGGGCACCCGCAGGACGACCGCGGCCGCGTAGAGCAGGACCGCCGCGACGACCAGTGGCGTCCGCACGCCGAAGCGCACGCTCAGCAGCGTCTCCCGCGCCATGAAGATCCCGGCCATGACGGCCGCCGACGCGCCGAAGGCGGCGAGGTAGGTCCACGCGGACCCGGCCCGCCGCCAGAAGCGGATGAAGGGGTGGACGACCAGCCAGATCGCGGCCGCGCCGGGCAGCGTGACCACGGTCAGCAGCGCGACGAAGTACGCAGCCTGCTCCATGGCCCTCCCTCTCCGCGCGGCCCTAGCGGTCCAGCAGCGCGCGGATCATGGCCTCGTAGTTGGCCTCGTCGCCCTCGCGGAAGCCGATGGCGCTGAAGACGATCCTGCCCTCGCGGTCGATGAACAGGTTCGTGGGCACGGCCCGGATGCCGAACTTCTCGCCGGACATGCGGGCCTCGTCGATCAGGACGGGCCAGGTGGCGCCCACCTCTTCGGCGAAGGCGCGCGCCAGCTCGGGCCGGTTGCTGGTCTCGACGGCCAGGAGCTGGAAGTCCTCGCCCACGAGCGTCTCGGTCAGGCCGACCAGGCGTGGAAACTCCACGCGGCAGGCGGGTCAGGTGGGATGCCAGAAGTTGATCATCACCACCTTGCCGGCGTGGTCGGACAGGCTCGTCTCCGCGCCGTCCAGGCCCGTCAGCGTGAAGTCCGCGGCCGCGGTGGCCCGTGCGTAGCGCGCTTCCCAGAGGGCCGCGTCGAAGGCGGCCACGTCGCCGCCCAGCTCGGCCACCAGGGCCTCGGCGCGCGCCTGCACGGACGCGTCCATGCCGCGCTCGAGCTGCTTGCGGTACAGGTCCAGCAGCTTCTCGTCCTCGCCCGTCTTCTCGTAGGCGGCGGCCAGGTGCTCGCAGGTGTCGGGATCGGGATCCTCGGACAGCTCGACCGCCCGCTCCAGGGTACGCGCGGCCTCCTCGTGGCGGCCCTGCTTGAACAGGCCCCAGCCGGCCGTGTCGAGGATCATGGCCTTCTCCATGTCGTCCTCGGCCATGTCCGCGGCCGCCAGCGCCATCTCGGCGCCCAGGGCGGGATCCCAGCCGGGATCGTCCACCAGGGGCCAGGCCACGGCGTTCAGGTCGCCCGGCGCCGCCAGGCCCGCCGCCTGGAAGTCCCGCGCCGCGGCGAGGGCCGCCTCGCGGTCGTCCGCCTGGCGGGCGTGCTCGAAGAGGACCCGGTGCAGCCCGGCCTTGCCGCCGTCAGTGGGCTCGGAGGCGAGCGCCCTCCGCGCCCAGGCCAGGGCGGCGTCGGCGTCGGCCTCGCGCTTGACGGCGAAGATGCGCCGGTACGCGTAGCTGCGGTACTCCGACTCGGGGAAGTCGGCCAGGAAGGCCGTCAGGGCGGCCTCCATCTCGGCGGGATCGGAGAGGGCGAGGGCGGCCCGCAGGACGTCCAGGTCGGAGGGCTGCTCCGCCGCCCGCTCGGCCGTCTCGCCGTCCGGCTCCTGCCCGGCCTCCTGCCGGCCGCAGCCCGCGGCGGCCAGCGCCAGGGCGAGCAGCAGGAGGGGTAGCCATCGTGTCCAGCGCATGGGGTGCTCCTTTCCGGCCGGCGTGCCGGCCGCGAGGGAGAGGCGAGGCGCACTCAGTCGCCGCTGATGAGATCCTTGAAAATGCGGCCGCCCAGGCCGCCCACGCCGCGGTGCTCGCCGACGTTTCCCTTGCCGAAGCGGCCCACGGCGGCGATGCGGTCCACCAGGCGGCTGAAGGGCAGGGTCTGCAGGAAGACCTTCCCCGGCCCCTTGAGCTTGGCCAAAAACAGCCCCTCGCCGCCGAAGAGGGCGTTCTTGAAGCCGCCCACGAACTGGATGTCGTAGTCCACCCGCTCCTGGAAGGCCACCAGGCAGCCGGTGTCCACGCGCAGGATCTCGGCCGGGCCCAGCTCCCGCTCGATCAGCGAGCCGCCGGCGTGGACGAAGACCAGCCCGTCGCCGCTCAGCTTCTGCAGGATGAATCCCTCGCCGCCGAAGAGCCCCGTGCCAAGCCGCTTGGTGAAGGCCACGGAGATGTCGATGCCGTGGGCGCTGCACAGGAAGGCGTCCTTCTGGCAGAGGTAGGTGCCCTCGGCCGCCAGGTCGATGGGCAGGATCTTGCCCGGGTAGGGCGCGGCGAAGGCCACCGTGCGCCGCTGGCGCACCGTGTTGCCGAAGGTGGTGATGAAGAAGCTCTCGCCGACGAAGGCCCGCTTGAGGCCCTTCCAGACGCCGCCCTGCGTGGAGGTGTCCATGGCGACGCCGTCCTCCATGTAGAGCATGGCCCCGGCCTCGGCCAGCACGGCCTCGCCGTTGTCGAGGGTCACCAGGACGGCCTGCATGTCGTCCCCGCGGATCTCGTAGTCGATCTCGTGCGCCATGGTCATCCCTTCGCGCGGTTGTAGGCGGCGACGCCGGTCACCGCCTGGCCCAGGATCAGCGTGTGGATGTCGTGGGTCCCCTCGTACGTGAGGACCGCCTCCAGGTTGCACAGATGCCGGCCCGTCTGGTACTCGAGGCTGATGCCGTTGGCCCCCAGCACCTGCCGGCAGAGGCGGGCCGCCGCCAGAGCCATCTCGCAGTTGTTGCGCTTGGCCAGGGAGATCTGCGACGGCGTGATGGTGCCCGCGTCCTTCAGCTCCGCCAGGCGGAAGAGCAGCAGCTGGGCCTTGACCACCTCTGTCAGGATGTCCGCCAGCTTCTTCTGCGTGAGCTGGAACTGGGCGATGGGGCCGTCGAACTGGACGCGCTCGCCCGCGTAGGCCACGGCCTCCTCGAAGCAGGCCAGGGCCGCGCCCAGCGTACCCCAGGCGATGCTGTAGCGCGCCTGGTTCAGGCAGGCCAGGGCCGCGCCCAGCCCGCTGGCCCCCGGCAGCAGCGCGTCGCCGGGCACGCGCACCTCGTCCAGATGCAGCTCGCCCGTGTCCGAGGCCCGCAGGCTCATCTTCAGCTCCATGCGGCTCGACGTGAAGCCCGCCAGCCCCTTCTCCACGAGGAAGCCGCGCACGACGCCCTCCTCGTCGCGCGCCCAGACGACGGCCACGTGGGCCTGGTTGGCGTTGGTGATCCACATCTTGTTGCCGTGGAGGATCCACCCGTCGCCGTCGCGGCGCGCGCGCGTCTCCATGCCCCCGGGATCGGAGCCGTGGTCCGGCTCCGTCAGGCCGAAGCAGCCCACCTTCTCGCCCGTGGCCAGGAGCGGCAGCCACTTCCGCTTCTGCTCCTCGGTGCCGAAGCGGTGGATGGGGTACATCACCAGGCCGCCCTGCACCGACGCGAAGCTGCGCAGGCCGCTGTCGCCGCGCTCCAGCTCGAGCATCATCAGGCCGTAGGCGCGGTTGCCCAGGCCGGGCAGGCCGTAGCCGTCGAGGCTGGGGCCGTACAGCCCCAGCGCGCCCATGCCGGGGACGAGGTCGTCGGGGAAGCGGCCCTCCTCCCAGAGACGGGGCAGTCGCGGCAGGGCCTCCTTCTCGACGAAGGCGCGCACGGTCCGCCGGATGAGCTTCTCCTCGTCGGTGAGCAGCTCGTCGAGGCGATAGAAGTCCGTGAAGGGCGACGTGGCCGGGCTCATGGCTCCTCCTGGTCGGGATTCCGCGGGCGAACGGGCGCGGAAAGGGAACTCTACCGCAGCCGCGCGCGCGGCGCCAGCGCGAGGTGCCCGCGGCCGCGCGGAACGCGCCGGCGCCGCGCCCACGCGGCGCGCGGGCGCGGTCGGTATGAACGATTCTCAGCGCGGGACGGTCTACCAGAGGCGCGGTCGGACGCCGGCCATGACGCGGCGGTCCATGGTGCGCCGCTCGGCGTCGGCCAGTTCGGGGAAGTCCCAGTTCATCCCCCGCTTGAAGGGGATCTCCGCCTCGCCGTCGTGGACGGCGCGGGCCAGGCAGCGGTCGGGCTTGTAGAAGCGCACCTCGGCGTCCGCGAAGCCCATGAAGGCGCACATGTCGCGGATGCAGAGCCCCGAGGGCTGCCACCACATGCCGCCCCAGTAGCGGCCGAAGTTGGCGAAGGAGCGCCGGGAGTCGTCCGCGCCGTTGCTCTCGATGAGCAGCAGCCCGCCCGGCTTGAGGAGGCGGCGCATCATCAGCAGGCCCACGAGCATGTCGCTCAGGTGGTAGAGGACGCCGCTGAGGACCACCATGTCCAGGCTGCCCGGCTGGATGGCCTCGTCGAGCTTGTAGACCGACGAGCGCAGGAACTCGACGCCCTCCAGGCCGAAGGCGTCGGTGAGCAGCCGGGCCTGCTCCAGGTGCTCGGGCAGTTCGTCCACGGCCCACACGCGCCGGGCGCCGCGGTGGGCCAGCAGGGCCGTGTGCCCGCCGGTGAAGCAGCCGACGTCGGCCACCTCCTTACCGGCCAGCGACTCGGGCCACCAGCCCCACTGGTCCAGCAGCCCGACGATCTCCAGGTAGCCGCGGCCGAGGAAGCCCTCCTGGGCGAAGGGCCCGAAGTCGACGGTCTGGCCCCAGCCGTACTGGGATCGCGCGGCCAGGTCGGCGGCGCGGGCCTTCAGCTCGGCCACGCGCTCGGGCGGAGCCGCCGGGTCCACGCGCAGGGGCCACGCGCCCATGGCGCGGGGGTAGCCGCGGGGGAAGAGCTTGCGCCGGACCTCCCAGCAGAGCTCGCTGATCGTCACGGGGGCACCGCCTTGGCTCGGGTGAAGCGCCGACGGCCATATGTAAGCGCCCGGCGCGCGCGGTGTAAAGGGGGCGGCGGCGCGGCGGACCGGCGCGGAACGGTCGAAACGCACCGTCAGGGCGGCGGCCGCGCGTGCGGGCCGATCAGTCGAAGAGGTCGCCCTGGCGCTCGGCGGGGGGCGGCGGCGGCTCCTGGCCCAGCATGGCCAGCAGCCGGCGCGCCGTGGCCGGCGCGTGGCCGGTGTAGTGGTTGTTGACGTAGCCGAAGACGCGCCGCAGGCCGCGGCGCCGCTCGCGGATCCAGCCGGCCCAGTCGTCCAGCTCCTCGCCGCGGTCCACTACCTCCTCGCGGAAGGTCTCCAGGGAGCGGTCGCCCAGCCAGCGCAGGTAGCAGAAGTCCGTGGTCACCGGCCGCACGGGAGGGCTGTCGGGCCCCACGCCGGTGACCCAGGCCATGTCCAGGTCGGCCAGAAGGCCCAGCAGCACCTCGTCGTGCCAGCCCGAGTGGCGCAGCTCCACGGCGTAGCGGAACTCCCCCGGCAGACCCTCGAGGAAGGTGCGCAGGGCGTTCATGCGTTCGGGCCGGAAGCCGGGCGGGAACTGCAGGAGGAGGGGTCCGAGCTTGTCGCCCAGGAGGGCCATGCGGTCCAGGAAGGCCCGGACGATCTCGGAGTCGGGATCCAGGCCGCCGGGCTCGTGGGTGATGTCGCGGGGGAACTTGGCCGCGAAGACGAAGTCGTCGGGGGTGCGCTCGTCCCAGGCGCGGACCACGGACTCGCGCGGCGCCGAGTAGAAGGTGGAGTCGATCTCCACGGTGCGGAAGGTGGCCGCGTAGGCCGGCAGGTAGTGCTCGGGCCGCGTGGAGGGCGCGTAGAAGGTGCCCTCCCAGTCCTTGTAGCTCCAGCCGCTGGTGCCGACGAGGATCTCGGCCTCGCCGCTGGCGGTCTGCGGCCCGGGCGCCTCCTTGAAGAAGTCCTCCTCGTCGACGAAATCGTCCTCGACGCGCCAGTCGTCCTTCTCGGTCATGGTCCCGTGATTGTAGCGCCGCGCGTTGCAAAAATGCCACCCCAACGGGCCGGGTTCCGGAGCGCCCGGGCGAGAATGGCGTTGAACGGCCCCCTCGCGGCCCCTAGGATAGCCAGCCAGCCCCCTCGCCGTCACACGGAGGTGTCCCATGCGCTCCCTGGCCGCGCTGCTGCTCCTGGCCCTCGCCGCCCCCCCGGCCGCCGCGGACGCGGTGACGGAGCCGCGCAGCGGGACCGAGTTCCCCGCCCGCGTCCTCGCCGCCGCCGGCGCCGACACCGTCGCCCTCGAGGCCCTCGGCACGGGTCTGCGCACCAAGTGGCGCGTCAAGGTCTACGCGGCCTGCCTCTACGTGGCCGAGGGCGCCGACCTGGGCGAGGACCGCCACGCGGCCCTGATCCACGGCGACGCCCCCCGGCGCATCGTCATGCACTTCCTGCGCGGCGTGGGCGCCGGCAAGGTGGCCGGGGCCTTCCGCGACGGAATCCGCAAGACCCTGCGCGAGGGCCACGACGAGGCCGTGGACGCCTTCTGCGGCCTCTTCGCCGAGGACCTCCGCGAGGGCGAGGAGATCGTCCTCACCCAGCTTCCCGGGGCCGGCCTGGTGGTGGAGCGGTCGGGAACGCGCCTGGGCGCCGTCGCCGACGCCGGGGTCGTGGCCGCCGTCTGGGCCACCTGGTTCGGCGACGATCCCATCAGCGGGGACATGAAGCGCCGCCTGGCCGGCCTCTGAGGCCTCCGTGACCGGCGGCCAGCGCATCCTAAAGAACGTCGCGTCCATCCTCGGCTCCGAGGCGCTGGTCAAGCTCGTCTCCTTCCTGGTCACCCTGTACATCGCTCGCCGGCTGGGCACGGAGGCCCTGGGCAAGCTGTCCTTCGCCCTGAGCTTCGTGGCCATCTTCGCGGTGCTGGCCGACCTGGGCATCAGCCGCCTGACCACGCGGGACCTGGCGCGCGACCGCGCGAGCCTGCTCCGCTTCGTGCCGGGGGCCTTCGCCCTCAAGGCCCTCCTGGCCCTGGGCACGGTCGTCCTGCTCGCCGCCGGCTCCTTCCTGCTGGGCAAGGAGCCCGAGACCCATGTCTACGTCCTGGTGCTGCTGGCCTGGCTGCTGTTCGACACCCTCAACCTCTTCTTCCGGGCCGTCTTCACGGCCCTGGAGGAGATGGAGTACGCGGGCCTGCTCAAGGCCTTCGAGAAGCTGCTCTTCTTCCTGCTCTTCGGCGCCGTCCTGCTGATGCCCCTGGAGGGCCGGCGGCTGCTGGGTATCGTGATCCTCTATCCGCTGGCCTCCCTGGCCACCACTCTGCTGGGCGTGCGGCTGCTGGGGCTGAAGAACGTCCGCCTGGGCCTCGCGCCGGATCCGGAGACCTGGCGCTTCCTGCTCGCGCGGAGCTGGCCCTTCGCCGGCAGCCTGATCCTGGCCAGCGTCTACCTCTACGCCGACACCATCATGCTCAGCTACATGAAGGGTGACGCGGTCACGGGCCTCTACAACGCCGCCTACAAGCTCTTCATCACCCTCTACTCGCTGCAGGCCATGCTGGCGGAGGTGTTCTTCCCCACCTTCAGCCGCCTCTTCGCCGAGGACCGCCAGGCCTTCCGCGTCTTCGGGCGCCGCGTGGCGCGGGTGCTCTTCGGCCTGACGGTGCCCCTGGCGACGGGGGCCATCGTCCTGGCGCCGGCGGGGGTGGACCTGATCTACGGCGGCGAGTACGCCGGGGCGGTGACCAGCTTCCGCATCCTCGCCCTGGACCTGGTCGTGCGCTCGGGGCTGACCCTGGCCGGCGCCGTCCTGCTGGTCAGCGACCGGGAGCAGCGCTTCATGGGCGCCATCGGCATGGGGGCCCTGCTGAACCTCGTGCTCAACTTCCTGCTCATCCCGCCCCACGGCCTGGACGGCGCGGCCGTGGCCACGGTGGCCAGCGAGGCCCTGGTGCTGCTGGCCATGGGCCTGTGGGCCCTGCGCATCGAGGCCCTGCCCTGGCTGCAGGCCTTCCTGCTCCCGCTCCTGGCGTCGGCGGGGATGGCTCTTATCTTGAGGTTCGTGCCCGCCGATAACCTGGCGGCGGCCGTCGCCGCCGGGATCGCGAGCTACGCCGCGCTGCTGGTGCTCATCGGCGGCCTGCGCCGGCAGGACGTCGACTTCCTGCGCCGCTCGGTCCTGCGCCGCGGAGAGGGGACGAGGTCGTGAGGATCACCATCCATGGCTCCTACGGCACGGGGAACCGCGGGGACAGCGTCATCCTGGCCCAGATGCTGCGATTCCTGGGCGAGCGGCTGCCCGGCGCGGACGTGACCATCCTCTGCCGCGACGAGGGGCGCCTGGGCCTCCTCCTGGAGACGGAGCTGCCCGACAGCCCCCTGCGCCTGCGCCCCCTGCACGCCTCCTTCCGCCGGCGGCCTCTCGGCGTGCTGCGGGCCTGCCTGGGCTGCGACCTCTTCATCCTGGGGGGCGGCGGCCTGCTCTGGGGGCGGGCGCCGGGGAACCTGTCCTACTGGCTGCAGCGGGCGCGCCTGGCCAAGCGCGCCGGGCGGCGGCTGATCTTCTACGTGCCCGGCATCTACAGCGTCCGGGGGCAGCTCGCCCTCCAGCTCCTGGGCCGCACGGCCGCCAAGGCCGACTGGCTCTCGGTCCGGGACGAGGAGGGCCGCCACCAGCTCCTGGCCGCGGGCATCCCCGAGGAGCGCATCGTCCTGGGCGCGGATCCCGCCTTCCTCCTGCCGCAGCCGCAGCCCGAGCAGATCGAGGTCCTGCGCGAGGCCCTGGGCCTCCAGGGCCAGCGCCTGGTGGGGCTCTCGGCGCGCGACTGGCGCAGCCGCCTCTCGGCCGGCATCTTCGCCAAGTTCGTGCACAGCCTCCTGCACGAGGAGGGCACCACCCTCCTCTTCTTCGCCCTGAAGACGGGGGGCTACCTGGGCGAGACGGACACGGACGACCTGACGGTGGCCAATTCCCTGCTGCGCACCCTGCCGGCCGAGCTGCAGGCGCGGGTGCTCGTCCTCGACGACCGCTACAGCAACGCCGAGATGATCGCCCTGATGGGGGCCTGCCGCTACCTGATCGGCATGCGCCTGCACTCGCTCATCTTCGCCACCATCGCCGGCATCCCCTTCGGCGCCGTGGCCTACGACGAGAAGATCACCGCCTACATGGACATGGTGGGCCGGCGCGACCATCTCCTCGACATGACGGACGTGGCCGACCCGGACCGCATCCAGGCCATCGTGACGAACCTGGAGGCCGAGCGGGCCGCGGCCTGCGACGACGGGCCCTGCAACGCCATCCTCGACACGGCGGGCCGCCTGTCCACGCGCTGCCTGCTGATGCACGAGGAGCTGGCCGCCCGCCTGCGCAGCTGGTTCCCCGAGGCCTCCGGGCGCATCCGGGAGTGAGGGCGTGGCGGCCCGCGACCTCGTCTACTTCTCGCCCATCCCCTGGCGGGGACTGCACCAGCGGCCCCAGCACTGCGCCGATCTCCTGGCCGCCGGACGGCGCCTGCTCTTCGTCGAGCCCGTGACCCTCCACGGCGAGGGCCCGCCGGCGCGCGACGGCGATCGGGACTGGCTGGCCCTGCCCGTCCTGCCCGTCAACGCGCGCCAAAGAGTCCTGCGCGGCCTGGCCCTGGCGGGGGACGCCGTGGCGCCCCTGCGCCGCGCCGTCGAGGCGCGGCAGGCCCGCCTGCTGGCCCGGCGCTGCGAGCGCCTCGGCCTGCGGGATCCCGTGCTGCTCTTCGGCCACCCCGAGCTGGCTCATCTGCGCCGCCTCTTCCCGGACAGCCCCGTGGTCTACGACCACATGGACGACGTCCTGCGCTTCGTCCCGCGGCCCGGCCGCATGCGCCGCGCCCTGGCGGCCCTGGTCGGCGAGGCCGACCTGGTCAACGCCACCAGCCGCCGCCTGGCGGAGCAGATGGAGGCCCTCGGAGCCCGGCGCCTGCTGCGCCAGGGCAACGGCGTCGAGTGGGAGCGCTTCGCCGGCGCGGGCGGACCGCCCCCGCCGCCGCCGGGCCTGGCGGACATGCCCGCGCCCCGCGCCGTCTACACGGGCTCGGTGGCCGAGTGGTTCGACCTCGACCTGCTCTTCGAGGTCGCGCGGCGATTGCCGGACGTCTCCTTCCCCGTGGTCGGGCCCCTGCGGCCCGCCCTGCTGGGGCGCGTCCAGGAGGCGCCCGCCAACGTCCGCTTCTTCGGCCAGCGGCCCTACGCGCAGGTGCCCGCCTGGCTGGCGGGGGCCCGGGCGGCCCTCATCCCCTTCGCGCGCAACGAGCTGACCGAGGCCGTGGATCCCGTGAAGCTCTACGAGTACCTGGCCGCGGGCCTGCCGGTGGTGGCGACGCCCTTCTCGCCGGAACTGGCGGACCTGGCCGGCGGCGTCCGCCTGGCCGCCACGGCCGACGAGTTTGCCGACGCCCTGCGCGGCGTCCTGGACGCGCCGCCCCCGCCCGAGCGCCAGCGGGAGCTGGCCGCGCCTCGCCGCTGGGAGCGCGTCCTGGCCCCCCTCGTCGAGGCCATCGAGGCCCTCTAGGCAACCATCCTCTCTCGTCGGAAGCCCCGCCCGCCCGATGCGGCGCCGCCGCAGCAGTCTCCATTCCGGATCCGGCGGCTCCTCATCCCCGCCCGCCGGGCGTTTCCCCGCGCGGCGCGTGCAACGCCCGCGCGTGGGCCGGTGTCCATGCCAGCGAGGTTGGAAAGCCCTTGCCAGGAAGGACCGACGTGGTGAAAGTCGCGAGCATGGCAGAGCGAGGATGGCCCGCCGACACACCGGTGGACGGCGAGGAGGCCCGGCGCCTCTTCCCCCACTGGGTGCGCCAGTCGCGGGGCAGCATCTACGCCACGCTCGTCCGCATCCTCCGCGACGAGAACGAGGCCGAGGACCTCCTCCAGGAGACCTACCTCCGCGCGCTCGACCGTCTCGACTCCTACCGCGGCGAGGGCGAACCCGAGGCCTGGCTGCGGCGCATCGCCGTGCGCCTGGCCCTGAACCACCTGCGCGCGAGCCGCGTCCGCCGCTGGCTGCCCCTGCCGGGCGGTTCGCGGGAGGCCGTCGATCCGGCGGCCCTGCCCGACCACGCCGCGCCGCCCGACGAGACGGCGGCCGGCGGCGAGCGGCGCCGCCGCCTGGAGATCCTGCTGCGCGAGCAGCCGCCGCGGGCCCGCGTGGCCTTCGCCCTCCGCCACCTCGAGGGACGCAGCTACGCCGAGATCGCGTCCCTCATCGGGAGCGCCGAGGCCACCGCCCGCAGCATCGTCTTCCGTACCGCCTCCCGCCTGGAGCGGGAGATCCATCAGAGAGGTTGGAGTGATGAAGCGACGGACTGAGGAGCACGACAGCGCGCGGTTCCAGCGCCTGCTGGAGCCCGAGGGACCGCCGCGCCTGGACGACCGCGCGGCGGCGGAGCTGGACCGGCGCGTCCGGGAGGCCATGGCCGCCCGCGCGCCGAGGCCGCGCCGCTGGGTGCGGCCGGTCCTGGCCGTGGCGGCCGCGGCCGCCCTGTTCCTGACACTGCCCCACCTCGCCGGGCGCGGACCCGAGCGGACCGGGCCGGGACTGGAGCTGGTGGACGAGGAGACCTTCGCGGCGGCCCTGGAGCAGTGGCTGGACGAGGACGTGGACCTCACCGAGGTCCTGCCCGACGTCCGGCAGGACACCTTCGAATGGAACGACGAGCAGAGCGATTACCTGCGCGACGGCCTCGCGGCCTTCGACGCGGACCAGCTATAGGAGGCTGATCATGAAGAAGCTGACCCTCGCCCTCGCCCTACTGGCCTTGGTCGCGACCCTGGCGCCGCAGGCCGTCCAGGCCCAGCGCTTCGGCGCGCGCGGCCAGCAGCCCTGGGGCAACTGGGACCAGAAACCCCCGCGGGAGATGGTGGAGTCCTTCCGCCTGTACAAGCTGACCGAGTACCTGGAGCTGGACGAAGAGCAGACCGCCCAGATCTATCCCCGCCTGGCCGCGATGCGCAACGCCAGCGATGAGCATCGCACGCAGGTGCGGGAGAAGATGAAGGAGCTCGGCGAGCAGGTGGAGGCGGAGAAGTGGGGCAAGGCCGCGGACCTGGCCGAGGAGATCCACGGCCTGCGCGGCGAGCACCAGACCGCCATGCACCAGATGCAGGAGGAACTCATGGGCCTGCTCAGCGACGAGCAGAAGGCCAAGTACGTGGTCTTCGAGCGGCGCTTCGAGCGTCACCTGCAGCGCATGATGCACCGCGCTCGCACCGGTGACCGGCCCGGCCCCGGCGGCATGGGCCAGCGCGGCGGCCAGGGACCCTGCGCCCCCGGCTTCCCCTGGAGCCCCAACGGCGGCTAGCGCACCCGGCACGCCGGGACCGGTCCCCCCGCGCGACGCGCGATGGCGCCGATCCCCCGACGCGCGCCGCCCGGCGGCTCCGGCGAGCCCGCCCCTCCCCCGACGGGGAGGGGCTTTTTCGTTGCCCGCCGGATTGGCCGCTGCCCATCGCAGCGGCCTTCACTGCCCCGAAGGAGCGCTTCAGCCGCTAGCAGAAGCCCTGCCGCTGATGGGGCCGACTCTTGCTGCGGCACCCTGCTCCCATTCATCGAGGGGAAGCGCTTCGGCCAGCGCGTCACCCATCTGGCGGCGAATGCGATCCGCGGATCCATACCGGGACAGGAAGCGCACGGTGCGCAGCAGGTTGTTCTGGTCGTAGATCGGGTCGATGAGCTTCGGGCGATCGCCACGCAGGACCACCGCGTTGTCCCAGTCGTCACGCTGCCGGGTCGCGCGCTCGTCGCTGGTCACGGGCAGGTACCGGACCTGCAGGTTCTGGCATCCCACCCTCTCCAGCTCCTGAACCATCGCGCGGTGGGCGACGATGATCTGCTCGACCTTCGGATCGTAGCGGTCCTCGTCGCAGGTGAGGAACACGTTGATGATGCGGGTGCCGCGCTGGGCCATCAGCTTGATCATGGTGAGAAACCGGCCGTTCAGGCCGAGGTTCTCCGAATACCACAGGCGCGGAACGGATCGGATGAACAGGGTGTCGTCCGCCTCGAGCAGCATCAGGTAGCGGCAGAGGTGGGAGACGATGTTCTCGTGATCGCCGCTCAGCTCCCAGATTCCGTGCTTCATGTCCTCGACGTGGCTCGTGAGAAGCACCAGATCCAGTTCGACCATGTTGGCCAGGAGGGTGTTGCCCGAGTCCCGGAGCGCGGAGAGCGTCTCCAGCAGCTTCTCGCCGACGCTGACGAGGTCGCTCCCGCGCGCGCGATCCCTCAGTCCGAACGAGAAGGTCCGGATGTCGCTCAGCAGCGCATCGGCATGGGGCGTGCGCGCGTCCTTGTCGATGCGCAGGCACCTCGCGATCAGGTCGGCGACACCGTGGTTCTCCTCCAGAAGCCGGGGATTGCGATCCTTGATGCGGTTGACGATGAACAGCTTGAGGCGGTCGTCGTCCGCGATGGGTTCGCGCGGCGGATCCTCTCCGGTGGCCATGTAGAAGAAGGTTCCTCCCATGGAGTAGATGTCGGACCGCCGGCCCTCGCGATAGCCGTTGCGCCGCTCGGGGGCGCAGTAGGCGTGCGACGGCTCCTCCCGGCCGCACTGGTACCTGTCATCCCGGAAGCGGGAGCTGCCGAAGTCGATGAGAATCGGCTCGCCGCTCTCGACGATGATGATGTTGCGGGGCCAGATGTCGCCGTGGATGACGCGCTCGAGATGGACCGCCTTGAGGATGTCCACCATGCTTTCGGCGAGCCTGAAGAAATCCGCCGCCGAGGCGATGCCGTTGAAGGCCCTGCCGGGAAGGGCGAACTCCCGTTGCAGGTATTCGGTCAGGAGATCGCCCTTCACGTACTCCTGTACCAGGAACCTCGCGATCGCCACATCGCCGCTGTCGCTGATGGTCTCCAGGTAGTCGCCCCAGTCGTAGACGCGCGCGACGCCGTCGACCGAGCTGAGCCGCTTGAGGGCGCCCAGCTCCTGGTCGAAGATCCCGCAGACATTGCCCAGAAATTGCCGGATCTCCTGTGGCGGCCGGTCCTTTTCGATGCGGGGGGATTTTATGAGAACGGTATCGCCGTGGGGCGGGCCCTCACCGGTCAGCCAGCCCGGATCGTCCCTCACCTCGCGGATGCGGGCACGAAAGGTGCGGGCATGGGCGCCTGATCCGATCTCCCTGATAACGTCGTAATCCGCCGAGTGGCCAGAGAACATCGTTGCCCTCCCTGGTCGAGGTTCCACCCAGCGGATCTTTGCGCCCAATTCATATACTATTCACGTCGGCCGGCCGCCGCCACCCCCGCCGGTCGATATTCCTGCGAGCGGAGCACCTTCCGGCCCGCCGCGACTACACCCTGGCGCCGCCGCCAGGGGCCGTCAACTGGCCGCAACGTGCGGGAAGGTCGTGTCGACGGGCACGTCTGCTTGCAGTGACACAGTCGGCCCTCTAGTATAGCGCGCGCCCGCGGCGCGCCGTTCTGCCCCGCGCCGCGCCACCGGGAGGACGCCGTGATCCAGGTCGAAGGACTGCGCAAGCAGTACGGGGATTTCGAGGCCGTCAAGGGCATCAGCTTCACCGCCGAGGCCGGCGCCATCTTCGGGTTGCTGGGGCCCAACGGCGCCGGCAAGTCCACCACCATCGGCTGCATCTCGGGGCTGCTGGCGCCCAGCGCCGGCCGCGTGTCGGTCATGGGCCACGACGTGGTCGCGGACGGCCCCGCCTCGCGGCACGCGCTGGGAGTCGTCCCCCAGGAGATCGCCCTCTACGAGGACCTCTCGGCCCGCGAGAACCTGGCCTACTGGGGCGCGGCCTACGGCCTGCGCGGCGCGGCCCTGAAGGCGCGCGTGCAGGACGTCCTCGAGCGGGTGGGGCTGAGCGACCGCGCCAGGGAGGCCGTCAAGAAGTTCAGCGGCGGCATGCAGCGGCGGCTCAACTTCGGCTGCGGCATCGTCCACGAGCCGCGCGTGCTGTTGCTCGACGAGCCCACCGTGGGCGTGGATCCCCAGAGCCGCGTGCACCTGCTGGACCACGTGCGCGACCTGGCCGCATCGGGCGCCTGCATTCTGTACACGACCCACTACATGGAGGAGGCCGAGCAGCTCTGCGACCGCCTCGCCATCGTCGACGAGGGCGTCGTCATCGCCATGGGCACCCTCGCCGAGCTGCGCGCCCAGCTCGGCGAGAAGGACCTGCTGCGCCTGGGCGGCCGCTTCGACGGCGAGGGAGCCGTGAGCGCCCTGGCCGCCCTGGCCGACCTCGAGATCGTCCAGGCCGACGCGGAGACGCTGACCCTCGCCGTGGCCGGCGCCTCGAACCGCCTGCCCGAGATCTTCAACGTCCTGGCGGGGGCCGGCTGCGAGGTGCGCGAGACCACCCTCAAGCAGCCCAGCCTCGAGACCCTCTTCATCAAGCTGACGGGCAAGGAGCTGCGCGAATAGCATGGGCTTCGTCTGGATCACGGCTCTCAAGGACCTGCGGCGCTACTGGCGCCAGCCCCTGACCCTCGCCGTCTGGGTGGGCATCCCCCTGATGGTGGGCGTGCTGATGATCGGGCTGTTCGGCGGCAAGGAGGGTCCGCGGCCCCAGGCCCACGTGCTCGTCGCCGACGAGGACGACAGC
>Ga0272442_10005113_pt1 | contig 17662 bp, 19 predicted proteins | sample SSMForm2O_FD_200262 | JGI IMG/M metagenome (GOLD analysis project Ga0272442, IMG submission 200262) | Marine sediment archaeal communities from Little Sippewissett salt marsh, Falmouth, MA, United States - SSM-Form-2O | ecosystem: Environmental > Aquatic > Marine > Wetlands > Sediment ... | reverse complement strand
ACCGCAGGAGGATGTCCCGACCGCCGTCAGGCGAACTTGTAGGTGATCCCCGTAACGGTCAGCTCCCGCTCGCCCTCGGGCAGCATCAGGCGTACTTTGTCATCCACCCGGGCGCCGATCAGGGCTTTGGCCAGGGGAGATATCCAGCTGATCAGGCCGCGGTCGGGATCGCTCTCGTCCACGCCGACAATGCGGTACACCCGCGGCTCTCCCCCGGTCTCGGCTACGGTAACCGCCGCACCGAAGGCCACCCGGGACGGGTCCTGCCCCTCGGGTGTGACCACCTCCAGGCGGGCCAGCATTTTCCCCAGGTAAGTGATGCGCCGCTCCAGCTTGCGCAGCTTGCTTCGCTCCCGAATCAACCGGTCCCGGTCGGCTCCCTCCCTGCCGGCCACCTCCCGGGCCAGCCCGGCGGCCAGCCGGGGACGCTCCTTGCTGCTGAGGCGGCTCAGCTCATCCCGCAGAGCCTCCGCACCCTCATGCGTCATGTAGTTCCTGGCCCCCGGCGGCAGGGGGATCTTGATCTCCGGAACCTCCTCACCGGAAAACTGGGAATCCTCTTCACTGACAAAAGCCCGGCTCATACTGCTTTCCCTGCGGCGGCCTTGCTCAAAACGAGCGGCTGGCCGCCTCCTTGATGTCGAAAAAATCGCAGGTGTAGTCCACCGCCTGTTTTACGTCGAAATGCTTGCAGGTGTAGATGACCACGGAGATGAAGCGGTGGTTCTTCCAGACATAGAGGGATATCCCAGAATCGATGAGGGGCACGAAGGCGTCGTAGCCCTGGTTGTCGTAGCTTCCCAGCGACTGAGGAGAGAAGATGATGGGCTCCCCGTACATCGTGAGCTCTAAGGCGTCGGTGACATCCCGGAAATACTCGCGAATTGTCTCCTCCTCCACCTCAATACCGTAGTAGCCCTCCAAAAGCAGCCGCTGCCGCACTATTCCCGGCGCCAGGTCTTTCATGGCTGTTCCTCCTGCCCAATCATAACAGCCCGCGAAGATGCGGGCAAGCGATATGCTGGTGGACGCCCGCGCTGTTTTGTGGCACACTGGCGCAGGTAAAAACGCCATGAGATTAGAGGAATTGGGATTCGACGCCGCCTTCTACGGCGGAACATTGCCGGACGCTGACCTGACACCGGCCCGGGTGATCGCCGTTCACAGGGAGGCCTGCATCATCCAGAACGAGGGCGGGACTGCCCGGGCGGAAGCCACGGGTAAGCTGATCTACTCCGCCGCTTCCCCCCTGGATTATCCGTCGGTGGGCGACTGGGTTCGGGCTCAGGTCTTCCCGGAACAGGAGTTCGCCGTTATCCACCAGATCCTCCCCCGTAAAAACGTGCTGACCCGGAAAACCGCGGGGAAGGATATCGACCTGCAGGTAATCGCCGCCAACATCGACACCGCTTTGATCGTTCAGTCCCTGGATGCCGATTTCAATCCCCGCCGTTTGGAGCGCTACCTGGCCATGGCCTGCGAAAGCCGCATAACCCCGGTGGTGCTGCTGAGCAAGTGCGACCTCGTCGGTGAAGAGGTGGTCGGTGAGCTGCTGACCTCGGTGAAGGCGCTCATGCCCGGCCTGCAAGCGTCGGCCTTCAGTACGGTAACCGGACAGGGGCTGGCCGAGCTCGCCTACCTTCTCCTGCCGGGGCAGACCTTCTGCCTGCTGGGCTCCTCCGGGGTCGGTAAGTCCACGCTGCTCAACAGCCTGCTGGGCGAGGAGCGCCTGACTACCAGGGCGGTGCGCTTCAAGGACGGAAAAGGACGCCATACCACCTCTGTCCGCCAACTGCTTTGCCTGCCCGGCGGCGCCCTGATGATCGACACCCCCGGCATGCGCGAGCTGGGGAACTTCGACATCGAGGAGGGCCTGTCGGAGACCTTCGCCGAAATCACATCACTGGCCTCCCGCTGCCGCTACCGTGACTGCACCCACGTTCACGAGACGGGCTGCGCCGTGCTGGCGGCCCTGGCGGAAGGCACCCTCTCCCGGGAGCGCTACGAGAGCTATTTGAAGCTGAGCGAGGAATCCGCCTTCCAGGCCCGCTCCTATGCGGAGAAGCGTCGTCAGGACAAGGACTTCGGCAAAATGGTGAAAGCCTTCAAACGGGATTTCGGCCGGAACCGTCCTTAGCTGCTTGGCTTACGGGCCCGGGAGCGCAATCCACCCCTGTCAGCGGATGCGGTAGGTGAAGCCCAGCAGGGGAAAGGGGATGGGATCCCCGGCCAGCCAGTCCAGGGTGGTGCCGCCGTTTTGATTGAGAACCAGGGGCAGAGTTATGCCGATATCCCAGCTGAACCTGCTGGCGGCGATGCGGAAGGCCAGGGAGGGAAAGAATATACCCCAGAGCTCGTCGCTCCACTCATCATCCTGACGCTCGGTGGCCAAGGCGATCCAGTTCTCGGTAATCAAAGAGGCGGTCTGGGAGATCACGATCTTTCCTCCCAGGGTGCAGACACCTCCCGCCAGCATCATCTCGCTCCCTGTCTCGTAATAGACCAAAGCGCCCGCGCCGAGGGTGAAGTTCTGGTTGCGGGTTCCGAAAGAGACGATTCCGTAGGGCAGGGCTAACAGGGCAGGCTCGATAAACACGACGCCGGCGAAGGATCCCAGGGACAGACCGACCTTCGGATGGGGCGCGAAGCTGAAGCGCGCGTTAAGCATCAGGCCGGGAATGCTGACGGCGCCCCAGAGGGAAAACATCTCGGACACGCCGTAGCTCACGCTGACCGCGAGAACCTCCTGGTTGGCGATATGCAGCTCCCCGGGTTCCATGCCGAAACCCACGGGCATAAAGAAGAGCTTGTTGGCCGCCGCGTCCTGGTAGTAGGTTTCTGCGCTTCTTTCCGGCTCGATGACCAGCACCCGGGTTATCTCGGAAGCCGAGACTGTCAGGATCAAACCCTCGGCGTTCTGGAGCTCCACCCGCTCGGGTCCCACACTGAGAAGCTTGCCCTGGAATTCCCCGCGCCCGGCGGTGTGGATGCGGACAACCTGGCCCAGCGCCGCCTCGAGGTCCTGCCGGACGCCGCCGCTCCCGTAGATCGAAGCGGCGGCGATGCAGGCCAAAAACGCGGCCATAAGAAACAATCTGGTAAGCGATTTCATGCCTCACCCCCCTTTCATTGTAAAAGGGAGGGCCTCCTTTCCGCAACAGGAATTGGAGGCCCCGGGTGAACCCTTTCGTCACCCTCCCAGGTAGGCCTTTTTCACCTCTTCATTGTCCAGGAGCTCCTGTCCCTTGCCCGCCAGTATGATGCGGCCGGTTTCCAGCACATAGGCATAGTCGGCCACCTTCAGGGCGGCGAAAGCGTTCTGCTCCACCAGCAGGATGGTGGTCCCCTCGGAGTGGATGTGGCGGATGATCCTGAAGACCTCCTCCACCAGCACGGGGGCCAGCCCCAAAGACGGCTCGTCGAACATCAGGAGGCGCGGCCGGGACATCAGGGCCCGGCCGATGGCCAGCATCTGCTGCTCACCCCCGCTCAAAGTCCCCCCCTTCTGCGCCAGGCGCTCCTGCAGGCGGGGAAAGAGGGAAAAGATCCAGTCCAGGTCCTTCTGTATTTCGCTGGTGTCGCTGCGCTGGTAGGCCCCGGCCATCAGGTTCTCCTGCACCGTGAGGTTGGCGAAAATCTTTCTGCCCTCGGGCACCATGGTGGTGCCCCCCTTGACAATGGCGTTGGTCTGCCAGCCGGTGATGTTTTTTCCCTCGAAGGTGATGCTCCCCCGGCGGGGCTTGAGGAGCCCGCAGATGGTCCGCAGAGTGGTGCTCTTGCCGGCGCCGTTGGCACCGATCAGCGTCACGACCTGCCCCGCCTTGACATCGAAACCGATTCCCTTGAGGGCGTGAATCCCGCCGTAGTAGACATGCAAATCTTCAATCTTAAGCATTGTGTTCCCCCGTCCCCAGGTAGGCTTCGATCACCTGCGTGTTGTTCTGTATCTCCTCGGGAGTGCCCCGGGCGATGGTCAGGCCGTGGTCCAGAACGCTGAGGCGCTCGCAGATCCCCATAACCACCTTCATGTCGTGCTCGATCAGCAGAATGGTAAGGCCGAACTCCTTCTGCAGGCGTCGGATAAAAACCATCAGCTCGCTCGACTCTTCGGGATTCATCCCCGCCGCCGGCTCGTCCAGCAGCAGCAACTTGGGTTGGGTGGCCAGGGCACGGACGATCTCCAGCTTGCGCTGGTGACCGTAGGGCAGACTGCCGGAGAGCTCGTTCCGGAATTCCCACAAACCGACGGTCTTCAAGAGCTCCTCGGCGCGGCGGTCGATCTCGGCAGCTTCTCCCCGGTAACCCGGCAGGCCGAACACCGCGGAGAGCACATTGGATTTTAAGCGCAGATGGAAGCCCACCCGCACGTTGTCAAACACGCTCTGGCGGTGGAAGAGCCGGATATTCTGAAAGGTCCGGGCCACCCCCAGGGCGGTAACCTCGTGGGTTTTCTTCTCGGTGATCTCCACGTCCTGGAAGCGGATGCTGCCACTGGTGGGCAGATAGGTCCGGGTAATCATGTTGAAGCAGGTGGTCTTTCCGGCGCCGTTGGGCCCGATCAGGCCCACCAGCTCACCCTCCTCAATGGTCAGGCTGAACTCCGACACGGCGGTCAGGCCGCCGAAGCGCTTGGTGATGGTATCGACTACTAACAGGCTCATGCTTCCTGCCCTCCTTTCGAGCTCAACTTTTCCTTGATCCTGCCCGTGAAGGCGAACAGGCCGTCCCAGGAGAACTCCCGCTCGCCCAGCAGCCCGGTGCGGAAAAAGAGCACCACGAACATCAGTATCACGGCGAAGAGCAGCATGCGCATGCCGGGAATGCCCGGGATATGCAGGCCGAAAATATTCATCGGCGATTCCACCACCCGCAGCAGCTCCATGGATACGGCAATGGCGATACCCATGATCACGCTGCCTGTGATACTGCCCATTCCCCCCAACAGCACGATCAACACGATCTGGTAGGTGAGAAAAACGTTGAAGGAGTTGGGGTCCACCGTCATCAGCAGGCTGCCCAGGAGGCCGCCGGCGATGCCGGCGAAGAAGGCGCCCACCACGAAGGACAGAACCTTGTGGTAACTTAAGTTTATTCCCATGGCCATCGCCGCGCTCTCGTTGTCCCGGATCGACTTCAAGGCACGGCCGTAGCTGGAATCCACCAGGCGCTTGATGAAGAAGACCGTAAAGACCATGAATCCCCAACTCCACCACAGGTTGGTGAAAACCGGCAGCCCCTTCAAACCCAGGGGGCCGTTGGTGATTCTCTGCAGGTTGCAGAACAGCACCCGGATGATTTCGGAGAAACCGAAGGTCACGATGGCCAGGTAGTCTCCGCGCACCCGCAGGCAGGGGGTGCCCACCAGGAACCCGGCGATGCCCGTAACGATGCCCCCGATCAGCAAAGCGGGAAAAAAGGGCATCTGTATCACGCTCAGGGGCCAGATCAGGGGTTTGATGAAGAAATTGACGGCCTTGACCTGGGGGCTCATATAGAGCAGCGCGGATACATAGGCTCCGATGGCCATGAATCCGGCGTGCCCCAGGGAGAACTGCCCGGTGAAGCCGCTGATCAGATTGAGGCTGACACCCAAAATCACATAGATGGCCGCCACGTTCATGATGCGCAGCACGAAGGGGTCGCATTTGGTCTGGGCCCAGAAGATGCCCAGGGCGATAATAACGAGCATGCCCAGGGTAAGCCAGGTGTTCCGGTGTTTGCTTTGACTCATTTTCATGGCCTACTCCTCCCCGAACAGCCCGTCGGGCTTGAACAGCAGCACGGCGACCAGGATCATGAATATGAAGATATCCTTGATCCCCGCCAGTGAGGGCAGCAGGGCCACCACCATGATGGTGATGATTCCAATGAGGAGACCCCCCACCATGGCGCCGCGGATGCTGCCGATGCCGCCGATGATCGCCGCCGTAAAGGCTCGCCAGCCCGGGAAGACCCCCATGAAAGGCCAGATCTGGGGATAACGCAGGGCCCAGAGGATGGCGCCGATAGCCGCCAACCCGGAGCCGATGGCAAAGGTAAAGGTGATGGTCTGGTCCACGTTGATGCCCATGAGCCGGGCGGTGTCGAAGTCCCGGGACAGGGCGCGCATCCCCAAACCGATCTTCCGCCGGTAGAGCAGATAGTTCAGCACCAGCAGAGCCAGAAGCGAGATGCCGATGGTAACCAGGGTAACAGTGAGCACGCGCACCCCGGCGACCGTAAAGGTCCGGGAAAAGAAATCGGGCCGGTAAAAGGACTTCTGTCGCCCCCCGAATACCACCACTGCCAGGTTTTCCAGCAGAAATGACATGCCGATAGCCGAGCAGAGTGACGAGATGCGGGGAGCGGTCCTCAGGGGCCGGTAGGCGAAGCGCTCCACCACCACTCCCAGGATGATCGTGAGAATGATGCCGGCCATGAAGGCCAGGTACCAGGGCAGGCCGAACAGGGTGATGGAAAAGTAAACGAAAAAGGTGGCCATCATAAAGATATCGCCGTGGGCGAAGTTGACCAGCTTGACCACACCGTAGACCATGGTATAGCCGATGGCGATGAGCGCGAAGATGAATCCCAAAGCGATACCGTTCATGAGATTCTGCATAAAGAAAGTAAGGGTCATGTGATTACCTCCACAGGGTACATGAGGAAGGACTGCCGGCCCCGTCTAGGAAGCCGGCAGTCCGCTTATTTTAATGTGTGGTTTCAGTGCCCAGCGATGAGCTACTTGTTAGCCACCGTACCTCACTTGGAGGGCCGCACCGTGGCGATATACTTGAACTCGCCACCTTTGATCGTCTTGACAACCGCATCTTTGACGGCGTCCCCGTTTTCATCCAGAGCGATAACGCCGGTCACGCCTTCGAATCCGTCGGTGGCGGCCAGAGCTGCCTGGATCGCCGCATGATCGGTGGACCCGGCCCGCTCGACGGCGTCAACCGCCAGCATGTAGGCGTCGTAGCCCAAAGCCGCGAAAGCGCTGGGGGGATAACCGTACTTGTCCTGGAAGGCTTTGCCGAATTCGGCGGCAGCCTCGGTGGTAATGGCCTCGGCGTCAAAATGGGTGCTGAAGTAGCTGCCCTCAACGGCCGCGCCGCCCACTTCCAGGAACTCAGGGGCTTCCCAGGTATCTCCGCCCAGGAAGGTGCTCTCCATGCCCAGTTCCCTGGCCTGCTTGATGATCAGGGCCGCGTCGCCGTAAGCGGCGGCGGGGATAAAGATCACGTCCGGATTCTTGGCGCTGGCCACGGTCAGCTGCGCAGTGAAATCCTGGTCGCCGGTCTGGTAGGAGATGGTCTCCAGGATCTTACCCTGGAAAGCGGCCTGGAAGAAGTGCGCCAGACCCACGGAGTAATCGGAGGCGATGTCCTGGATGATCAGGGCGTTCTTGGCACCCAGCTGCTCATAGGCGAACTGGGCCATAACCCGTCCCTGGAAGGGATCGATAAAGCAGACGCGGAAGGCATAATCCTTGCCCACCGTCACCAGCGGATTGGTGGGGGAGCAGCCGATCATGGCTACGCCCTGCTTCTGGGCCACCTCGCTGCCGGGAATGGCGCAGGCGCTGCCGTAGGTCCCGATCACCACATCGGCCTTGTTGAACTCGATGAGACGGGACACGGCGTTGGCGGCTTCCACCTTTTCGCTCTTGTTGTCCACCAGGGGCATCTCGATGGTTTTGCCCAGCACTTCGCCACGCAGCTCGTGGGCGAAATTAACACCTTCCATGGTCATCTGTCCACCGGCGGCATAGGGGCCGGTCATCGGCTCATAGATACCAATGACAACGGCGTCTTCGGCTGCTGCTGTTCCTTCCTGCTGTCCACCGGCCAGGGCCAGGAAGGCAGTCAGGCTCAAAAGCAGTACAAGCGTTAGCAGTCTTTTCATTTGCCAACTCCTTTTAAAATTTTGTTAGTAAATATTATCGAGGCTATACACTATAAGCAGCAAAAAGGGTTGTCAAGAAAATATCCGAAATTATACATAAATATTTAGTATATATAAGCATTATTATTCATATCCTATTAATATATTTCACCTCCTGGTGGAAAGCGGAAAAACCGCGAAGGCTTTCTGCGGAGACAGGCGGTTGCACAAACGGTCCGTCGTGCTGATCTGGTGCTTTGTGTTTTTAATGGCCTGGATGGAGGCGGCTGTGGTCCGCGGGAGTTGTGCTCGCAGTTTACGCCCTCCGCCCCAGAATATAGATTTATGTATCCGCATATTTCCCTCGATAAATAGGATGACAGCCTTGACAGGCAAACGATGACAGCAACATGCAGGTAAACCATGAGAAAAAACAAGGCAAAGGCCGCCCGTAAGCGTTCCAAAAGAGCCGGGGCCGGTGATGATTATGCCGAGCGGCTGCTGGCGCTTCGCAAGGATATCGAAAGCAGCCTGACAGCGAAGCAGCAGGCAACCCTCGAGGCGCTCAAAAGAAAATCCGTCGCCATTGCATCGGGCAAGGGAGGCGTGGGAAAAACCATCACCGCCGCCAACCTCTCCATCTTCTTTTCCCGGACAGGATACCGGGTCGCGCTGCTGGACCTGGATCCCCTTTCGGACGTGAGCACGGTTCTTGATCTCACCGAGCCGGAACTGGCCGGCAACGCAGAGGAAGCGCAGGCCGAAAATCTATCCGGTTATACGCTGCCGGTATTCCGGAACCTCGACCTCATCTTTCCCGCTGCCAAGCTGCGCCGGGAAGAGCGCCGCCGGCTGGCGGAAAAGGTCTATCTTCGGTTTCTTTCGGACCTCAATGAAAGCTACGACCTGCTGATCTTCGACCTGCCCGCAGGCAGCGAGGTCGATGATAATCTGGTGTTTCTGCCTTACATGAGCCTCCTGATTCTGGTGACCAATCCCGAACCCACAGCCCATGCGGCCGCCGGCGGGTATATCAAGAGGGTTCTGGATGTTTATCCGGAAACGGAGATCCACCTCTGGCATAACCGCTTTCAGCCACGACCCACCTCCGGATTCGATCCCAGTGATGTGGCCGGGAATTACAACCGCAACGTAGCCGCGGATGAGCGTTTGCAGAACCCCCAGATTGACCGGCTCATTAATTTCGCCCGGGTACCTGAAGATCCATCGCTGAATCTCCTGCAGGGCAATCCGCCCATTCTGCTTAATATCCAGCGGCAGCTGCTGGATATCCTCCGCTGCCTGCTCCTTGACCGGCTGCCCCCCTTCCCGAACGAAGCGGAGATCTCTTTAAAATCCTTCGAGCTGGTACAGTATTTTATCAGCCGCTCCGCCCCGGGAGAGGACCTGGAGAGCTATCTCGATGAGCTGGGTGCTTATCTCCGCTCGCTATTAGGGGATGCAGAGGCGGCCATGGCCTCCGGATCGGAATTCTTCACACCCCGGGAGCGCGCTGCCCTGCTGGAATACATCCGCACTGTCCGCGAGGATGAGCTGCGGGAACACATGCAGTCCGTCCTCGAACTGCTGCAGAGCAGGATCGAGCGGCTGGAGCGTTCCGGGCGGGATCCGGCGGGACACAACACGGGACGTGACAAATCCCTGGAGCGGGAGCTCAGCAGTCTGCTCATGGAGCTCAGCCGGCTGTCCGTCGATCGGAAACCTTTGCGTAATTACGGCGGCCTGCTGCTTTTTTATTTCTCCCTCTATAAGCTCTTCCAGTCCCGCACCATCGTCAGTGTACTCACCGATATTATCCCCCATAAGAAGAACAGCCGCGGCCGGGAAGTACGGGACCGCTACCGGCAGATCAGCTATCTGGTGGAAGGCGACAAGGAGTATCAAAAGCGCTATTTCGCCCTCATCCGCAGCCTCTACCCGATCATCAACAAGCAGATATCGGCGGTGGTGAAAACCTTCGAGCTCTCTTCCCTGCTTTTCCGCAACAGCAAAAACGAGCTCCTGCGCCAGGCCTATCTGAAGCTGTTCATTAATTTTGTTCACGATGTGATCTACAGCGGTCTCAGCGTTGTCGTGGGTTTCAAATACCGCAGCGCCGCGTCGGCCTTCAAACAGGGAGCTGAAAAGATTCTCGAGCAGCTGCACCTTCCCCATCCTGAGCAGGGCTGAGTTCGATAACGGCCTGACAACTTCACCGCCTCTGACATTACCGCAGGAAGAAGGTAATCCCATGATAAAACGCTGGGAAAATATCGCTATTCTGATCCTCCTCGCCCTGATCTTCGGGGCCAGGAGGATTCCCGACATAGCCCACGGCCCGGGTAAGCTACTTAAGGAGTTCAGGAAATCCTTCAGCCCCGGGGGGGAGGATGGGCCGGGGCTGCAGAGGGTGACTGCTTGTCTCTTTCAGAGATTTCATCTATATTGAAAGCAACAGCAATACAGTAGCGAATTTCATCGCCGAGGAGCTCTGTCATGAAAAGAACGGATATTGAACGCAGAGATCGTGACATAAAGCGCACCAGGAAAAAAGAGGAAGTCCTGCAGCGTAAAAGCGGGAAAAAGGCCGACATGAGCGTCGGCGACTACATCAATGAATTCTACTCTCTATTTTTCTACGACGAAAACCAGATTTACAACCTGAAGGAAGATGTCAATATCCTGGAGCTGTTCGAGCATATGAAAATCCATCTACCTGACAAGCAGTGGGAAAATGTATTGCGCAAGGCAATCCGCAAAACCCAGGTCAAGGAACGGGAAAAGGCCTTTGAAGAATTGAAAGCCCTGCTAGGATTTTAGACTCCCCCGCCTTCCGGCTGCTGTTGTAAGGCTTGCCCTGTCCAGAATCTTCTCGAACATCGCCAAAGCGGCGGGCACTCCCTGGTCGGCAGTAACTTTGGCAAACTCCAGCGCAATCAGCCCCATCAGGCGCTCCCGTCTCGATTCTTCGGTAGGCATGAAAAAGAAGCGGCCCCGGGGCAGCTCGGCGGCGATGCGGGGATAGTTCAACGGATCATGTATTTTATCTCCGGTGCCGTTGAAAACGAACACCTCTTCCCGGAGGTTTTGCAGATTCCCGAACAGCTCGAAATCCCAGACCGACTGCGCCGCCCGCTTCCACTTCCAGATTTCCGCGCTGTCGATAAAATCCTCCGCCCGACGTCGCTGTACCCGCTCCTTCATGCCCGCCAGGGCCAAAGCCTTCAGGAACGGCTTGATCAGCTGGACGACGGAAACCGGCAGCAGGGGCGCCACATAGCGCAGCATCCATTCCGGGTACCAGAGCTTGTGCATGGGATCCAGGGTCACCAGGGTGGGCGCGTGGAGAGTTCCGTCCAGCAGTCCCTGGAAAATCAGGGCCCCGCCCCAGCAGGTTCCGAGGAAAACAAAATCCCTCTCCCCGCTCAGGCCCAAAAAGTTCAGAGCTTCTGCTATATCTGCGGCTTTGCGGCTCATGGTCAGCCGGGCTTTCTTTCTATCGAGGCGGCTGGTGTGCTTTTCCCGGGTTTCAATATAATAGAGCTCCGCCCGCTGGTGAATTACGCTGTAAAAATCGCCGAATCCGGAGGGCAGAGAGCCCCAGCCCGGCACCAGCACGATGGGTCGGACGGCGATCGGATTTTGCGGCCGGACATGTATGACTCTGATCTCGCCGTCCTCTACCGGCACATAAACGACCCGGCTCTCCGGGGTGGACCAGAAATCAGGGGCATCGCGCTCTTCCGCAGTCAGCAGGGCCGCAACACGGCCGTGGATTGTTTTTGACGTTTTCAAGCTGTCCGCATTGTTCATGCTCTGCCTCTCAGAAATCCGGTGCAGCCAGCCGAGGCGATTCTCCCTCAGCTGTAGACAAGGAAAAATCTGTCCACAACCCCGGGGATCGCTTCCCGGGAGCCCTTTTCCCGCCGCCAGCTGGCATGCATGCCTAAAATAAATCCACGCATGGTGTGCAGTATCAGAGCCGGCGAATACCCGGCACTGAGCTCCCCCTGATTTTGTGCCTTTTCGATCTCTATTAGCATACCTGCGTTCGCTTCGTGATAGGCCTGCAGAAAATGATTGATGGCGATGGAATCCGCTTCCCTGCCCGGATCCGTATAGAGGGGGCAAACCTGGCTGAGCACGACCTGGATGATTTCCAGATTGTCGAAATAGAATTCCAGGAGCATGATCATCATCTTCTTGATGATTCCCAGGGGACTTTTAATATTCCGGAATTCCTCATGAGAGAGGCGGAAAAGGGAGTATTTATCTTCCAGAAGGGTATCCAGAATCTCGGGAATGCTCTTGTAATAGTAATACAGGCCGCTGGTATCCATTCCCAATGCCTGGGCGATATCCGACATGGACGTATCTTTGCCGTATTTTATCAGTACGTCCTTGGCCGTATTCAGGATTCTGCTCCTTTTCTGCTCCAACCGCTGCTGACTTCTTTTTGTCATTCAAAATCCTTTTTGCCTGATTTTTTCGGCATTTTTTTATTTAAACTTTTTTTTTAAATATATTTCAAATCTCTACATTCCGCAAGCAATGTTGGGGGGAAATGCAGTTTTTTCCTTTTTCCGGCGCAAATCTCCGGAACACACCCTCATGACAGAAGATAAGCACCCAGCTCGTCAATGGAGCTGAAATAACGGCTGCAGTTGGCTATCATGTAGTCCCGGATAATCTGAATGGAATGACCCCAGCCGGCGGCGACGATATCGACTCCCGCCGCCCTGGCCATCATCACGCCCGGTTTCAAATCGTCCACGATCAGCGCCTGCCCCTCCTCCAGGCCGAACTGCTTTAATATCCGCCTGACCGGCCAGGGGTCTGGCTTGCGCTTGCCGGCATCCTGATTCCAGCCCAAAATCATGTCAGGTACCACCCGGGGCTTGCCGCTGCGGTAGTCCCGGGCGATAAACTCCGATTCCGAGTGGGACACCACCGTGACCAGGCCGCCCATCCGTTGATAGCGCGCCAGAAGCTCCAAGAAACCAGCGTAGAAGCTCGGAACCCGGCTGCTGGTGAACTCCCGCCAGATAAGGTATTCCTGCTTTAGCTCCAGGGAATCCATCTTCAGCTCATCCTGCAGGTAGGGCATCAGACCGGGCTCGAAATTTTTCAGAAACCAGGTTTCAAGGCTCGGGATGCTCTTACCGGGACGCAGCGCTTCCAGAGCTGCAAGATGAGCCGGGTAGTGGATGGTGGCGGTGCTGTTCACCGCCGTATCGTCATGATCGAGAATCAAACATCTGTATCTGAGCTTCATCCTGGCAGCCACTGTACTGACAACCCGCCGACCGGTCAACATCCGGACCACGCGCCAGGCCCGCTTCGGGGCTTGCCAACCTGTCTGCCTCTCCTGTACAAATTGTATGTGGCTCCGGATTTGCCGCTTCCCACTTCACAAAAGACCTTCGTACAGCTGTTCCGGTCCCTTTGCGCCAGCAGCGCTTGCTTCGCTCTTGATATGTTGCTTCTGGCCGGCCTGACCGAACTGGCGGGCTTTCACTATCTGGTTTCCGCAGCCGGCGGCTTCCTGGCCGGCAGCTCGCTGAACTACCTGTTCTGCAGCCGCTGGATCTTCTTCCACCACCGGTTGCGCACCAGGGCGTTGGCCTACACGCTGTTTTTACTGGCTGCCGGCGGCGGGCTGGCCCTCAACGAGCTGGCAATCTGGCTGCTCACCGATTTCTGCGCCCTCCACTACCTGATCTCCAAAATCGCGGCGGGCTCAAGCATCTTCGTGCTCAATTTCCTGTTCCGGAAGCATGTCCTCTTCAGGTAACTCCCGGCCTGTACCGGAGCCGGCTTTTACTGTATAATCCTGCCATGCTGCTTATGCAAAACTGCGGTACGAGGTAAGCCTTTCACATGTCCGCCGAAACCAGGCTGTTTTACCAGCTCTGTCAAAAATGCCTCTGCCGGGAGCTCGCCACCTTCTCCTCTCTGGTTGAATATGTGCGTACTCTCAAGCTTTCCTTCGATACCCACCGGGTGCTGGCGCAGGTATTTCCGCTCCTCAAGGAGCTGCACTGGGGCTTCTTCAAGGAGCTGGACCGCTCGGGATATACCAGGCTGTGGAAAGAGCTGGTTCTTGCCCATGCCGATTTCGCAAACGCCGGTGATTTGAAGCGCAACATCTCGATTTCCAATATATTCGTGGCCATGCTCGACATTCACGGCTATACCCGGTTCTGTCAGGAAAGCAGGGCAAACCTGTCCCGGCTTCGCAAGCTCGACGAGTTCCTGCATGACGGTATAAAAAAAATCGCCCGCAAGAACAGCGTTATCGCCAACCGGGAACGGGGCGATGAAATCGTTCTGGTCGGCGCCACGGCCACAAACACCCTTCAGACCGCCCTGGAAATTATCAACAGCTTTTCCCGGCGCTCGATCATTAAGGATAAAGCCGTGGAGCGCAACCGGGATGATTACAGCATCATCCTCCCGGATTTTAAGATTACCGCCGGTATCGCCGGCGGGAATCTCAGCGCTCCGCTGATCATAACCGAGAGCGGCCTGCTGTCGGGCTTTCTCCTGAACACCGCGGCCAGGCTGCAGAGTCGGGCCAACGAGCTCGCCCCGAGGGAATCAAAAATCCTGGTCACCAAGAATGTCTATGCCAGCTTCCTCAAGGAAAATAAAATCGCCAAAAGCGATCTCTATGCCAAGAAGATCGTCTCCTTCCTGAACAACGGTCCGGTTGTCTTCAAGGGCACAAAGATTTATGTCTACGAAACCATTTTCAAAAAGGCTGAGAAATACCGGCTCTCCTATGACAAGGCCCTGGAAGCTCTCTACAGTTCCCTGGATCAGGGATTATGGAATCACAAGATCTTCGTTGATCTCCTGAATCTGATCACCGCGGGATGCGAGTATGCCCCAGGCTTTTCGGTTCAAAACGGCCGGGCTGCGGAGAACCCTGAAACCATTACCAACCAGAGCGTGAAGCAGCTCTGCGCACAAGCCGCCCAGCTTTTCGCCAAGGACGAGAACTATGTAGACGCCGTGGCCCTGCTAGGAGAGATCACTGCGCGACTGAACCAGGTCCCCGCCTTTGACCCGCTGATCCGCAACTACGCCGAAGCCGTCCTCGGTCGCTACGTCCTGCTCATGGAGCCCTTCGAACAGCTGCTCGAGATCGAGATCGAAAAGAAAATCGACCATATCTTTACGGAGAAGTACAAAATCGCCTACCGGAATTCCAAAAAGAGCCTGGCCACCTACGAAAAACTAAAACACTACGCCCTGGAAAGCAAAGCGCTGAGCCAGAAAAAAATGATCTGGAACTCCATCATTCAGGGCAGCAAGGAAAACCTGGTCCTGGAGATTTACTCGGGCAAGAAATAGACAAGGGAGGTCCGCCGTCGCCACGTTCCTGCTGCCGGCCTGGTTCGCTGTCGGCTTGCTCAGTTTTTTTTTGCTGCTTTTCGTGCGGGCTCCCTACGGCCGTCATGTCCGGCGGGGTTGGGGTCCTCTGATTGCTCCCTGCCCGGGATGGATGATCATGGAGCTGGCCTCTCCTTTGGTCTTTGCCTGCTTTTTCTTCTACCGCAATTCCTCCATCGCTGCTGTGGAAATCCTTCTACTTTGCTTTTGGCTGTTCCACTATCTCAACCGCGCGGTTGTCTACCCCCTGCGACTCAGCGGCGGCAGCAAGGCCATGCCCGTGTCGGTGGTGGTCATGGCAATCCTGTTCAACAGCGGCAATGGCTTCCTGAACGGAGAGTATTTGAGTCGGGCCGCCTATCCCGTCGGTTGGCTGACCGATCCCCGCTTCATCGCCGGGCTGCTTCTCTTTTGGACAGGCCTAACCGTCAACCTGCACTCCGACGGCATCCTTCGCCGCCTGCGGACAAAGGGAGATCACGGCTACCGGATTCCCCGGGGCGGCCTTTTCCGCTATGTTTCCTGCGCCAACTACCTGGGCGAAATTGTGGAATGGAGCGGCTGGGCCTGCATGACCTGGTCGTGGGCGGGCCTGAGCTTCGCCTTCTGGACTGCCTGCAACCTGGTACCCCGGGCGCTGTCCCATCACCGCTGGTACCGGGAAACCTTTTCCGACTACCCGTCAAAGCGCAGAGCGGTCATCCCCTTCCTGATCTGAACCTGACGGACGGACCGCCCTGCAGCTCATTGATCATTGTTTGAGATTTTTTTATTGATCAGTGCTGTAATAATAGTTTATTCTTTTATAGAGCATCATAATGAGTTTTACGAGCAATCGGTACCTTCTGCTGGCGGTCTTTCTCCTGGACCTGGTCCTTGCCCTGAGGGCGCTGATACAAAACCGCGACCGCCGATCTTTCCCGGCCACTCTGTGCATCAGCGGCTACCTGCTGCTCTCGGCTCTCTGGATTCTGGGCACGTACCTGGAAGCTCTGGCCGCCGCGCCTGCAGCGGGGATGGTTTATGCAAACCTCACCCTGCTGCCTTTCGGATTTTTACCCTTTCTGTATCTGTTCCTTGCCGCATCACCGGAAGCTTCGAAACACGGACGGCCCTCACTTTGGCTGCTTGTGCTCGTCGAGCCGGCTCTGCTCAACGTGCTGGCCCGGATTGAAAGCCTCCGTTCCCTGATCTGGCAGCCCGCCGTCCTGCAGTCAGGAAACCCCAACGCCGCCCTGGCCTGTTGTTCCGGACCTCTGATCACGGTCCATACCGTTGTTGCCTGCCTGGTTGTGCTGGCAGGCTCTCTCTACGGGCTGCTGAGAAAGCGCAGACCGGAGCGTCGGACCGGTGCGGTCCGATTGAGCTTACTTCTGGCTGCGGGACTCCTTCCCTGGCTGATTGATGCGGCAGTGCGGCTGGGCATGAGCCCCGCCGGATTTTACCCGACCCCCCTGACGGCCGGTGCGTCCGCTCTTCTGCTCGGGGGCCTGCTTTTTACCCGGCTCCGCTCCGACCTGATGCCCTTTGCCTTTGAGACCGTCGTCAACAGTATGGGCGATCCGGTGATCGTTCTGGACCTGGAGAACCGCATCATCAGACACAACAAAGCCGCCGACAAACTGATCAGCCGCACCGGCGCCGCTGCGGTGGAGCAATCGGCGGCTACACCCCTGGAGAAACTGAACGCCCGGGTAACCGAAAACGGTGAGCTCATCATTCACCGGGGCAGGGAAAGGCGCTCCTACGACATGGGCCTCTCACCCCTGCTGGACAAGCAGAACAGGCGCCGGGGCAACATCATGGTGCTGCGGGACATCTCAGACCGCAAGGAGATGGAGCGCGAGCTGCGCACCCTGAATGATAGAATAAAGTCGGACCTGGAAAGGGCCGTCAGCCTGCAAACCTCCCTGCTTCCCCGCAGCTTCCGGCAGATCCCGGGAGTGCATTTCGAGTGGTTGTTCGAGCCCTGCGACGAGCTGGCCGGAGACCTTTTCAATATCTTCCGGCTGGATGAGCAGCACGTTGGCTTCTACCTGCTGGATGTCAGCGGACACGGCCTGGTGGCCGCCCTGCTCTCATTCGCGCTGGGACGCCTTCTCTCCCCCCTGCCGGACCAGTCCTCGCTGCTCAAGCGCTACAGCAGCGGATCCGGGGGGAATAACCTCACCAATCCCGTCGAGGTGGCGGAGGTTCTGAACCGGCAGTTCCCGTTCAATGTCGAAACCCAGCAGTACTTTTCCCTTTTCTACGGTATCTACAACTTCCAGAGCCGCCTGCTGCGCTATGTATCAGCCGGCAACGGCGGGTTCGCCTATCTACCCGGAAAGGGAAAAGCCGTCATCCGGGCCCTGCCCTCATTTCCCATCGGCTTTGTCCGTGATCCCGGCTACCGGGAACA
>Ga0272442_10005112_pt1 | contig 17662 bp, 12 predicted proteins | sample SSMForm2O_FD_200262 | JGI IMG/M metagenome (GOLD analysis project Ga0272442, IMG submission 200262) | Marine sediment archaeal communities from Little Sippewissett salt marsh, Falmouth, MA, United States - SSM-Form-2O | ecosystem: Environmental > Aquatic > Marine > Wetlands > Sediment ... | reverse complement strand
ACGACGATATATGCCAAATCACGCCTGAGGGCTGTTTAGAATCATCAGATCAGGGTCAATTACGGGCTCAGAATAATGAGTCGGTGGACGGGTTTGTGCAGAGCAGGAAGACAGAGCTGATTTAGCCTTGTTTTTATTCCGAATTAGACAAAACCGGCCCTGTTGAGTGTTTAAAATCGAGATCGGCACTTCCTCATCAACAATTTTCCCCTTCGAAACACTAATTGCCTCTGCCTCTCATTCGGTGTCTGACACCGGATTATGGTGGCAGAACACGGCGTCCACGCTCTCTGGGGTACATTTTCTTCGGTGATACCCTTATCAGAGGAGCTACGGAATCCTCAGGAAACCTCACTTTTCTTGTCCTTGTCGCTTCGACCCAGCCCCTTGCCCGTACAGGCCCACGGGTTTCGACGAGGTACCAGGTATCCTTGATCTCAAGAATTCTAACTGCTGTTCCAGCCTTTATCTTAATAAAAGGCTTTCTCGCGGGCCTTGTGCTCAAAGCTGCATCGAGCAGAAATTCATGATCGTACGGTGACTTGGCCGATAGAATCTCAAGGGGTGAATCAATCGGCGCCGGTCCGAGGTTTCCGGCATCAAGCCAGCCGTGAATCTCAATCGCTTCGTCTACGTAGCCTTTTGCCCATCCGTCCGCTGTCTTCTGCAGAACTACAAAACGCATCCTGACGGGCAGCGACAAAACAGGCTTAGTCTCCTGATCCGGTACGGTATAAAGTGGTGTTTCCTTAACCGTCCCGGCCAGCATTCCCTGTGACGGAGATTGAATCATAAAGGGTGCCACATCCGGAGAACATACGGAGCTTTCGATCACGCCCCTCAGTTCAAGCACACTGTCATCCTCTTTTTCCTGTTTTGAGGGCTTACGGATGCTGACAACCGCGTGGAGCCATTCTCCCCGCTTCCTGACCATGCGGACAAGAGCGCCCTTTTTCAAAGTGCCCGTCTTCCGGCCCCCGACAGTTTCGAAAAGTATTGTATCCCTCGAAACCCGGCATCCGATCTTTCTGGAGTCAATCCACCCCTCCACCGGAACCTCACCATCCACCCGGACATTTATCCATCTGCCACGCCTTTTACCCAGCGTCTCCACGCGAACTCCCTCATCAATTTCGGCAAGCACACGACCGCGTCCGGGCGATTGATAAAGGCCCACGGCCACGGCCGCGATAAGGTATGCTGTGGCAAGCGTATTCATCCCGCTAAAGATATCTGACGTTCAATGGATGGATATTATGCAGGAAATCCTCCGGCGAAAGAGATTTCCTATGAACGGGTCCGGGCCTTTACGCGGCCCTCGAAAGCGTCGAAATTCCGAAGTTTCTTCTTTGCGGCCCCGCGTTTTTTAAGATCAGTCTTTACTTTCTTGATCGGATTCATGCATTCCGGGCAGCCGCGGGGGGGAGGCGTAATCCTGTCGATTACCATCATCGCCGCCGTAACCACCTCGCCGGACTGATCCTCAAAACGCTTGACCAGTGCGTTAGCGGCCTTGTCCCTCAGGCTCTCGTCCTTTGAAGCGAGTACACCTATCATTACGACTGCCTTTTCGCGCACCCTCCAGTTTTCGTGCTCAAGCTTGCCTGTCCAGCAGTCCACGTCCTTGCAGTTCTCGGCAGCTTCGAGTCTTGCAAGATAACCCTTGAGGTCATTTTTCAGGCACTGGGGCTGAACATCCGGGGGCGGACATTTCTTGGCGCTCTTCCATACGTCCGTTGCAAAGGCAAGGTCCTCGAAACTGCCGAGCTGCGTAAGCCTGAGCATGGCCCTCATTCTGAGGCTGTCGTCAGCCACTTTTCCAAATTTCTTGAATATGGGGATTGCTTCTTCCGGATCAAGGAGAAAATAAAGCGCGTCTATGTAACCCGGAATCTCGAGAGGAGGAGTATCTATCATGTTACCCTTGAAAACGAAGCGTTTCTTCAGTTCCGGAATAATCTCATCATAGCCGATCTGTGCCAGTGCGACCGCAGCCCAGTTACGCCTGAACGAGACCCAGTCCTCAGGTGGAAACTGCGGCCTGTTTTCCGGCGCCTTTTTATTATCGATTTCATCAGGCTTGTCATGATTGAATTCGGATAAGAGATATTCCTTTCCGACGTCATTCTTGTGCTTGAGAAGACCGAGAAGCAGAATGCCCTGCTGCTTGGGCATCCTAGCATCCACATCCTTCTCTTTTGCAATGAACTGATTGAAGGCAGTGTCCTCGCCCTTTGTCATTTTAACAAGCCCCTCTACAACGGCATCAGGATCCTTCATCTGCTGAAGAGCCGTAAACGCTATCTCACCCAGTCCTATCTTCTGGCGCTTGCCCATGAAGAAAATGCCACGAACAAGAGCGGGTATCGCAGACGAGTCCCCTATACGGCCAAGGCGCTTCATTGCCGAGAGATTAATCTTGAGCTCATGCTCGGTATCGGGCGTTTCCATTACCTCGATGAGAGTCCTGATGACTTCCATCTTCTCCGGAGCGTCCGGATTGTCCACGAGTATGTCTCCCATGGCGAGCACCATGGCGTGCTCCTTGAAGTTCTCGTCCGGGGTATTGGGTGTTCCCCGGGCACGCCTCGCCGCTACGAGCTTCTTATGAGCCGCCAGCAGCGGTGACAGTGCCTTGGCCACCTTGAACCTGCGCAGGGCGTTGCAGGCCGAGATAAACTGTTTTGCACCTTCCTCTTCCAGTGCTTTGAGAAAAATCTGCTCCGCCTTGGGATCACCTAAAACAGCCAGCAGCTTGATGATGTCTTCCTGGGCCACCATATCGTTTGAGTACTTGTCATAGGCCTTGATAAGCCCGTCCACGGCAACACCCAGAAATTTCTTTACGGGCTCCGAATCCCTGTTGTAGCCGTTTTCCTTGAGAATTTTCTCGCAAAGCTCCTGCATTTTCTTGATGGAGTTTTCGCGGTACACCTTCTCGTCCATGCGATCAAGCCAGTAGGCGGGATCATTTTCGTTTGCACAACTCGCAAGAAGGATCACCGAAAACACCGAAACCATCAGAAAAAGGACTGTCTGTTTCATTTTCATACCCCCGTATCCGGCGCTTTGTACGCCTTTATTGGGTTTTTTCTCGTTTTCCATTTTTTCTCTGCGTCTTGTTTAAGTTTTATCAGCTATATTAAGAACACTTGATAAGTGTCAAGCTGCATATGGATCGTATAAAGTTCAAATTAAATAATAATGTGTGAATACCATATGCCACTCAACGACTTCTGAGTTTCTCCAGAGCTTCATCCACACCCTCCGGAGGTTTATCCGAGGCTGCGAGCCGCTCCAGACATGGTATTGCTGCGGGGTCGTTCAGCTGCTTAAGGGCCTTTATCATCCTTACCCTGTTTTTTTCGAATCTTTCCTTTTCCAGATATTCGATTATGGGTCCTACCGCTCTTTTATCCCCGATCCCGGCGAGTGCCTGTGTAACCCATGGACGCAGCCTGAGGTATTCAAGGCTCCTTATCAGGTGAGGAACACTCTCCCTGTCTTTCAGATTACCCATGACGACGGCGGCAGTCACCCTGTCATTGAAATCGGCCTGCGCATCCTCGAGGATCCGTCTGAGCGTCCCAAGACTTCGACTGTCACCCGCCCGTCCAAGAGCAACGGCAGCAGCCAAAGCCAGTTCTGAGTCCGAACCTGCCAGAAGACGCGATACAACTTCGGCCGAAGAACAGTCTGCGGAACTGCACGCAGCAACCGCTGCCCACGCGGCAACGGATTCATTCCCGTCGTCCATGGCAGTGCTTATCAGGTTCTGATCCACGGGGACATCCATGGAAATCAGGATCTGTGCCGCTTTTATCCTGTGCTGAGGAGGTGCATCCGATGCCAGAAGAACAGCCAGACCTCCGGCTGCTCCCTCCTCTCCCCTTATTGCAGCCTGTATTTCGGGCGGCCAGGAATGCTCCTTTCCATCTTCGGCCACGACCGGACGCAGCTCGTATTCAGAAAGGCTCCTTCGCCACCTCTTCAGCCTTGTGTAAAGTTTCCTGACCACCTGCGGCTTTGAGTCGGCCATGTTTTTCAGCTCTCCGGGATCGTCTTCGAGGTCGTAAAGGCGGCAGAGCGCGCCCCCGCCGGAACAGATGAGCTTGTACCTCTTTTCGATCACGGCTTCCATGTCCCCTGTTTCCGTATATGCCGCAGGCTTATAATCCGAAACAGCTCCCGCAATCAGCGGACGAAGATCATCCGAACGGATACGCGCGGGCATGGGAACTCCGGTGAGTGCAAGTGCGGTACCCATCAGGTCCACAAGCTCAACCGGTTCGTCTATCCGGCGCGGCTTTATGCCCGGAATTCTGATAAACAGAGGAACCCTGATCTGCTCTTCGTACAGAGTTGTTCCATGATACCTGCTGCTGTGCTCTCCGAATGCCTCGCCATGGTCAGCGGCAAAAATCACTATGCTGTCCGGCCTTTCGAGCTGTACGTAATCAATCAGCCGGGCAACCGCCTCATCCACCTCCGCTATTTCAGCGTCATAGCGATCCACATCCGTATCACCGAAGCGCGCTCCAAGCCTGGGTTCGTAAGGCTCATGGGGCTCAAAAAAATGAATCCACACAAAAACCGGCCGGTCTTTACCCGCCTGATCGAGAAAGCGGATGGCCTGATCAACCCGGTCGGTTGCCGGAATGAAATAATCCACCTTTCTGAACCTGTAACCGAAACCGTCCTTCAGGTAGACGTTGAACCTGTTCCTGTCCACGTAAAAAATCGAGGGCGTGAAAAAGGCCGCTGTCTGATAGCGCACTTCCGCCATAACTTCGGGCCAGGTCTGATGCCTGAATGGAACCGATGGAATGTCCGCAATACCCCTGAGATACTTGCCGATTTGGAAAGACGTTATCGAATACGAGCTGTGCGGGGTTGAACAGTAGGCACGGTTGAAAACCACGGCGTCTTTTCCCAGTCTGTCAATGTTCGGCGTAGTCGGCCGCCCATATCCGTACAGGCCCATGTGATCCGGTCGAAGCGCGTCAATGGTGATGAAAATAATATCGGCCGAAGGAAGAAGCGGCAGCTGCACACGGGTGCTGTCGTGAACACCGGGGACGGCGGATTCTTCCTGTGCCGCCGCAGCGTAATCAGAGTCTTCAGCGGATTGTGGAAGCATGAAATCAACTGCATGCATGATGTGAGAAACAACAGCCGTGTGTTCCCTGAGCACCATCTGCATGTTGAAGGTATCGCGCACCCGCACAGCGACGTACGCCCCCGCAGTCACCAGGAAAATGCCGAGCGCTGCCGTAATCAGGGCTCCCTTCATGCGCAGACTGCTGACCTTTGTTTTGAAAAGAAAATAGAAGGCCAGGGAAGCCGAAAAAATGCTCAGTATGGAAAGCCATGCATGAAAAACCGGGTACAGCCTTGGAAGCACGATGAGGTCGGCATGGTACAGCAGAACGGACACTGCCAGAAATACTGCAGCCGAGGCCGCTCGAAACCGGAACGACATCTTTGAAAGCTTCACCACCGCCCATAGAAAGACAACTGCTGCCGCGCCTGCTGCCAATGAGGCCAGCGTGACCCATATCCACCTTCCGCTTATCGCACAAGCCCTTGGACCCGAAGTAAGACTGGCACATGTTGGCCACGAAAGTACAAAGACGGCCACAGCTGCCGAGTGATAGGGCAAGCGTCGCGCAAGGGGTCTGATTACGATCATGAAAAAGGCAATGAAAATACCCGCAATAAGACCGCCGGCTGCGGCAATAAAAAGCGCATAAAGCGATGCAAGCCGGGCTTCAAGGATGTCAATAAAATACTGGCGCACAACCGTCATTAATCTCAAAACTTCCATTAAACCGGTAAACAATCCGGCACCCGCACCCAGCAGAACGAAAAAAATAATTGTATTCAGGTTGGGGTTAACCGGCTTCTTCCGCAATGCTTTTCTCCATTGAGCCATGACGTTTTTCCAGCAGCTCAATCAATTTCAAATTCTGTGTGGAAAATAGTGACGGATCCTTCTTCAAAAGTTCAAGTGCGTCATGTCTCGCCCATGAAAGGACCGCCGAATCTCTCATAAGGTGGCCGTACCTGAAGCCCGGCAGGCCCGCCTGCCTGACACCGTAAATCTGTCCGGGACCCCTGAGTTTCATGTCCTCTTCGGCCAGCTTGAAGCCGTCCGTGGTAGATGACATGATTTCCAGTCTTCTGCACGATGCAGCCCTGTCAGTTCCGGGAATCAGCAGGCATCTCGATTGACCTCCGCCTCTTCCCACCCTGCCCCTGAGCTGATGAAGCTGGCACAGTCCGAATCTCTCAGCGCTTTCTACGATCATCAGACTCGCATTCGGCACGTCCACTCCAACTTCCACCACCGTAGTGGACACGAGAACGGATGTTTCTCCATCTGCAAACCGCTTCATTGCCCGTTCTTTTTCGTCCGAATGCAGTCTGCCGTGCATGAGTGCAACCCTGTCGTCACCGAATCTCTTTACGAGTTCCTCATAAACTCCTTCCGCGTTTGCAAGGTCCATGACTTCGCTTTCCTGGATCAGCGGACAGATCACAAAAACCTGTGCCCCGGAGCCTATTTCATCTTCAACCAGCTCATACGCCCTTTGCCTCTGTGATGCAGTATAAACGAAAGTTTCCGTGGGATTACGGCCCGGGGGAAGCTCGTCTATCACGCTCAGGTCCAGATCTCCCCAGACCGCATGTGCGAGAGTTCTCGGAATCGGAGTGGCCGTCAGCACAAGCAGATGAGGAGTGCGAGCGCCCGCCTTTGACCCCAGCCTGACACGCTGATGAACCCCGAAGCGGTGCTGTTCGTCGATAATGCTCAGCCCCAGATCACTGAAACATACCCAGTTTTCGATAAGAGCGTGTGTTCCGACTGCAAGGTGAATGTCTCCATTTTCAAGACCGCGACTGACCTCTCTTTTGACCCCGGCCCTCATTTTGCCGAGAACGAGCGCGGTCCGGTAGCCGGCCTTTTCTAGAACTGGAAAAAGGTTGCGGGCATGCTGCGAAGCGAGTATCTCCGTGGGCGCCATCAGGGCCGCCTGTTTTTTACATTTCAGAGCGGACAGAACGGCTGCAAGCGCCACGGCCGTTTTGCCGCTTCCCACATCACCCTGCAACAGGCGTCTCGCTGGCCGTGGCTGTGAAAGGTCATGCAGTATCTCAAGAGCCGATCGTCTCTGCGCCTGTGTAAATTCAAATCCCACCGCTTTCTCTACTTCGCGGACAATGCTGCGGTCTCCTGAAAGCGCCGGGGCCTTCAGAGAATCCGATACAACGCGGCGCCTCGCCGCAGCAATCTGATGATGAAGAAACTCGTCATAGGCAAGCCTGACGCGTCCGGGGCTGTCTCCGTCCGACCATCGGGCGACATCTTCTTCTTCCAGAGACGGGGGCGGAAGATGAAGCTGGCACAGGGCTTCGCCGAGATCCGGAAGATTGTGACGGCTTAAAAACTCCACCGGTACGCCGTCAATGATGCTGTCCTTCAATCTCTCGACAGCGGCCCTGACAATCTTTGCAAGAGTCCTGGGCGGTATTCCGGGCATCTCGGTATAAAGAGGAACAACGCCGGTGGATGAAGAAGCCGTGTCCGCAGGTGTGATATCAGGATGAACCATCTGCTTTGATTCCCGGTACTCGTTCACTTTTCCCGCAAGCACCACCCTGCTTTTCCTGGGATATCGCTTCGCAGTCGGACCCATGCCCCGGAACCACACCGCCCTGATTCGGGCTTGATCCTGCTCGACAACGAGTTCGGTCCGCTTCCTTCTGCCGCGCCCGTAACGCCTGTTGGAAACAACCACTCCCTCAACGAGCACGCTCTCACCCGTTTCTACTTCGGAAATATGCTTTCTCTTTCGCCTGTCCTCGTACCGCCGTGGCAGAAACCAGATCAGATTTTCCGGGGATTTGATTCCATTTGCCGCAAGCTTCTGTGCAACGGCAGGACCGACACCGGGAAGTTCCTGAAGTTCTGATAACTGTGCCCCATTTATTGCCGAACTGCTGCCGGGCGAAGAAGCAGCACCCGTGCGGCGTCTGTTTTTTACCGGGACAGGTAATTCAGAAGCCAGGATCATGGCCAGTCTCTGTGTCTTTGCAGCCAGTACCCTGCGATCGGCCTTAGACAAATCGCTGAATGCAGCCCACTGCGTCCTGAGCTTCTTCAGATCCCGTCCAAGATCCCCCTCATACTTTTTCAGAATTTCATCTATAGTAACGGTGAACGCCTCTGAGGCCCTTGCCGGATCAGGATCCTTTTTCAGGGCCGCCGCGGCATATCTCAGCAGAGTGACTGCCGCATCCGCACTGTCAGTAGTCGAAATCAATGATCTCGAATTCCCGCATTCCTCCGGGTGTACGCACCTTTACCTCATCTCCGGGCTCACGTCTTATAAGCGCGCGAGCAAGAGGCGACTCGATGGAAATGGTCCCTCTGTCGAGATCCGCTTCATCCGCACCGACAATGCGGTATTGAACCTCTTCGCCCGTATCGAGATTCTCAAGCGATACCCTCGCACCAAATGATATGCGATCGGATTTGATTTTTGCCGGATCTATTACCTCGGCACGACTTATTTTGTCCTCGATTTCGTTCATGCGTGCCTCGATAAGGCCCTGTTTCTCCTTTGCCGCATGATACTCCGCATTCTCCGACAGGTCCCCGTGCTCCCTGGCCTCCTCGATATCACGCACGTTCTGCGGCCTTTCGACTTCCTTTAGGTACTTCAGTTCCTTTTTAAGTTTTTTGAATCCTTCCGGCGTAATCGGTACGGTAGTTCCCGGCATGAAGTGTACTTCCTCCCTTCTGTGCTACATGGCCGTTATAAAAGTTCCCGGCGGGAGGTCAAGAAGATAAATTTGCGGACGTATCAGGCTTTGCGGGGGGGACGTACTGATATTGCGAGAACGGCACCTGCGAGGACGGCAACACCACAGATAGTAAACGCCAGCGGGAAGTTGCCGAGATCACCCAGCCTGCCGCCCATGAGCGGGCCGCCTATGCCTCCAACGCCATAGGCCAGAAATACCCATGGATAATTCTGACCCACGTTCTTCGTGCCGAAAGTATCCGCCGTAATCGTTGGGAACAGGGCAAAGTTCCCGCCGAAGTTGAAGCCTATTATTGTTGCACCAAGATACAGCAGAGCGGGCGTTCCCGCCATGAACTGGAAAAGGATCACGACAACGCCCTGCGTGGCAAGCATGAGGAAGACAGAGAGCTTCCTGCCCAGCTTCTCGCTCATGGCCCCCCAGGCAATTCGTCCGATACCGTTTGCCAGGGAAAAGAATACGGCCATTGCAGTACCCGCTATTCCGGATGCAGCCGCCTCTTCTATTCCGTTTTTCATGAGGGCTTCCATTGGAAACAGCTTCATCAGGCCAATGCTCATCAGGCCTGCGCCTGCTCCGAAAACGAATGCCAGGAAAATCATGTAGAACTGGGGCGTGCGCAGCATCTGCCCCGAGGTGAAATCCACGCTCCCGGCCGCGGCCTGATCTCCTGCAGGTTCCGGAGGTTTGTATCCTTCCGGCAGCCATCCGTCCGGAGGGAAAACCATAAATATCCCGCCGATCACGACCGCTATCAGAAAAACAATTCCGTAGATAAGGAAGGTGGAACCAAGGCCCATGTTTTCGATCATGTGGCCCCATGAACCGGCAAGCTTGACCCACAGCATTGCGCCGAAACCGAATCCCGCGACCGCAAGACCCGTGATAAGTCCCTTTCTTTCCGGGAACCATCGCATTCCGACGGCAATGGGTACGACATAGGCAAGGCCTATTCCGCTGCCGCCCACTACGCCTACGAGAATAACAACGGGCCAGAAATTCGTGGTGTCCATTATGCCGAGAATGGCATAACCAAGCCCGAGAACTATGCCTCCCGCTATCGACAGTTTCCTCGGTCCGACCGTGGGCATAACGCGACCTGCAATAACCATTACAATGGCGAAAAATGCAAGGCCGGTCAGGAAAGGCCATTGCGTTTCACTTTTACTCCAGCCAGCTTCAACCAGTTTCGGAGTAAACACGCTCCATGCATATATGGCTCCAAGACAAAGCTGAATGAGTACAGCTCCCAGAACAGCGAACCAGCGGTTCATTACTTTTTCAGACATGGCCACCTCCTTAAGGCAGAAAAATAAAATCCTAAAAAAAGGGGGCGATTAATAAACCACCCCGGATGGACCACTCATTAACGCCTTTTTCACACGGATGCAATAACTGTCTGGTTATTTTTTTTCTCGCAAATATACTCATCTGCCGCATTTCTAATGGGCCGATAAATTATTTATCTTGATAAGAAAAAAAAATATCATGATAAATTAATACGGAATCAACTGCTGATACCGGAGAAATCAATGCACGGAAATGTAACACTCGCCTTCGCTCTTACGGTATTTGCAGGACTTTCAACAGGAATCGGAAGCGCAATAGCCCTTTTCGCGAAAAGCACCAGCAGGCGCTTTCTTTCGATTTCACTCGGGTTCTCGGCCGGCGTCATGATCTATGTTTCACTGGTTGAAATTTTTCCCGAGGCGAATTCCGAACTCGTTCACGCATGGGGTGAAAACACAGGTACATGGATCAATGTCTTCGCTTTTCTGGGTGGAATGCTCATCTCACTTCTCATAGACAGGTTCGTACCCGAAGTCGAAAATCCGCATCACATGCGCACTCTAAGGAAAGATGAAGATGGTGTCATTCAGCAGCCTGACGAGGCAAAGCTAATGCGCATGGGCATGTTCGCGGCACTCGCAATTACCATACACAACTTCCCGGAGGGTATAGCGTCCTTTACGGCAGCACTCGCCGACCCCGCACTGGGCGTGACCATAGCCATCGCCATCGCAATTCATAACATCCCCGAAGGCGTTGCAGTCTCGGTTCCCATCTACTACGCGACAGGAAACAGAAAGAAGGCATTCTGGCTGAGCTTTGCATCCGGGCTGGCAGAACCTCTCGGAGCCGTTGTGGGATACCTCATTCTCAGGCCGTTTCTTTCTCCCGGGGTATTCGGGATAGTGTTCGCCTCGACCGCCGGAATCATGGTCTTCATTTCTCTTGATGAACTTGTTCCGTCCGCAAAGGAATACGGCACCGGGCATGATTCCATTTACGGCCTTATCGCGGGCATGGGCGTAATGGCCCTGAGCCTCCTGCTGATGATGTAGTATTGGTTTCTCAATCCGAAAAAATATGATCCAAATGTCGTATTTCCGCCATTCCGCCGGTGAAAATACATATATGGCCACAGGATTCGTATCAGTCACTATGTTTAAATAAATCATACTGTTAACAACAAATTTCTGCATTTATGACGTGTCTGGCATCCTATTTGAACAACATAAGAAGCAAAGGGGAAAAGGAGGACTTCCCCTTAATAAAAGAACGGGCTGATTATGCTGTAAAGATTATTGAAAATAATTTGCGGAGGCTTGAATGAGACAATTATTTTTTACTGCGTGTTTTCTGATCATGAGCTGCGCATTGTGCCTTTCCTGCTCTGACATGAGCGCATACGGCGCTCAGGACGGTATGGATAAAGCATTCAGCAGTGACCTGCCGGATGATTCCGAGTCCGGGTCGGACTGGGCCGAAGGCACTGATTCCGACTGGACAGACACAGGTTCACCGGATTCCGCTTCAGACGCCGGATCGGGTCAGAATGAAGACGCGCAATGGGAAGAAGTGGTTGACCCTGACGGCGGCACCCTGAATGAAGAAATCGATGGCCTCGCTGCAGGAGAATGGTGCGACCTGGAACACTGGGATTTCTGGCGCGGTCTTTTTGAAGGGCCGGATTCACTATGGGCACCGCTTGAATCTCACTGGGGATTTTTCACAAAGGGTAGAATTTCCGTTGAAGTAATGAATGGTGAAACACCCGTGGTCGACGCAGAGGTGAAACTCTCCGTCGATGGAGATGTAAATTCATCTGAGCTCTTCAAGGCGAGGACCGACAACGCGGGCCGGGCCAGCCTGTTTGTCAACCTGTTCACAGACCTTATATTTTACGTTGGTGCACCTTATGTAATCACGGCCGAAAAGGACGGAGAGACATCGTCCGTCGAACTGGACAGTGTGCGGCCTGATGTTCCTGTTGAAATACAGCTCGGCGCGAGCCCGATTCCATGGACTCTCGATATCATGTTCGTATTCGATACCACCGGCTCCATGGGTGATGAACTGTCTTATTTCCAGGCCGGGCTCTACAGCATACTCGACCGCATCTCTGTAAAAACGCGCGACAGCATCCTCATGCGCGTGAGCGTAAATTTCTACCGTGATGAAGGTGATGAATACGTGCTCAGGCCTTATTCCTTCACCACAAGTGCCGACAGGGCGGTAAAACAGATCAGCATGCAGAGCGCCGAGGGAGGAGGCGATTATGCAGAGGCTGTGGAGCAGGCGCTTGAGAATGCCGTATTCAATCATTCGTGGAGCGAAAGTGCTGTCAGCCGCCTTCTCTTTCTGATTCTTGATTCTCCGCCGCGTCACAAAGTGCCTGTTCTTGAATCCATCCATCAGACCGTGATTGAAGCCGCGGGAAAAGGCATCAGGATCATACCCGTCGCTGCATCAGGCAGCAGCAACGAGACCGAATTCCTTATGCGTTTCATGGATGTAGTCACGGGCGGAACATATATTTTTCTTACCAGAGCGGACAGCAACGCTGATGAAGATATTAAACGCACGGTAGGTGATTTTAAGGTCGAAAATCTTGACGACCTGATCGTGCGCCTTGTTCTGGACTCGATTGCCACAGACTAACTATTTGAAATAATTAGTTTAATTCTTTGTATCTCCCGGTCCGGGCAAGGCGGTCTCCCGAATGTCCGGAAAAACAAGGGGCCTTGACGCCTTCATTGCCTTCGGGTTAAGAGGGCTTGCTTCAGGGTGAGGAAACACGAAATTGGAATCAGGACAAAAGAAAAAACCAGGTCAATGGGTAAATTCTGACAGGAAAGAGGCCGCGCCGAATTCATCTCCAGCCGGAAAACTGCCCGCGCTTGCAAGTCGCATTAAGCGCACTGATACGGGCTTTCCACTGGCACTTGAGTCACTCGAAGAGCCCCCCGATCAGCTTCATGTGGCCGGTCAGCTGCCTTCAGGCCCGACCGCAGCCTTTGTGGGATCGAGGGACGCGGACGAAGACGCGGTGCGCTTTATCATGCGCATGGCTTCAGACCTGGCATTAAGGGGATTCTCGATAGTTTCCGGCGGGGCGCGCGGAGTGGACACTGCCGCTCACCGCGGAGCGTTGGAGGCCGGGGGCACCACCGTGGTCGTCCTGGGGGCCGGAATGAACTTTCCATACCCTGCGGAGAATGAGTCCCTTTATCAGCGCATCATCAACAAGGGAGGCGCTGTAATCTCCGAATTCGAACACGACACACCGCCGGCCAGGTGGACCTTTCCGAGAAGAAACCGGATTATAGCAGCGCTTTCACAGGCCGTGATAGTCGGGCCCGCGTCATCACGCTCCGGAGCCCTGATCACGGCCAGGGAAGCCAGCCGCATCGGCCGTCCGGTGGGTGCTGTTCCCATGCATCCGGATGACCCGCTCTCCGCAGGTCCGAATGGATTGATTAGAACTGGAGCGGCCGTTATCGAAAACATCGAGGATGTTTTTGAACTTACCGGACAGCGCATAAAAGGCGGTCAGCTGAGGCTACCGGGCATTGCCGTGACAGAGCCTCCCGAAGGAAGTGACGAATCCAGGGTTTTCTCGCTCATAGGCTCAAAACCCGTACACATAGATGACGTTATGCAGAATTCAGATCTTTCGCCATCCGCCGTGTCGGCGGCATTGGTGCAGCTGGAGCTGGCAGGACTTGTAGAGCAGCATCAGGGAAAAAGATTCTGCAGGAAATGAATCATAAGCTACTGGAGAAAAAGGCAAAATGGCCCCGAAAACTGACCTCATAATCGTAGAATCACCTACCAAGGCCAGGACTATTCAGAAATATGCCGGGCCCGACTTCAGGATCATGGCGTCGGTGGGACACATAAAGGACCTTCCCAAATCGAAAATGGGCGTCAATACTTCTGACCGTTTTCAGCCTGAATACAAAATAATCAGGGGAAAACACAAGGTTGTTTCAGAACTGAAGAAAGCGGCCGAGAAGTCCAGGTTCGTATACCTTGCGCCCGATCCCGACCGCGAAGGAGAAGCCATCGCCTGGCATATTGCCGAAGAGCTGAAACTCCCTCCAGAAAAGGCAAAGCGCGTGCTCTTCAACGAGATAACGAACCGCGGAATCAGGCAGGGACTTTCCAGCCCCGTTGCCCTGAACCGGAACAAGTTCGAATCACAGCAGGCCAGGAGGATACTGGACAGGCTGGTAGGATACGAAGTCTCGCCCCTGCTGTGGAGGAAAATCCAGCGTGGACTGAGTGCTGGAAGGGTACAGTCCGTGGCTCTGCGCCTCATCGTGGAAAGAGAACGCGAAATCAGGAAGTTCAAACCCCAGGAATACTGGAATCTCTTCTGTGAACTGTCCGGGTCCAGCCCGCCCCCTTTCAGGGCAAAGCTGTTCTCCGTTGATGGAAGAAAAAAGAAGATCACGGATGGCGAATCCGCAGAAGCAATCAGGTCAGAACTTGAAACCGGCCATTTTGTCATTTCCGACGTGGAAAAAAAGCGTAAAAGACGCGCCGCCCCGCCTCCCTTTATCACGAGCAAGCTGCAGCAGGAAGCCGCCCGCAGGTACAGGTTTTCGGCCAAAAGAACAATGCGGGTGGCCCAGCAGCTCTACGAGGGAGTCGAGATTGGAAACGAAGGTGCCGCAGGCCTTATCACATACATGCGAACGGATTCCACCAGGCTGGCGGATGATGCCGTAAAGGCTGCGCGTGAATACATTCTTCAAAAGTTTTCAAAAACTCATCTGCCGGACAAGGCCAACGTTTTCACTTCCAAAAAGAAAACGGTGCAGGACGCCCATGAGGCCATAAGGCCGACGTCCACCGAATATCCCCCTGAAAAGATCAACAAGTACCTAAAACCTGATCAGCGGAAGATATACAGGTTGATATGGGAAAGGTTCATAGCCTGCCAGATGAAGGCGGCACAGTACGATCACACGACATTCAAAATAAAAGCCGGAGAAAACGAGCGGCTCGAACTGAGGGCGCAGGGAAGGATACTCGCTTTCAGCGGATGGCTGGCCGCAACCGGAGAAGATGACACCCGGAACAACGGCGAAGAGGCGGGTTCAACCGTTCTGCCGCCGCTTGAAAAAGGAGAGAAACCCGCGCTAAGCGGCAAGGGCGCGCAGACTGAGCAGAAATTCACACAGCCGCCTCCCAGGTTCACCGAGGGCACGCTGATTAAGGAACTTGAGGACAAGGGCATCGGCCGTCCGTCCACCTATGCTTCAATAGTCACAACCATACAGGACCGCAGATACATGGAAAAAACCGAGGGAAAGCTTGTTCCCACGGAACTCGGCATTCTAGTCTCTGATCGCCTCGTAAGCTTTTTCCCCGATCTTTTCGACGTCACTTTCACTGCACAGATGGAATCCTCACTTGACAGGGTCGAGGAAGGTTCCGAGGACTGGGTCGCCCTGCTTTCGCGGTTCTACTCACCGTTTCACAAACAGGTCGAGTCAGCCATGGTTAACATGGAGGAAATAAAACCGTCCGAACCCGTTGAGGGTGAATTCTGCGAAAAGTGCAAGGCTCCAATGGTAATCCGCTGGGGGCGCCACGGAAAATTCCTGTCATGTTCCAACTACCCCAAATGCCGTCATACCCGGCCCATGGAGTCCGACAAAAAACTCTCGGCGGAAGCTTCAGAAGCCATAGCTGGAATTAAATGCGAAAAGTGCGGCCGGAGCATGGTCCTTAAACACGGGCGCTTCGGAGAATTTCTCGCCTGCACCGGCTATCCGGAATGCAAAAATACGCGGCCCGTTCCCACGGGCATAAAATGCCCGCGTCCGGAATGCAATGGTGAACTGATAGAAAGACGGACAAAAAAGGGAAGGACATTCTACGGATGCAGCAATTACTCTGAAACCGGATGCGACTTCGCCCTGTGGAACAAACCGGTGAAGGAACCCTGTCCGGACTGCAGAGCGGAATTTCTCGTAAGAACAGGCCGGGCGGGCAAAACCAAACTGAGCTGCGCCAATGAGGACTGCAAGTACAGCCGCGACGAATAAGCCTCATTCACAAGTAAGCATAGTCGGAGCAGGACTGGCCGGGTGCGAAGCTGCGTGGCAGCTGGCAAGGCGCGGCCTGCGCGTCAGACTGATAGATCTCAAGCCCGTAAGCATGTCGCCGGCGCACAGGCAGGAAACGCTGGCAGAGCTGGTGTGTTCCAATTCGTTGAGGGCAAAGAGCATCTCAAATGCAGTCGGACTCCTTAAAGAGGAGATGCGGCGGCTCGGTTCGCTTGTAATGTCGGCCGCGGACAGGACACGGGTCCCGGCCGGAGGTGCGCTCGCCGTGGACAGAAATCTCTTTTCCGGCACCATTACGCACTTCATGAATTCGCATCCCCTTGTAAAAATCGAATCACGCTGCGTTGAAAGCGTTCCCCGGGACAACGACGCCATAATTGCAACCGGCCCTCTTACATCAGGCACCCTCGCATCCGACATCGAAAACCTTTCGGACGGCTGTCTGTATTACTTCGATGCAATCGCACCCGTTGTGCTGGCGGATTCCATGGACATGTCAAAGATGTTTCGTCAATCCCGTTATGAAAAAGGTGATACTGAGACCGGGGATTATATCAACGCGCCCATGGATGAAAAACAGTACACACGCTTTATCACCGCGCTCAGGACGGCCGAACGTGTGCAGCCTGCATCATTCGAAACCGGACGTTTCTTTGAAGGCTGCCTGCCCATCGAAGAAATGGCTGAAAGGGGATTTCTTGCTCCGGCCTACGGCCCCATGAAACCCGTAGGGCTTACGGATCCACGCACCGGGAAAAGACCCTTTGCCGTTGTTCAGATGAGAAGCGAAGATGCGGAGGGTACGGCATACAACATGGTTGGTTTTCAGACACGGCTTAAGCATTCAGAGCAGAAAAAGATCTTTTCCATGATACCGGGGCTTGAAAACGCGCACTTCGAGCGGCTGGGACAGGTGCACAGGAACACGTACCTTAATGCACCTTCAATTCTGGGTCCGGGTCTCGAGTTCAAACCGGTACCCCGCGTGCTCGTTGCCGGCCAGCTTGCCGGCGTGGAAGGTTACATTGAGTCAGCCGCATGCGGCCTGGCAGCGGGCATATTCATGTCGGACAGGATTAAGGGAAAAGGCACCACCTCCCTGCCCCCGGATACGACCGCGCTCGGCGGGCTTCTCAAACACCTGCGCATCGAAACGGAAAATTTCCAGCCGTCGAACGTAATTTGGTCCATGATCGCGCCGCTGCCGGGACTGAAGGGCTCAAAAAAAGATAAAAGAATGAAGCGCGCTCAGCATGCATTGAACGAAATAGAAAAGTGGAAAATCCATATCGGAGCAGATGATCTTCAGCTCCCTGAAGCAAGCGGGTTTTTAGAATAATAAAATCACATGCTGCAATCTTTTCCGGGTTGCTATTGCCCGCATGAATAACGGAAGATCCTGGCTTTTTCATCTTCACTGTCGTATCCGACCCCAAACGCCTCGCCTTCAGATGCGGCCCAGA
>Ga0272442_10005111_pt1 | contig 17664 bp, 14 predicted proteins | sample SSMForm2O_FD_200262 | JGI IMG/M metagenome (GOLD analysis project Ga0272442, IMG submission 200262) | Marine sediment archaeal communities from Little Sippewissett salt marsh, Falmouth, MA, United States - SSM-Form-2O | ecosystem: Environmental > Aquatic > Marine > Wetlands > Sediment ... | reverse complement strand
ACGCTTGCGCATCATCAGCGCGCGATCGGCAACCGCACACGAAAGGAAGCGACATGAAGCGTAAGCAACAAGAAGCCGCGGACGAGCTACGTCCTGAATATGAGTTTGACTACGCGAAGGCCTCCCGCGGGAAGTACTACCGGCGGCTGGTCAAGGAGGGGTCTAACGTCATCGTCCTTGAGCCGGACGTGGCGAAGGCATTCCGGGATTCGGATGCAGTGAACGAGGCATTACGTTCGCTGCTTGATCTCACTCGTTCAACACAGCGCCTGACGAAGCGTCCGAGCGGGCGGGCGAAAGAGAACCCAGCGCGCCGCTCAACTTGAAGGTTCGCACCACAATGTGATTGCCGTTTGGATTGTCGGAGGCTACACCTGGCTTGTGAGTAAAGAGATCATCTACCTGCTGCGGGGGGGGCGCCGGTGCTATACTGGCAAGGACTTGAGAAGAGGAGACTCCGATGACGGGTCACGGTAAGAGGGTCCTTGAGGAAGCGCTTGCCCTTCCTCCCACTGAACGTGCTGCATTGGTCGAGGAACTCCTGTCCAGCTTCGAGTTCGCCTCCCGCCAGGAGATCGATGCCCTGTGGGCCGCGGAGGCCGAGGATCGAATCGACGCTTATGAACGAGGGGAGACGTGTTCGATCCCTGCCCAACGGGTCTTCGACCGAATTGACCGACAACCGGCCCAATGAGGGTCGAGTTTCTTTCCGCAGCGGATGCGGAACTTGTTGAGGCGGTCTCGTACTACAACGAGGAAAGCGAGGGTCTCGGGCATGAGTTCGCTGCCGAGGTCAAGCAGACGACAGGTCGGATTGTCCAGTTTCCCGAGGCGTGGCAGAAGCTGTCCGTTCGGACCAGGCGCTGCCGCACCAAGCGGTTTCCGTACGGTGTAGTCTGTCAAGTGCGAGGCGACTTGATGCTCGTCATTGCCGTCATGCACCTCCGGCGTCACCCCGATTCATGGAGGTCGCGGCTGGGACGGCGCGAGAGATGAGAAGCGGCGGCCGGATCTTCAACGCGCGGGTCGTGACCCGGCAGCGCATCTTACCCACCGGCGGCGTGGAAGTCGCGGAGGGGCGGATCGTGCGTGTGCTGGAGGCGTGCACCGACGGGGACGTGGACCTCGAATCGTGCTATCTGCTTCCCGGCCTGATCGACGTCCACACGCATCCCGCACGCGAGGATGGCGACGATCCTGCGAAGCTGGCCGACTTGTGCGATGAGCTTCGAAGCCACGGCACGGCCGGCTTCCTGTTTGCGCCGTCCAACATCCCCGTCGAGGAGACGCTCGATGTGCTGCGCCGATACCGCGCGAGCCTCGAGGCCGTCGGCCCGGACCGCGGTTGCCTTGGGCTCCATCTCGAGGGGCCGTACGTGGCGCCCTGCGGGCGCGGCGGTTTCCGGCCCGAGGCCATCACTAATCCGCGGGACTTCCCGCTCGAGCCGATGCTCGATGCCTGTGGTCCGTGGGCGAAGTACATCAACATCTCTCCGGAGCTGCCGGGGGCCGTCGAGACCATGCGAGCGTGCCGGCGCCGTGGGATGGCGGTGTCGATTGGCCACACGCGCGCGAGTCGGGAGGAGTTGTTCGCGGCCCTGGATGCCGGCGCGTGCGCCGTGTGCCACACGTTCAACGCGAGCGAGATCCAACGCTACAAGGAGGGGGGCGTCTTCGATGTCACCCTCGATGTGCTCGGCCTCGCCACCGAGCGGCTGGTCTGCGAGCTGATCTGCGATGGCATTCACGTCGATCCGGTCCTGGTGAAGCTGCTCTATCGCGCGAAGGGGGCCGACGGCATCGCCTTGGTCACCGACTCGATCTTGGGCGGTCGGACGGCTGCCGAGGGCCAGGAGATCGGCGCAGGCCGCACCTACAAACGCGTAGTGAACGGCGCGGGACGCAACGCCGACGGCGAACTGGTGGGCAGCACGCTGTCCATGGCGCGGGCGCTCGCCAAGTTCGCGGACTTCACTGAGTGCAGTCTCGTCGAGGCGGCGCGCGCGGCCGCGCGGACACCGGCGCGCCTGCTCGGCATCGAGGCCGACTACGGCGCGATCGAAGCCGGACGGCGTGCGCTGTTCTGTGTGCTGGATGGCTCAATCGAGCCGCGCGTGGACTTGTGCCGGCGCGTCAATGGTATGGCGTATGCGCCATAGAGGAAAGTCCGAGCCCTCAGCCTTCACCATAGCCATCCGTAGGACGGCTGAGCTCGATGATAGGGAGGTCGCCACGTTTGCCCAGTGGACGCGCGACATCTTCGGGGCAGAGGAAGACAAGTACGAGTGGGCGGAGCCAGACTGGCACGTCGTCGTGCGCAGTGAGGACCGGTATGTATGCCACGGAGCCATCACCGAACGCGTGGCCACGGCCGGGGGCGCATCCGTGAAGCTGGGCGGCATCGGCAACGTCATGACGCCGCCGACCTGGCGCGGCCGCGGGCTGGGTGCAGCCGCGATGCGCGAAGCGGCGGCCTTCATGCGCGACACGCTGCGGGTCGAGTTCGGCCTCCTGTTGTGCTCGGCGGGCCTGGTGCCCTGGTACTGCACGTTGGACTGGCGGCGCGTGAAGGCGCCGTTGAGCTTCTGGCAAGCGGGCGGCAAGGTGCGGTGGGATGAGGAAGCGATGGTGCTCGCGTGCACGGAGCGTGTATGGCCGGAGGGTCCTATCGACCTGTGCGGCCTGCCGTGGTAGCGGGCTCCGGCCTACGCGGCCCGCACGTCCTTCAGGACGAGTTGGATGGTGGTTTCGCCGCGCCAGGTGTTGAACTGGGGGGTAAAGGCGACGTCGAGAGGTCGGGCGCACAGCTCGCGCGTCACCGTATCCGCCATGCGGAACGCGACGGCGGTGAGTATGGCGCCCCCCTGGCGCAGTGCCAGCCGAACGTGGCCCCCGCGCAGTTCGCGATACGAGTTGGGCAGTACGGTCACACCGTGGGAGCATAGCAGCGGGGCCGGATTCATGGCCCCAAAGGGCTGAAGCCTTTCGAGTGCGCCGAGCAACTGCGGATCGAGTTCGCTGAGGGCCACGAGGGCGTCGATCTCGAGCGCCGGGAGCGCCTCCTTGTCGGGCAGGCGCTCGCGGGCCAGTTCCTCGAAGGCGTCCTTGAAGGCCTCGACGTTGTCCTCTGCAATAGCCAGTCCGGCCGCGGCCGCGTGCCCACCGAAGCGGATAAGGTGTTGCCTGCAGGCCGCCAGGGCGTCGGCCATGTTGAATCCGGCGCGGCAGCGCGCTGAACCACGCCCGACGCCGTCTTCGTCTATCGCCACGAGCACGACGGGGCAGTGATAGCGGTCGAGGAGCCGCGAGGCCACGATGCCGACGACGCCCGGATGCCAGGCCCGGCTGGCCAGGACAATGCTGCGCTGCGCCGGTTCCCTGGCTGCGCCGAGTTGGTCCTCGGCTTGTTCGAAGATGGTCTTCTCGATACGGCGGCGCTCATCGTTGGCCACGCTGAGTTGGGCCGCGATGCGCTTCGCGTCGGCGTGCGAGTCCGTGAGCAGCAGTTCCACGGCCACGGCGCCGTCGCCGAGCCGCCCGGCGGCGTTGATGCGCGGCGCGAGTTGGAAGGCGACTCTCTCGGCCGTGATGTCCTCGACCTTCACGCTTGCGGCGTCGGCGAGCCGGGCCAGGCCCACCCTGGGTGCGCGCGACATCTGCGCCAGACCCAGGGCGGCCAAGGCGCGGTTCTCGCCGCGCAGCGGCACGATGTCGGCCACGGTGCCCAAGGCGACGAGGTCGAGGTCGTCCATGGTGTCGGTCAATGCGCACGCCAGCTTGAAGGCGACCGCGGCCCCGCACAGGTCCTTGGCGGGATGCCCCTCGACTTCGCGTTTGGGATTGAGCACGGCCCTGGCCTGGGGCAGGTCCCCCTCGAGTTCGTGGTGGTCGGTGATGACCAGATCGACGCCGGACCAGGCGGCGGCCGTTGCGGCATCGCGGGCGTTGATGCCGTTGTCGACCGTGACGATCAGGTTGACGCCGTTGTCGTTGGCTTCGCGGACGTGGTCGGGGCCGAGGCCGTAGCCCTCGACGAGACGACTGGGCATGGCGTAGTCGCAGTGTTCGATGCCGAAGCGCCTCAATGCGTTGAGCAAGACGGCGGTGCCGGAGATGCCGTCTACGTCGTAGTCGCCGAACACGAGCACGCGCTCGTCACGATCACGTGCGGCCTCGAGACGGGCCACGGCGGCGTCCATATCGGTCAGGCGGAAAGGATCAGAGAGGTGCTCGACAGCGGGGTTGAGGAAGTGCCCGGCCTGCTCGAGCGTGTGGATGCCGCGCACCATGAGCAGATGGGCGGCGATGCGCGGAACGCCCAAGGCGTGGGCCAGTTCGGCCGTCCCGTCCCGGTCCTCCTTGGCGATGGTCCAGCGTCGCTCGGATTGGACGGCGCTCATTGGGCGGCCCGGGCCAGTTCGACGATCCGGTCAATCACTTGGTCGAGCTTCATCGATGTCGTGTCCAGCACTGTGGCGTCTTCGGCGCGGCGCAGGGGCGATTCCCGGCGTGTCAGGCTTTCATTGTCACGCGCGTGGATTTCCTTGCGCAGGGCGTCGAGGTCGACCGCGCGGCCCTGGGCCTCGAGGTCGAGGGCGCGGCGCCGTGCGCGCTCGTCCAGCGAAGCGGTCATGTAGATTTTGCACTTCGCCTTTGGAAACACGACGGTGGCGATGTCGCGTCCTTCCGCGACCGTCGGGCCACGTGCGCCCGCAGCCCGCTGCCGGGCCACGAGATGCACGCGTACGCCGGGGAGCGCGGCCAGCTTGTCGATGCGGCGGGTGACTTCCGGCGACCGGATGTCCATGGTGACGTCGCGTCGGTCGACGATGACTTGCTGGCGGCCGTCTTGCTCGCGTATCTCGAGCGGCATGTGGCCGACGGCCTCTGCGAGGGCCTCCGGGTCTTCGAGGTCGATGCCTTGGTCGATGGCCCACCACGTGGCCGCGCGGTACATGGCGCCGGTGTCCAGAAAGGCGTATCCGAGTTGCTGGGCGGCCCTTCGTGCGACGGTGCTTTTGCCGGCGCCTGCCGGGCCGTCGATGGCGACGATGTCGGTGATGGCGTTTGGATCGACGTCCATGGGTCGTGCCTTCTGTGCGTCCGAGGGGATGGGTGAGGCACCGTGATACTAGCACGCACGGTCCGCCCCCCTCAACCTGCGCCATGGCCCCGTAGCGCCGGAGAGTGCCGGCAAGATGGCGGCGCTACGGGGGGCGAGACAGCCGCGGAGAGTGCCGGCAAGATGCCGGCGGTACGGGGGGGTAGGCTGCGTGCATGGGGGCGGGCGCTCTTTCGTCCTGTTCGTGGGCGTAGTACAATGGCCGGACTTGGTCGGTAGAGCCGGGGCTGTCGGGAGGGCGAATGTGATGGCGTTTTCACGTGGTAGCTGGGTTGCGTTCTTGGTTGCCGTTGGCGTTGTGTTGGCGGTCGGTGCAGTGGCGCAAGGAGCAGACAACATGACGGGCGTGGTTCCGAATGCGTCGTTTGAAGAGGCGAGTGGGGCCAAGGTGGCGGGGTGGAGCGTGCGAACGTGGGGCGGGAAGGCCAAGTTCGAGCATGCGGACCTGGGCCGCGAGGGGGGGCGCAGCGTACGGGTGGCGTCGACAGAGGGTGCGGATGCGGGATGGAGCGCTCAGGTTGTGGTCAGGCCGTACTCGACGTACCGGTTCCGGGCGTGGCTCAAGACGAAGGACGTGGCGTGCAAAGGCGGCCAGGGGGCGCTCATCAATGTCTACACCTCGGGCCGCGGTCCCACGGAGGCGTTGACGGGCACGAGAGCGTGGACCCAGGTTGAGCGCGTCGTGGAGACAGGCGCGGACGATTGCCTGAGCATCCACTGCGTCTTAGGGGGCTGGGGCCTGGCCACGGGCACCGTGTGGTTCGACGACCTGTCGCTCGAGTGGGTGTCGTCGAAGGCGTTGAGGCCTGAGGCGACGATTTACGCCGGCGAGACAGGTGCGCCGCTCTCGAAGTACATCTACGGCCAGTTCATCGAGCACTTGGGACGGTGTATCTACGGCGGAATCTGGGCCGAGATGCTCGAGGACCGCAAATTCTTCTATGGCGTGGGTGCGCAGGGATCGCCGTGGCGCGTGTTTCTAGGGCCGCAGGGCGCGTCCCCGGCGGACTTGGTGGTGGGCGGCGAGCTGAAGATGGTGCCGAGGCAGTCGTTTGTGGGCGAGCACACGCCTTGGATGAAGCTGAAGGGCAACGGGCAAGCCTTCGGGATCTCGCAGAACGGACTGGGCCTGCGCGCCGGACAAGACTACGTGGGTCGGATCGTGCTGGCATGCACGGCTGACGTCGAGGCGGTCGATGTTGCGCTGGTGTGGGGAACGGGGAGCGACGAGCGCGAGACGGTGAGGTTGCAGGACCTGGGCGCGGACTACACGACGTACGCCTTGCGGTTCACGGCCCGCGGCGACGCCGAGAACGGCTCGCTTCAGATTTCAGGACGCGGCGAGGGCACCTTCGGGATCGGGACGGTGTCGCTGATGCCGTCGGACAACGTGCACGGCATGCGCGCGGACACGCTGGAGCTGCTCAAGGAACTGGACGCGCCCATCTACCGTTGGCCGGGCGGGAACTTCGTCAGCGGCTACAACTGGCGGGACGGGCTGGGCGACCGCGACCGCCGTCCGCCGCGCAAGAATCCCGCCTGGAGGGGCGTCGAGCACAATGATTTTGGGCTGGACGAATTCATCGAGTTCTGCCGGATCCTCGGGACGGAGCCGCTGATCGTGGTGAACAGCGGTCAGGGGGAGGTGAAGGAGGCCGTGGCCGAAGTCCAATACGCCAACGGCGGCGCGGACACGCCCATGGGCAAGCTCCGGGCGGAGAACGGCCATGCCGAGGCGTACGGTGTGGCGTGGTGGGGGGTCGGCAACGAGATGTACGGCAACTGGCAACTGGGCCACATGCCGCTCGAGGAATACGTCAAGAAGCATAACGCCTTTGCCGAGGCGATGCGGGCGGAGGAGGCGTCGCTCAAGCTGGTGGCGGTCGGCGCGACGGGTCCGTGGAGCGAAACGATGCTGGCGCAGTGCGCGGACCACATGGACCTGCTGAGCGAGCATTTCTACTGCCACGAGAAACCGGGGCTGCTCTCGCACGTACGGCAGATTCCGAACAACGTGCGCCAGAAAGCCGAGGCCCACCGGCGCTACCACCGCGACATTCCCGCGCTTGCCGGCAAGGACATCCCCATCGCCCTGGACGAGTGGAATTATTGGTACGGCGCGCACGTGTACGGCGAGCTTGGCACCCGCTATTTCCTGAAGGACGCGCTGGGCGTGGCCGCGGGGCTGCATGAATACGCGCGCCACAGCGACGTGTTCCACATGGCCAACTACGCGCAGACGGTGAACGTGATCGGCGCTGTGAAGACGACCAAAACCGCGGCTGCATTCGCGACGACCGGGCTGGTGCTCAAGCTCTACCGGCATCATTTTGGGACGTTGCCGGTGCGGTTGGAGGGTGATACGGCCCCGTTGGACGTGATGGCGGCGTGGCGCGCGGACCGGGCGGCGCTGACGGTGGGCGTCGTTAACGCGACCCATGATGCTCACGATTTGAGCCTTGGCGTGGATGGCGCCGTACTGACAGGCGCGGGTCGGGTCTGGACGGTGACCGGCCCGGATCCGATGGCGTACAACGAGCCTGGCGTAGTGGCGAAGGTACGCATCGAAGAGCAGGAGCTGGCGGGGATCGCGAAGGCGCTGCAGGTGCCCGGCGTGAGCGTTTGTCTGTTCGAGCTGAGCGTGCGTTGACACGAGAGGGGCGAGGTCAGGGGCGATTTGGGCTTGCGCAAATCGCATAAAGGCTGTAGCATAGCCGTATGCGCGAGTTGCTGCAGCAGCTTTGGGACGCCTTGGACCGTGGCCGGCGCTTCGTCACGCATGACGTGTGGCGGATCGGCGTGCCAGGGGAGGCGATTCCGCACGGCTTCATCATCAAACATATCCGCGTAGCGATCCTGCTCGTCAAGGGCCTGCTCCGCGACGACGTGCTCCTGCGCGCCTCGGCCCTGACCTTCGCGACGATGCTGGCCATCGTGCCGTTCCTCGCCCTGATGTTCTTCATCATCGAGACCTTCAATGTGGCGGAAACCATCGACGACTTGCTCAGCCCCGTGGTCGGGCAGCGGCAGGTGGGCGCCTCCGCAGCCGACACGCCGCTGGACGCGAGCGCACCGGCTGGGCCCGATGTGGCATCGCCGCAAGACGGTGAAGGCGGCGCGCGTGTGGATTCGTCGAAGGAGCCGCAGACGGCTTCGGGCAATGACAAGAAGGCCGAGGTGGAACAGACCTTGGTGCGCCTTCTCTTTCAAGGTCTTGAAGCCGTCGAGGGCAGCCAGTCGGAGGCGTCGGCAGAGAATCCGGTCGGTGTGATCGTCGCGTTTGCGCGCCGCGGCTCCAATTCCGCGACGCTTTGGTCGGCCGGGGGGATTTTCCTGGTGGCGACGGTCTTCGGCCTGATGATGAACATCGAGTATTCGTTCAACCGGATTTGGGGCGTCCGGCGGGGCCGTTCCTGGTACCGCATGTTCAGCGACTACGTTGTGATCCTGCTGCTCTTGCCGTTCATGGTGGCGGCACTGGTCAGCGTGGCCGTAGCGCTCAAAAGCTCTGCGATCTCGCAGTGGCCGGGCTTCTTCCGGCTCGGCCTCGTGGCCGCCCAGTACGCCGTCACGTGGTTCGCGTTCACGGCCTTGTACTTCGTGGTGCCCAACACGCGCGTGCGGCTGCGTTACGCGCTGCTGGCGGGTGTGCTTATGGGCACCGTCTGGTCGCTGCTGTCCATGGCCTACGTCACCCATCAGTTCGGTTTGGACCGGTACATGCTCCTGTACTCGGCCTTCGCGCAACTGCCGGTTTTTTTGATGTGGCTGTACTGCAGTTGGGTCATCGTGTTGGCGGGGGCCGAGTTGGCCTTCGCCTACCAGAACGAGCGCACCTTCGCCATGGAGCGCTTCGCCGAGGGCGCGAGCTACGCCTACCGCGAGACCCTCGCCATCTACGCCATGACCCAACTCGGCCAACGCTTCGACAAGGGCCTGCCGGGCCTGTCGGCCGAGGATGCCGCCAACGAGTGGAACGTGCCCACCCGACTGCTCAACGACACGCTCAGCCACCTCGAAGACGCCCGGCTCGTTGTGCGGACGGCGTCCAACCCGCCGACGTATCTGCCGTCACGATCGCTCGACAAGATCCGCGTCGACGAAGTGATCCGATGCCTGCGCGAATCCGGCCGCGACCCGTCGGCGCTACGTCAAGACGCCGCGTGCCGGTCGATCCGAGAACGCATCGAGGCCCAGCCGCGCGGCCCGAACGCGTGCACAATCGCGGCCCTTGTCGCCGAACACGATGGCGCCCCACCACTGAAGCTGTTGCAGGACCAGCCGCAGGCCCTATCGGAACGCGACCAAGTTTAGGGCGATTCGCACGCGCCGGTTGGGGAAGCATCGGCATGCTGTGCTAGTATCCCTTCAGACGCGGAGGATCGCCATGTTGTTGGAAGGAAGATCCGCATTCATCACCGGCGCGGGCCGAGGCATCGGCAAGGGAATCGCACTTGCCTTTGCCGGGCAGGGCTGCGACGTCGCGGCCGTGGCGCGCACGCCAGGCGAGGTCGCCGCCACGGCCGAAGAGGTCCGAAAGCACGGCCGCAATGCCCTCGCGCTGACCTGCGACGTCGGGGACGACGCGTCCGTACAAGGCGCGGTCGACACCGTCCTCGCCGAGTTTGGCCGGATCGACCTGCTCGTCAACAACGCCGGCTATGCCTGTTTCAAGCCCTTCATGGAGCTGACGCCGGACGAGTGGCAGCGCAGTCTGGATATCAACCTGACCGGCGCCTTCCGCTGCATCAAGGCCGTGCTTCCGTCGATGATCGCGCGGCGCTCGGGGCGCATCATCAACATATCGAGCGTGGCCGGGCTCAAACCGATCGCGGCCCAGAGCGCGTACTGCGCCTCCAAATTCGGCCTCAACGGCCTCACGAAGGTCCTGGCCATGGAACTGCGCCGGTACGGCATCGCCGTGCACGCCATCTGCCCGGGGGGCGTCGACACGCGTCTGTCGAGAGAGGCCATGCCCGAACGCGACAAGACCAACTGGCTCCAACCTGAGGACGTCGCCCATACCGCCCTCTACCTCGCGACGCTCAGTGGCCGCGCCGCCACGGACGAAGTGCTCGTGCGGCGCTTCGACAGCGTCCCCATCGGCGGCTGAGCCCAGCTTCTCGCGCGTGGACTGGGATTCTCTCGTGCTCGTAATCGTAATCGTCGTGCTGGTCCTTGTAGTCGTAGTCGTACGGGCAGGAGTACGAGCCAGCATCAATTGGGATTACGATTACGATTACGATTACGATTACGACCACGAGCACGCGAAGATCGTCATGGAATTCGCCGAAGAGATCCTCAAGTGGACATGGATACGACCGAAGAAGCCCAAGACTCCGTTGAAGGCGTGATCGACCGCATCGTTTACGAGAGCGAGGATACGGGCTTCTTCGTCGGCCGGTTGCGCGAGGAAGGCGAACGCGAGCTGACCACCTTTGTCGGCAACCTGATGGCCATATCCATCGGCGAGACCATCCGCCTTTGGGGCCGTTGGGTGGACGACAAGAAATGGGGGCGGCAACTGCGGGTGGAACGTTACGAGACGGTGCTGCCTGCGACGGTCAAGGGCATTGAGAAGTATCTCGGCTCGGGCCTTATCGACGGCATCGGCAAGACCTTCGCCAGGCGCCTGGTGGAGGCCTTCGGCGTCGAAACGCTGCGCATCATCGATGAGGAACCGGCCCGGCTGCGCAAGGTCCCCGGCATCGGCCCGAAGCGCGCCGGCCAGATCCGCGACGGCTGGGCACGGCAGCGTGCCGTGCAGTCTATCATGCTGTTCCTCCAGGAACACGGCGTCAGCGTGTCGCAGGCCGTCAAGATCTACAAGCGCTACGGGGACGCCGCGGTCGCCGTGATGCGCGAGAATCCCTATCGCCTTGCCAGCGATATTGCCGGCATCGGCTTCAAAGGCGCGGACAAGATCGCCGGCAACCTCGGCATCGCGCGCGACGCGCCGCACCGCCTTGAGGCGGGCCTGCTCTACGCCCTGGAATGCGCGAGCGGCCAGGGCCACGTCTTTCTGCCGGAAGACGAACTCACCGAGGCCGCGGCCGACTTGCTCGAGGTGTCGGCGGACAGCCTCGCGCAGCACGTGGTGGGCCTCGTGGTACGGGGCGAGGCGGTGCGCGAAGACGAGGCCATCTTTCTGCGCGCCCTCCACGCGGCCGAGCGCGGCTGCGAGGAACTCCTCAAGCGGCTCATCCGGACTCCGGCGGGCGAAGTGTCCATCCGCGTCGACGCCGCCATCCGATGGGTCGAGGAGAGGCACGCGATCCGGCTGTCCGACGAGCAGCGCGCAGGCATCCACGCCGCCGCGTCGAGCAAGGTCCTGGTCATCACGGGCGGCCCCGGCACCGGCAAGACCACCCTGATCAACAGCATCCTGACCATCTTCGAGAAGAAGGGGCTGCGCGTCCAACTCGCCGCCCCAACGGGCCGCGCCGCCAAGCGCATGGAATTGGCGACCGACCGCGAGGCCAGGACCATCCACCGCCTGCTCGAGTTCAGCCCGAAGCAGGGCGGTTTCGCGCGCGACGAGAACAATCCCCTCGACGGCGACCTCATCATTATCGACGAATCCTCCATGATCGACGTCCACCTCATGCACCACCTGCTCAAGGCCGTCCCCCCCCACGCTCGCCTCTTCCTCGTCGGCGACGTCGACCAACTCCCTTCGGTCGGCCCCGGCAACGTGCTGATGGACGTCATATCGAGTAACGCCGTGCCGGTCGCCTGGCTCAAGACCGTTTTCCGCCAAGCGGCCCAGAGCGGCATCATCGCCAACGCCCACCGCATCAACCGGGGGGAGTTCCCCCAATTCAACGCCAAGGACTTCTTCTTCGTCGAGCGCAAGGATCCCGCCAAGGCACGCGACACCGTCCTCGAACTCGTGGCCACGCGCATCCCTCGCAAGTTCCGCCTCGACCCCAAGCGCGACGTGCAGGTGCTCACGCCGATGCACCGCACCGAGACCGGCGTCATTCGGCTGAACGAGACCCTCCAGGCCGCCCTGAATGCCGACGGCCGACCCGTCCCGCGCAAGGCATTCCGCCTGGGCGACAAGGTGATGCAACTGCGCAACAACTACGAACTCGACGTCTACAACGGCGACGTCGGCGTCGTCACCCTCGTCGACGACGAGGCCAAGGAGATGCAGGTCCAGTTCGACGACCGCGCCGTTCTCTACGGCTTTGACGACCTCGACGACCTCACGCTCGCCTACGCCGCCACCGTCCACAAATCGCAAGGCAGCGAATATCCCGCCGTCGTCCTTGCCCTCATGCCCCAGCACTACCTCCTCCTCCAGCGCAACATGCTGTACACCGCCATCACCCGCGGCGAGGAGCTCGTCGTCATCGTCGGCGACCCCAAAGCCGTCTCCATGGCCGTCCGCAACAACCAAGTCACTCGCCGCCACACGCGCCTCGCCGAACGGTTGAGCCATCGGCCTTGACACCGCGGCGCAGATCGTAGGATCGAGACCTGCGCCTATGGTGCCGGATCGGCATCGCTCAGGTCTCGAGTTAGCGCCACTGTATTGTGTGCCCGCCGTCTAGACGATCCGTCCGAGCGCAAGCCCGGCGAACAAGGCCACGACCCCGAGGCTGTTTTGCATTGCTACATGGGTTGCCGCATGCATCCATTCCGCCGAGCGGAGCAGTTCCCCCGTTTCGAGGATCAGGGCGGAGAACGTGGTCAGGGCTCCCATGAAGCCGACCAAAACGAGGGTCCGCGTTTCGCCGGAAACCGGCCATCGATTCTCGAACAGTGCCCAGAAAAAGCCGGCCAGCAAGCATCCGGTGAGGTTGACGGTCACGGTCCCCCATGGAGACGACGCGCCGTTGATCCGGTGAGCCAGTCCGGCCAGCCCGTAGCGGGTCAGTGTGCCCAACGCTCCGGCCAGCGCGAGGAAGCCGAGCTTTTGAATCACGAATGGGGCCTCCTTTTGAAGAAGAGCTACCGGGCCATCGCTCAGGCACAAAAAAACCCGCCCTGCAGCGGGTTGCCGCTCACACGTTAACGACTCCACCGTTGCAGAAGGCTTCGCGGTAGGAGTCATCAGCCCGGCCCAGGCGGTTATGCGGGGAACTCCATCCCGATGATCGATTCATAGCCTACTACAGCGTCAGGAAGAAAGCAAGAGCGCTCGGCGCAGGGGGGCCGCCTACGCTCGGCGCGGCGGTGGGCTTGCCCAAACGTCGGGGCTTCTGCTATTTTGCTTGCAGGGCGGAGCGAGAGGCGCAATGCGCATAGATATTGCCGCGCAGACCGACATCGGTTTGCGCAAGAAGAACAATGAAGACTACTGCGGGGTGTACCGCGAGGACACGCCCGGCCTGGAGTTGTTCGAGGAAGGGGCGTTGCTGTGCGTGGCCGACGGTCTCGGGGGGCACGTGGGCGGGGCGATGGCGAGCAAGCTGGCCGTGTCGATCCTCAAGGACACGTTGAGACAGCGCGCCGGGGCATCCGACGAAGAGGATGACGAGGAGCCCAAGGACACAGACGACGGGATCCTGGAGGTCCTCAGCGCTGGGATTACGCGGGCCAACGACAGCATCCATCAGACCAACCGGGACCTTGTGACAAGCGGCCGCCCTATGGGCACGACGCTGCTGGCGGTCGTGGTCACGCCCGGCGACGCCTACGTCGCGAACGTCGGGGACTCGCGCTGCTACCAGTTCCGCGACGGCGAGATCGTCGAGAAGACCGAGGATCACTCTTGGGTCGACGAACAGGTCAAGCTCGGGCTCATGTCGCAGGCCGAGGCCGAATCGGACCGCCGCCGGAACCTGGTCACGCGCTGCATCGGGACCCACCCGGAGGTCGAATCCGACACGTACGTGTGGCCCTTGGCGCCGGGCGACAAGCTGCTGCTGTGCACGGACGGGCTGGTCAACATGGCCAAGGACGAGGCGATACGGGACGAACTGCTGGCGGGCGGCACCGCGGCCGAAACGGCCCAACGCCTCATCAAACTGGCCAATGACAACGGCGGACGGGACAACATCACCGTTATCGTCGCCCACGTCAGCCCCGGGCTATTCGAGTTGATAATGCTTCACGCGGGGGCCTTCTTGCGCCGGCACGGCAAGACCATGCTATGGGCACTCTCGGCGCTCGCGTTCGGGGCCGTGTGCTTCGGCGCTGGATACTGGGTGCGCGGGCTGTGACCTCGTTCTGATCTCGGGCGTCGGCCAAGGCGGCCTTGGGGTCGCTCAGCGTCATCCTTTGGGCAAGCCCAGCCCGCGCAGATCGGCGACCACGCCGTGCTCCTCGGCTTCGTACAGCCGCCAGATGACGCGCAAGCCCTGCAGGCTCGAGGTCCCGTCGGTCAAGGGCCGGCGGCCCGTCTGGATGCAGTCGAGGAAATGCTCGATTTCGTTTCCGACGTGCTTGCCTAGGGGCGCTTCCATCAGCACCTCTTCGCGTTTCGGCGTGTGGGCGACGATTCGGCCGCCGGTGATGTGGGCCTCGAGCATGCCCTCGGTGCAATGGGCGTGGAACGAGTAGCCCAGGCGGGTGCCTTTGGCGCCCCACGTGCCGAAGTGGTAGCCCAGCGCGCCGCCGGCGAACTTGATGGCGACGTTGCTCGTGCCTTCCTTCTCCATCCACGGCGTGCCGTAGTTCGTGCCCACGTGCGTGCCCTCGACGGGATCGCCGAGGAACCACAGCAGCAGGTCGATGTAGTGGCAACCGTGGCTGAAGAGCTGGCCGCCGCCGAGCTTGGCCGCGGACGACGCCCAATGGTCCGGCGCGTACTGCGTGTGCTGCTCCGTCCATATGGACAGGTGGAACAGGTCGCCGTAGGCCTTGGCGTCCACCAGTTCCTTCAGTCGAACCACCAGCGGATGGAACCGCATGCAGTAGGCCGTCATGAGCACGCGTCCGGCCGCCTCCGACGCCCGGATCAGGTCCAGGCATTCGGCCTCCGAGTTGGCCAGCGGCTTCTCCATGAGCACGTGCTTGCCCGCGGCCAGGCAGTCCATGCCGACGGGATGGTGCACGTGATGCGGCAGGACCAGCATCACCGCGTCGACCTGGTCCAGCACCGTCCGGTAGTCGGTCGCCGGCTCCGCGCCCTCGAAGGTCTCGGCCGCGGCCTGCGCCCGCCCCTCGTCGAGGTCTACACAAGCGGCCACGCGCGCCTCGTCGCGCCGCTTGGCAAAGGCCTCGACGTATCCACGAGACATGTTCCCGCAACCTACGAGCGCGACCTTCAGCATGGCTTTCCTCCGCGTTTGCTCCCGCGTGTCGTCGTAGCGGGCTTGTCGAGACGGTGGCGGACCTGCTTGAGTCTAGCATCATCTGGGTGCTCAGGTCGTGCCCGTCATGCACAGGACGACATGACGGGAGATCGCCGCCCGGCCGTCGAGCCGCCGCGCGGTAGGCCCGCAACCGCTGCGCCGTTGGGGCGACAAGCATAGTCTTGAAGTCCCCGGTGTGCCGGCGTAGGGTGTTCACGCTCAAGGAACGGCCGTGGAGCGGGAGAGGAGGCGCTTGTGCGTGGCATATGCGTGACGATGGGTCTCGTAGTGTCGGTGGCGGTTGGCGCGGAGAACCTGTATCCGGATGGGGGATTCGAGCGGACCGGGTTGGCCGGGGAGGCGCGGAGCGGGACGCGGGCGGGGCATCTGGCTGTCGGGGCGCTGGCGCATTGGCGGACCATCGGCGGGGCGTTCCCGGTCGAGCCGTTCGCCACGTATCGCGCCACGGCCTGGGCCAAGGCCAAGGTCGGCCAGGGGGCCGCGAACGCGCTGTACGTCTACCAGTGGGACTCGTACGTCTGGGCGTTCAACACGGCGGCCAACATCCCTGACGGCGAGGATTGGCGGGCCTTCTCGGTAACCTTCTGCGTGCCGCAGGAGCAGGTGTTCCTGCATCCGCTGGCGTTCTACGACGCCGCCGGCACGGAGGCCTGGATCGACGACGTCGTGGTCGAGCGTGTGATGACGCCGCAGGAGACCGTCGCGGCGCTCGAGGCCAAGGACACGATCCAGGGCGATGACGCCCGGCTGCTGGCGCGGTGGTACGTCGAGCACGCGGCGTTCGAGAGGGCGCAGGCCCTCCTCGAGGGCGCGACAGACGCCAAGGTCAAGGCCGACATCGCGTGCCAGGTCGGCATGGCCGCGGAGGAGCCTGAGCTCCGCAAGCGGATGTTCATGGAGATGCTGGGGCAGGGGGCGCCCTCGATGAGCAGAGGATTGCAGCGGCTCTGGGAAGTGGCCTCGGGCCTTGACGCGCATAATCCCTTCACGGCCGTCGCGCAGGCGCTACCGGCCTACGGCGCCAGCCCGGCCGCCCTCGAGGGCTTCGCCACGTTCGCGTCCTATTGTGGCGAGCGGGAGGAGAGCGGCGTGCCGGCGCCCGTGGGGGCCCGGCGTAGAGAGCTCGAACTGTATAAGGATGTGCTGGGACAGGTGGCGGAGAGGCTCGGTGGAGGCGCGGAGGACAGTGCACCGCTGCAGAAACTGAGAGAAGCGTCGTCCAATTGGGATCAGGCGCTGCATGAGGAGGTTTCAGGCTTGGGCAGTTGTACGATCACGATCGGCGGACAGCCGGTGACCAGCGAGACGCATGCCATTGTCGTGGCGGCGGAACCGACACTGCAGGAGAAGACGGCGGCCCGGGATCTGCAAATGCACCTCGAGCAGATCACCGGGCAGGAGATTCCGATGGCCTCGGACGCCGAGTGCGCCGGCAAGCGGTGCTTCAGCGTCGGAAAGAACGCGTTCACGGAATCACTTGACGTGGCGGTGGGCTACGCCGGCCTGGGCGTCGAAGGGATCCGGATCGCCACGAAGGGGGCGCACGTGGTCCTTACGGGCAACAAGCGCGGTGTGCTGTATGCCACGTACGTGTTCCTGGAGGATTACCTCGGATGCCGGTGGTTCACGCCGGACTGCATGACGTGGCCGACGGAGGGCGCGATCGACGTCGCCGAGCTCGATATCACGTACGTCCCGCCGTTCGAGTACCGTGACACGGACTACCCAAATTGCCGGCCGGCCGCGTTCGGCGTCCGCAACCGCCTCAACGGAAAGTACTCGCTTGCCAGCGAGGAATGGGGCGGCAAGATCGACTACCGCGGCTTCGTCCATACGTTCAACTCGCTCGTGCCGCCGTCGGAGTATTTCGCCGAGCATCCCGAGTACTTCTCTGAGATCGGCGGCCAGCGCGTCGGTGAAGGCGGCCAGCTTTGCCTGACCCATCCGGACGTACTGCGCATCGCCACGGAGACGGTCAAGCGGTGGATCAAGGAGTCGCCGGACGCCTCGATCATCTCCGTGTCGCAGAACGACTGCCACAACTACTGCACGTGCGCCGCGTGCGAGGTCCTTGCGGAGAAAGAGGAATCCCAGAGCGGGCCGCTGCTGCATTTCGTCAACGCCATCGCCGACGCGGTCGCAGCGGATCACCCGGAGGTCCTCATCGACACGCTGGCCTACCAGTACACGCGTAAACCGTCGAAGCACGTCAAGCCGCGCCCGAACGTGGCGGTACGGCTGTGCAGCATCGAGTGTGAGTTCAACCGGCCGCTG
>Ga0272442_10005110_pt1 | contig 17664 bp, 20 predicted proteins | sample SSMForm2O_FD_200262 | JGI IMG/M metagenome (GOLD analysis project Ga0272442, IMG submission 200262) | Marine sediment archaeal communities from Little Sippewissett salt marsh, Falmouth, MA, United States - SSM-Form-2O | ecosystem: Environmental > Aquatic > Marine > Wetlands > Sediment ... | reverse complement strand
AAGGAAGTTTTCTTTGATCAATAAGTTTTAACTTATTGTTTTCAAACCATAGAGCTTTTTTATCCTCTCCCTCAATTTTCATTTTAATTCCTCAAAAGTATTTTTTGTAATATTTTTTATATCCATTATGTTATCTCCAACAAATAATATTCCTTGATTTTTTATATTTATTTTTTTACTTTCACTCAGACATTTTAATATTTCTTTTGCAAGCCCAAGTGTACCAGAGGGATATTTATCCTTTGTCAAAGGAATTTTTTCCCCTAGTTTTTCTGATAGATCTTTATCATTTATTTGAATAACTGCATTTATTTCATCTCGTGCATGATGGATTAACCAATGAACTGATGTATCAATTCTTGGTAACTTAGAGCCCATTAATAACATAACTTTTTTAAGAGGGTCATAATCGATTATCTCGAGGAAGTCCTCTCTTTTCAAATCTTTTATATTTGTATTATCTGCATTCATAAGCAATCTTTTTCCATATTTTAGACTAATAGTTATATTATCTAATTTAAAAGGAAAATCTTGCTTTTTAAATTCTTTTCCGATCTCAATTGCTTTAACAATAAGAGGACAATTACTTTCTTCTTTTGATACATAAAAAGTTTTAAACTGTTTATTTCCAATCATTATCTTCAGGTAAAAACAAGACCTTTAATTTATCTTTTGCTTAAAACAATTTTATTTTTTGTTTTATTTAATAATTTACAAAATTCCATGAAGTTATCTATGTTAAGCAAGTAAATAATTTCGGCATATTATAAATTGCAAAATTCCCCATATTATAAAAAAATGTTGAAAGAGTATTTCAACTGTCATTTACCGCATTATTTGAATAAAATTGGATAACCTACTACCTTCAATATATCTTTCTGTGAGTTCATTAGCAGTTTGTTTGTCGATTCCTTGTTTAATAAGCTCTTTTTTGAATACCTTTTCAGCTCTCTGAGCATTTTTCTTAAATCTTAAAAAGGTTCCACTTAATCGTATCATTAGTGATGGTAATGAAGGAAGAAGAATGCCAAACATTTTTATTGGTCTTCTATCCCTTTGACTCTCTAGGTCTTCTTGCATGGTAATCCTTTCTATGTTTTTACTCGTGGTAGTGGTGCTCTCCAAACTTACCCATCATCTTACCAAGATTTAAGGTTGATAAATACTGGCTTGTGAGCTCATATGCTTGTTCATCAGTCATTCCAGCAGCTTTTAACTCTTTATAAAAAATTGCTGCTGCTTCAGCATATTTTTTTGCACTATCAGGGCTATATAAAAGACTACTAAGTTCTTTTAAAAGTCCAGGTATCTTTTTAGATACAACATCCAATATTTCCTTAATTTTTTCGGGGTCTGGCATATTATCATGTTTATTCATTTTTATTTTCCTCCATTTTAATTCTAAATCTTGTTAGTGCGTTCATTTCATATATTGAAACCGAGCATTTGTGACCACTTCTTGATCACTACATCTGTTAGACTATAGACATAGAGCGATCCTTTTTGATGTTTTTGAACAACGTCTTTATTTTCTAATTCTTGTAATTTTTCTCTTATAATTCTTCTGGACGCAGTCCCTCTTTTACTTCTTACAAGTTCTGTTATTTGTGATATATTTTGGTCAGATTTATCAAGTAATACTCTAATGATATCTCTAGATATTGAATCTTTTATATCAGGAAGTGTCATATCTGGGGTTAGTCCACCTCGATCGAGTAAAATACCAATTATTCTCATATAATTTCTAGTTATTTTATTTACATCTTGAAGTGGTTGAATTACTGTAGATAACATTTTTTCCAGTTCCGTAATTCGTTTATTAAGTTCTTTTACCTCATTTGTTAAATCTTTAGTCACAAAAGATAAATAAAATATATGGTAAAAAGAATTTTTGATATAACTATTAATAATTTGAGTTTATTAAATAATTTTTTAATTGATAATAAGACTCAAGTTTTTCTTTATTAAATTCTTTTTTATATTAATATCTGTTTGCTCACCTTATATAAGTTGAAAGTTTTTTAAACTCATAAATATTGTAAATTAAATATTAATGATAAAAAGTTCATGGTCAATAGAAGATGAAAAAGAACATACAGGTGCTTCAGAAGAATGGTGGTGTGTTGAAGCTTTTTTACAGACAGATAATAAAAATAATTGGAATATTAAATGTTCATTAGTAAAAGATAAACGTAACTCTTCATTAAAAAGTAATATATCAATATTAGATATGGATATAAAAAATAATAAAATTTTTTTTAAACTTAACAAAAAGTCTAAACTTAGTATATCCTCAGATAAGTATTTATTAGTTAAATCAGAAGATGCATATATTAAAGGTAAATTTCCAAACTATGATATTTGTATAAAAGTTCCAAAAAAAAACATTGAATTGAAATTAAAATTTACTGCAAAAACAACGCAACAATGGGTTGCTCAAGAGATTACAAATGGAAACCTTCCATTAGGGCTTTCTTTTTTTAAATATGGGTTTATTCCAAATATTGATATTAAAGGATATTTAAAATCAGATGGCAATGTCACCAATGTAAGCGGTGTTGGTTATTTTGAGCACGTTTGGGGTAATTTTCATTTTCATAAACCCTGGACAAAGCTATCATATATTCCAAAATCTTTGGCTTTATTTTTAAGACTTTTATTATGGTGGTTAAATAATTTTAAAATAAAAACCCCAGAATCTCTTGAATTTTGTTCAGAAAATAGCCCACTTGGTTATGATTGGTCCTGGGCAATTTTTGATAATGGGTGGAGTCTTTTTTATGGAAATATTATGGTATGGATAAAGAAAGGTCCATGTATAGGAGTTTTATATTTATATTCTAATGACGGCTTATATTTGAAATTTGGAAATATTCGGTTTAAATATCTAAAAACACATTATTCAAAAAAAGGCCGTTGCATTTATCCAACCGAATTTGAATTAAAAGCAGAAGATAGTAATGGAAAAATATTTTTACGATTTAAAATGAGTACAAAGGCAAGAGAGGCAGGAGGCCTTTATAAAAAATTACAATTTTCTAATGGTGTACTTCTTTCACAATCTCCAGGATTTGTTGAAGGATACTATTTTGATGGTAAGAAAAAGACAGAATTAAAAGGAAAATGTAGAATTGAGCCACAAAGGCTATTACCTAAATTAGGACATAACGAATTAAGAATTAATTTTTTATTACCGCCAAAGGGATTTGGTATTTTATTAAACTATATCTCATATTATTTTAAAAAACATATTGAGGCTAATTTACAAATACTACCAAAATTAAGAATAAGTTTTAAAATTAAAAGAATTAAACCAGGCGATCTTTTATAATAGAGCAATAGTTTTAAAAAAAACAAAATAGGTAGTATTTATTGTTGATTTTTATTGCTACTAATATTTACTTAAATTAGCGGTTACTTATTGGGCTGCTCTGGCCAGTCGAGTAAGTAGATGTGCTAGTAGAAGTGGTAGTGGATATTTGCTGCTGATTATTTTGACCTACATTTGTTTTAAATATTTTTAATCTAAAATTAAGATCTGTTGCAGTAGTAATATCAAAAGTAACAGGATTAGGAGATGCTGGGTGAAAACATAATTTTGAAGCACTTACTGTAATGTTGGTAGATCTTGGGATATCAATAAACTCATAATATCCCTCAGAATCAGTATAGGTCGTCTCAGAATAAATATATGGATTCTTGGCTATACACTTAATTTTTACATTTTTTATTGGGAATTTATTTGGAAAATCTGGTATTTGATAATAACACTGTCCGGTAAGATCAACGAGATTGTCAATTTCAACTCTAAGAGTTTCATCTCCAACGAATCGAACATGGGGTGCAAGACAAGGGTGCTCTGCACATGCCAGATCAAAAGCTTCTTTCATTGTATAATTAGTATAATCATTCATTTTTTCAAACATGAAATTTTGCCAAGGTTTGCTATTCCAAGGCCAACAACTACAGCTACCCATATTATAATATCCTATTGTCACAGTTCCATTCATTTCCCCTTTTCTAAATTCGTAAGAAAGTGAGCCTGGACCTGTACCTTCCATTGCAGAACAACAACAAAGAACTGAAAGATTCATTGGACTTCTATCTTGCATATCCTGTGTAAGTTGATTTGTCGTATAGTATACACCTTCATCATTGGCTGAAAAACGATTATTTTGATGGCCTGAATGGGCAATTACATAAAAATATTCAACATCTGGATTACTTATATACTCTGATATTTGGGAAACGGTAGGCCGATCTTTTTTATAAACTCTGCTACACCATTTACTATACCATTCTCTAGCATTGTCTCTCCAAAATTTCCAACGGTCATCTCCATACCCTCTAAGTGCACTACCTTTTGATGGAGCTGTTACTACATCTCCAATTTCATCCCCTGAAGAGTCATATAATATTGTTGTTCCATCAGTATATCTTACTTCCCAACAAACCAACGGATATTGTATAGGTACATAAAAAGAACAATAAATTCCAGTATCATTTTCATCTGGAAAAGCCACTGCTCTTTTCCAGTGGTATTCTTTGATGGGGGTTATATTTTCACCAGAACCGACTGCTTCTATTTCAATATCTGTCCAAATCTTTTTATATCTTAATATATCACCTGTTTCAGGGTCAAGTTGTAATAAAATTGAGTCATTTATAACGTGAACATCGTTAATAACATGCTCCCAGTACTTTACATATCGTTCTCCAATAATCTCTTCTACAACTAGGGTTTTATCATTTATTTTTTCAATTTCATTAAATATTCCATTTTCAATATTATTGTTTAATAATTGTCCTTCGTTTATATTATGTGCATTAACAAGATAAAAACTAAAAGATCCAAGACTTACAAAAACCATTAGTATAAAAACAGCAAATGCAGTAATTTTTTTTCTCATTTTATTATCAATCCCACTTTATTTATATTTAATAATTTGAATTTAAATAATATTTAAGATTTTTGGTACATTGATTACCATTTTATTCAGATAGGAGGCCTATTCAAATCTTTTTCAAATTCAAAAAAAGTTACGCCGAGGGGGAGATTTGAACTCCCGAGGGGACAAGTCCCCACGAGCTCTCCAGGCTCGCGCCGTACCGGGCTGGGCCACCTCGGCATAAATAAAAATTGGTAAACAAAACTTTCTTTTAAGGTTTTTTCCAGATGGAAGGATATGTACCTTTATTCATTAAAACTCTCGAAAGACTTGCACATACTCCTTTATCTTTTTGAATTATTTCTTCTGTAGACATCAAAGTATTTACTAATGCTACTCCTTCATCCTTTAAAGTTAACACAGCAGCAAGATCACCTTTTTTAATTCCAGTGTCAACTTCTGCAACACCAGGTATTGCAAGACTTGCTCCGTGACATAGAGCATCAACTGCAGAATCGCGTATTACAATTTTTGGTAAATGATCAAAAAGCCGTTCCATTGGTTTAATTATTTTACGCAATTCCTTTTCATTTCCGTCTTCCTTCCAAAAAATACAGGCATCTTTTAAATCCTGTAAAATAAATGAATCATATTCATTCATTAAACCCACTTTTGTACGTCTAAGCTCTGAAAGATGGGCACCACTTTTTAGTTTTTTACCAATGTCAACAGCTAATGTTCTTATGTAGGTCCCTGATTCACAACCCACACAAAATAAAACTTCTCTGTCATTTATTTCAAGGATATCAATATAATAAATTTTTCTTTTTCTTTTAACCCTTTTAACTGCAGATCTAACTGGGGGAAGCTGAGTTATTTCACCAATAAAACTATTACAAATATTTTTTATTTTTTTACTATCTACTTTCTTATGAAGTTTCATCACTCCAATATATTCCTTGCCTGTAGTAAGTAAAACATTAAGAGCTCTTGTTGCATTGCCCAGACCAATTGGTAAAACCCCAGTAGCATTAGGGTCAAGAGTGCCACCGTGGCCAACTTTGTCAAGCCCTAAAATCTTTTTTACCCAAGCATCAACTTGATGAGAGGTAGGGCCAGATGGTTTATCTAGATTAATAATACCATTATTTAGCAATTCCTTAACTGAATATTCATCAGGTGGTTTACCATAGTTTTCATTGGTTTTTGCTTTGGCTTTTATCAGTCTTTTACGATTAGTATTAATAGGTAACTTATTTTTTTTCTCTCTCATTTCAATCTACAAGAATAAAATGCTTATATAAAAAGTGTTTATTTGTTTAATTTATCAATAATTATTTTAACGATTTCTTCAGGTTTTTTATCTCCTGAATCGATTATAATATCATAAATAGACATGTCTTTTAAATCAATATTATAATATTTTTTATAACGAAGACATTCACTTTTTTCTCTTTTAATTATCTCTTTTTTTCTTTTTTCAATACTTCCTTTTTCACGATTGACAATACGTCTTACTCTTATGTTAAGATCTGCATCAATTGAAACTTTTAGTGCAGAAATATTGTTTAAATGTGCAAGCCAACCAGAAAGTCTTCCTTCAAGTATAATGTTTCCTTTTTTTAGAATTTCTACTTGTTTTTCATCAAGTTCCTTATCAATTTTACTGTTATCTTCACAATACTTCCCAAATTTTTCAAGAGACATCTTATATTTTTTTGCTAGATTTCTAAAAATTTCTCCAGAATAAACAGATTTAATTTTAATTTTCTTTTCTAAAAGAGTGGTAACAGTTGTTTTTCCACTTCCCGGCGTTCCACTTATAGTTATTGTAACCATGATTCCAATTATCTATTTAAAGAAGGTCTAATTTTTTCCTTAATATTTTTCCACCAACTAGTCCAGCTTAGATATTTTAAACCCTGTCTTAAGACCTGTCCAATTACCATTGAAAATATTAAATAAAGCCAAATCCAAACCTGACCAAAGTTAAATGGGTAGCTGAAAAGTGAGACTTGACTTGCCCATGGGACCGTCAGAAAATAATGATCTAGATTTATTAAAAATCCCCAATCAGCTGGTTGTCTGAGCCAGATAAAGATTGGCCAAATAAAAATAATTAAAAAGACCATTGGTTTCATCATGCCGCCCGATGCTTCAGTTTGTTTTTTCATAATTTCAGGTTGCATTTTCATAAGTTTATTTATTCTATTGGTATTTCCTTCCTTACGTGCCTTTGTAATTTCTTTTTGAAATGCTCTTGAAGTTTCTTGGGACTCGCCCATTTTTTTCCAATCAGTAAAAAAATTAGTAAGAAGAGAAGAAAAGAATACAACGATTAATCCTGCAAAAAATATTGTAAGAACTGGATACTGTCCGTTAAAACCTATTAGTGGATTAAAAATTGGGTTTATAGCAAAAGCAGCAAGATAGGGTCCAAGGGTTGGCATTATAAATAGCATTAACATCATAAGAATCATAAGCATAAGTAGATTACTTCCTTGTGCTTTATTGTCTAATTTTTTCATGATATCATCCTAATTTAACACAGGTTCTGCTTGTTTAACTGCAGCATCTATAGCGTCATCATGGTTAAAAACTATTTTGACAGTTGCTCCTGAAAGTGCGGCATAAGCCATTGCAGCAGCCCTGTTTATCATTTGATGTTCTTTAATTTGTTCTTTTGTATCTGGATCTCTATTTCTGGTTGGATCACCTGCTCTTCTATTGAATATTTCTTCTGGATCTGCTTCAACAACAACAATTGCGTTCGGATTTAGTTTTTTTATAACCCATTCAGGAAGACCAGGCATATATCCCTTTGGAGTTTTAACTGTACAATGGGTATCAAGAATTACATTTTCCATACGGGCAATCTTTTCAGCAGATTTTATTTGCAAATCTTTTTGTTGTTCAAGAGTAAGTTTTCGCATTTCATCTCTGTCTTTTACCAGATTTTGTTCTAAGGCAATTTCTGACATGACAGTTCCAAAAGTAACAAATTCTATATTCATACCTTCTGCAGCTTTTTTCATAACCGTAGTTTTTCCCACACCTGGAATGCCTGTTACTACTATTACTCCCATAAAATCCTCACCTAATTTTATTACTCATTACCAAAGAATCCCCTTAGCACTGGATGCATTTCCATTGCTTGTTCCTTTGCAATATCCTCATACATACGAATTAATATACCAACAGTTAGAAGTAAACCTGTTCCGCTTGCTCTGCCTACTGTTCCTACTAAATCAGCAAAACCTGCAAGTGCTCCAACTGCTGCGCCCCCAATTACTGTTACCACGGGTATATACCGTTCTAATACTTTTCTTAAAACCCGTGGGTCTCTTCTAAATCCAGGTATTTGCATACCAGAGCTTTGAATTTGACGCGCAACAGCAGATGGTCCCATATCTGTCGTTTCTATCCAAAACTTTGCAAAAAGAATCGATCCGATTATCATTACTGATAAATAAATAACAACTTTTAACGCGTATTGTATTGAGCCATGAAGCTGGTCTCCTCCTTGCATTATTGGGATAAGCCATTGATTTATACCTCCAGGGCTTGATAGATACCATGCACCACCACCAAGAGGTTGAGTGCTAATCTGTGTATTAAAACTACCAATCCACCATTGATTACCAATAAGAGGTATATTAGATTGATAAAGTAGCATTGCAAACATGTTTATATTTGCAAGAAGTGCAGCCATTAAAATAACAGGTATATTAGATGCATAAATTAGTCTAATTGGATACCTGCCGCGTGCTCCTCTTACCTTGCCATGAGCAAGAGGAAGCTCTATTCGAGAGGATTCAGCATATACAACAATCAGGAATATAATAATCGTACCAATCAACGGAACGATAGCATTATCATACACCCCAGATTGTCCAATAAACATCGTTTGATATCCACCCCCTACTAAATCTTCAAGAGTGTACTCTGTAGCCATGAAGTATGTCCCTGGAATTACTCCGCTAGGTGGATTACTAAGACTTATTGGGGCATTTGGTTGATAACCGGGTAACCAATTGAAAAGCCCTGTAAATAATGCCTGGGATACACCTGCTGCAATAAATAAAGATATCCCTGAGCCAATTCCCCATTTTGAAATAAGTTCGTCCATAAAAAATACAAGCAAAGCTCCAATTATTAGTTGAATAACAATAATAAAATTGGCAGCGCCCGTTCCACCAACCAACCCTATCAGTCCATCACTCGGTTTCAAATAACCAAATATCTGGGGAATTGCTTCAACGACAATCATAACAATTACTAGAACTTTTTGTGTTCCTTGATATATTGCCTTATCTTCTTTCTTTGTTAGATCAAGTTTAATAATTTTTGCACCTACAAACAACTGAAGAATAATTGATGCTGTAACAATAGGTCCTATACCAAGATGCATAATTGATCCTGATGCCCCGGCCATAATAAATCGATATTGTGCAAATAGATCAACTGCACCAGCGCTCAGTCCAAAAATCATTACATTTGTTAAAATAAAATATAGTACCAAACAACCAAGAGTCCATAATATTTTTGTTCTAAAATGAACGTGCCCTTCAGGTTTAGTTACAGCAGGCCATCTTTCTATTATTGGTTTTAGAGCATATAAGCGACTCTTTTTTTCTTCTGCCATATTTCAACCCAAATTAATTTTATTTTTCCTCAGTATCCTCTATTGGTTTTTCTTCTTTTGATAGCTCAGAAAGAATTACTTCCCCTCCTTTGTCCTTGATTTTCTCGATTGCTTTACTAGATGCACTATTAACCTTGATTTTTAGTTTACTATTTACACTTCCGCTACCAAGTAATTTTTCAAAACCTTCTTTTTCAAGATCTATATCTTTTTTACCCGGATATATTTCTTCTAACTCACCAACATTTATTATTTTATCTTTTTTTACGACACTTTGAGGTCTTTTAAAACCATGTTTTCCAAAATGATCTGGCATATATTTGGTCATGTAGATAGATTTATGTTTACCAAGACCGGCATTTCCTCTGCCACCTCTAAGACCAGCACCGCGGCCAGCCTTTTTACCTCTGCCATGAGTCATAGAGCCTCTGAATTTCTTTGTTTTAGTGTGTGCCAATTTGATCACTTTCCTTGTATTTTTTTTACTCTGAATCGAAAGCAGATAAGATAACCTATTATTATACTTTCGGCTGGTTTTTTAATATTTTCCTTATAAATCATGATCTATATATCCAATAGTTCTCATAATAAAGACCGGCTTGTTGAATTTTTTTGCTGTTTTTTCTGCCATTTTTTCCCCCTTCATCAGGCTTATGTTTTTCAATACCATTCATATTTCTTCCATCATCGAAAATATATTCTTTATTGGCGCTTTTGACATATTTCATCTTTTTTTACCTGGTCCCTATTACTTTTTATATACTCAACTATTCAAAAGTTTTTTTGAATTAGGCTGTTTTATCCACTTTTTATCTTTTAATTTTTTTTACATTTGTTAGACTAAACTTTTTTATATAAACTTATAAACTTTTTTAATATTTTTCTATTTTAAAATTCTTAATAAGCTAACATTATATTTTGCAACTTTTTTTTCATGGAAATTATAAGTTTGTTTTATTGGAAAATTATATATTTTTGAAAAATAGATTTTTCCGCCCATTGATTTTATCATTTTTTCAATAAATGGCAATGTTTTTGTTAGATGTAATGAGTAAATTACTGAACTTATTTCAAACGCTTTTTCTAAAAACTTTCTGTCGGCATTTATATTACTTTTTTGGGCACCAAAGGGAGGATTCATAATTACAGTATCACAATTAACTTTAACAGCCCCAATATTTTTAATCTCAAAATTAATTTTTTGATTAATTTTTTTTGAATATTCTTTAGCAATTTTAATTGATTTTTTATCAATATCTATACCAATTACTTTTTTTGCACCAATAATTGCAGCACCTATTGAAAAAATACCCGTCCCGCATCCTAAATCTACAACAATTTTATTTTCAATATCGCCATATTGATATGCTAAATATAATATTTCAGCTGCTATTCCTGCGGGGGTTATATATTGCTCTAAATGAGTGGAAGCTTCCTTAAATGTTGGCACTTTTTGTAGCATTATTTCAAGTTTCTTTTTTTTCATCAAACTTTTAAAATGTTTTTTCAAATTTAATACTTTTTTATTATTTTTTACTAAATTCCATATAAATATTAGGAAAATTATAAATATAAGTAAATAATATTATATGCTTTATGGCTAGAAATGTAAAGAAGCAAGGTAAGAGTTGTACAACAACTCCTTTTAAACATAACTTACAAAAACATGCTTTAAACGGTGAGGAAAAATGATAAAGAAATTATTGATAATAGGTTTTGCTGCTGTGTTGATTCTATCGCTATGTGGAATTACAAATGCTGCTATAAACATAAATTTACCGATAGATCCAGTAACTTTAAGAGTACAAAGGACTGGCTCAACATATTTTAAATCACAACTTAAAAATGTTCCACCAGGTTATGATGTGACAAATGGGACATATAATGGTTGGTGTGCACATAAAGTCAATAAAATATATGAAAATCAAGATTATGTTAATACATATCTATATTCTAGTTATAATGGTTCATTACCCGGTCATTTAGAACATCAGAATTGGAGTAAAGTGAACTATATAATAAACTACAAAGCACTTGGAGCAACTTGGAGTCAAGTACAAGATGCAATATGGTACATTTTAGATTTCAGAACAAATTTAGACGATAAAGAAAGGTCAATGGTAGAAAATGCAAGTGACTATGTCGGTACCTATAATACAACTTACTTTGATCTAACAGCAATTATTGCAGACGCAGGTGTAAATGTACAAAGACATTTCATTGAAAAAAGATTTATTGACCCTAAGGTCACAAATTTAGTTGTAATGGACGTACATAATGGTAATCTTAGTCTTTCTTGGGATCCCTCTGCAACTAATAGTTATCTTTCTCATTATGAAATTTTTAGAGATAATGTTTTAATAAACACTACATCTTCAACATGCTTTTTAGATACAGGTCTTCAAATAGGGCAGCTATATACATATAAAGTTAGAGCAGTTGATGTTGATGGAAATAAGGGCCTTTACTCAGATCCTGTTTCTAACAAATCTACTGATACGTTAGGGCCTTCTAAAGTTAATAATCTAAAAGTTGATGATGCATATAATGGTAATCTTAGTCTTTCTTGGTCTGCTGCTTTTGATAATTCTGGTTTTATTCATCATTATGAGATTTTTAGGGATGATAAATCTATTGCAAACGTTTCTGCGTTATCTTATTTGGATAGCGGTCTTTTGTTAAATGTGCTTTATACTTATAAGGTTCGTGCTTGGGATGCTAGTAGTAATTTTGGTCCTTTTTCTGATCCAGATTCTAATATGTCAACATATCTTGATGATAAAGATCCTTCTAAGGTTTTAAATCTTACTGTGAAGGATGTTCATAATGGTAATCTTAGTCTTTCTTGGTCTGCTGCTTTTGATAATTCTGGTTTTATTCATCATTATGAGATTTTTAGGGATGATGTATTTCTAAATACATCAACTTCAACAAGCTATCTTGATACGGGTCTTGTAATTGGTCAGCTTTATACTTATAAGGTTCGTGCTTGGGATGCTGCTAATAATTCTGGTCCATTTTCAGATGAAGTAAGTAATATTTCTACTGATACGTTAGGGCCTTCTAAAGTTAATAATCTAAAAGTTGATGATGCATATAATGGTAATCTTAGTCTTTCTTGGTCTGCTGCTTTTGATAATTCTGGTTTTATTCATCATTATGAGATTTTTAGGGATGATAAATCTATTGCAAACGTTTCTGCGTTATCTTATTTGGATAGCGGTCTTTTGTTAAATGTGCTTTATACTTATAAGGTTCGTGCTTGGGATGCTAGTAGTAATTTTGGTCCTTTTTCTGATCCAGATTCTAATATGTCAACATATCTTGATGATAAAGATCCTTCTAAGGTTTTAAATCTTACTGTGAAGGATGTTCATAATGGTAATCTTAGTCTTTCTTGGTCTGCTGCTTTTGATAATTCTGGTTTTATTCATCATTATGAGATTTTTAGGGATGATGTATTTCTAAATACATCAACTTCAACAAGCTATCTTGATACGGGTCTTGTAATTGGTCAGCTTTATACTTATAAGGTTCGTGCTTGGGATGCTGCTAATAATTCTGGTCCATTTTCAGATAATGTGTCAAACATATCAACAGATACTTTACCACCTTCAAAGGTTAAAAATTTACAAGTTTTTGATGCATTAAATGGTAAGCTTCAACTTACATGGAACGCTGCAAAAGATAATGTTGGTGTTCATCATTATGAGATTTTTAGGGATAATAAATCAATAGATAACACTACTTCACTTAATTATCTAGATAAAAACCTTACAAATGGTGTGTTATACAAATATAATGTAAGAGCAATTGATGCAGCAGGAAACATTGGTGAATTATCTGATGACTCCTATGGTTTGCCATCTGGATGTGATGAAAAGCCTCCATCAAAGGTTGAAAATTTGACTGTAACCGATGCTTTCAACGGTAAACTTCAACTAAGATGGTCTCCTGCAAAAGATAATGTTGGTGTTCATCATTATGAGATTTTTAGGGATAATAAGTCTATTGGTAACACTTCTTCACTTGAGTATTTAGATAAAAATTTGGTCAACGGTCAGCTTTATACTTATAAGGTTCGTGCTTGGGATGCTAGTAGTAATTTTGGTCCTTTTTCTGATCCTGCAAGTGGTAAACCAACAAAAAAATCAAAACCAAATCCTCCGTCCCCTCCAAATAATCCAAAAGGATCTAGCACAGGAAGTGGTTTAAAAAATATACCTCCAGTTGCAGATGCCTCTGCAGGTGAACCATACTCAGGGTTTGTAAATGAAAATATTGTCTTTAACGGATCTAAAAGTTATGATCCTGATCAATACATAAAGTCATATCACTGGGATTTCGGTGATGGAACATCAGCAGATGGTAAAATTGTAAATTATAAATATTCATGTCCTGGGAATTATATAGTAAAATTGACTGTTTTTGACACAAAGGGGGCATCTGATGTAAATCTTACTAACGCTTTGATCCATGTACGAAATTATGCGCCAACAAACCCAAATATTACAGGACCAACTGAGGGATACATTAACGTAAATTATAATTTTACATTTTATTCACAAGACGATAATTCTGATAATATCAAATATGTAATAAAGTGGGGAGATGGCAGTATGTCTGAGAGTGGCTACATGCCTTCTGGTCAATTATTTAACTTATCTCATAAATGGATTAAACCTGGAAATTACATGATTACAGTAACAGCAAATGACAGTAAAGACAACTCAACAACAGAATTTGAAATTACAATTTATGATATAGAAATTCCCGAAGAAAACAACTTCATTCTAATAATTTTTGCTCTTCTTGCTTTAATGTTTCTTTTATTTTTCCTTCTTTTAGCAAAAAGAGATAAGGATGATGAAGAAGAACAACAAAATTAAAAATCTCTCTAATTTTTTTCTTTTTAATTTTATATTTTTTATTTAATAACATTTAAATTTTAACTGTTTATACAATCTCTACAATTTTATTTGTAGAGGTGAGAGTTTATCAAAGATAGGCTTTTAATCGTACCAGGATACCTGTTAGGAATATGTTGCTTATTGTTAGTCACATATAGAACTATGATTGCTTTTTTTTCTGAAAGCAAGGCAGTGACAATCCATATTAATAATTTTAATGAGCAATACATGGATATTATTGCACTTTTTATTATTTGGATTGTTGTTTTGATTGGTTTAATCTTTATGATAAAAGTAATTAGAAAGGAAAAACCAGCAAGAGACAGACTTTTTGATTATGAAAAAACTCCTATTTTCAGTAAAAATAAATCACCTTTTATTGGTTTTATATCAAAAAATTCAAATAATGACAAAGAAAAATAAATATAATTTATAAATTTTTAAGAAATCATCTTTTATCCGTAAGTTTTATTTGTATTACTTTGTTTAGCACCGATTATTGGGCTTGTAGATCAGCTCGGAAGATCGCCTCCTTGGCATGGAGGAGGCCTCGGGTTCAAATCCCGACAAGTCCATACCTCTTTCTTGGAGGGATTTATTTCAACAGGTGCCTTTTTTTCGTTTTGTTGATTTTTAAGTGTTTGCGTTATTTTGTCTTTATCTCTTTTTCTTTGTTTGAGAGACAATCTACAAAATTAGTTATTTTTTTAGCTTCATGAAATAAAGCTCATATAAGATTTAGAAATCTTATACTTAAAAATCTGTTAATATTTTTTCGTTCTGGTATAATAACAAGATAGCTTTAAATATAATCTTTTAAAAAATTCATTAGTAGACCATATGGAAGGTGAAATGAATTGGATAAAAAGATTAATAATAAAATTGAAAAATTCCTAAAACGGGAATTTAAAGAAGGCAGAGGAAAAGATTTTCTTGAGGAAGAGGATATAAAAGAATTAATAACAGATGGTTTTATCCAAAAAAAACTCAAAGAAAATAACATCGAACCTGTGCAAAAAAAGAGTATTTATGGACTTGTGTGTGGTACGAGCTATGAAGAAGACTATCTTCAAATTGCACTGCAACAACATCTGGTTGAGGTTCATAAATATGATATAAATGACATATGTAAAAAAGAGAGAAATAGTGGTTTAGAAGTTAATTTGATTGGGAAGAAAAATTTAGGTATAGATTGTCTAATAGAAAAAGATAATATCTACATTGAAATAAAAGATTACAACCCTGAATCAATTAAGGCAGGAATTGGCCAGGTCGAAGAAATGAATTGGATTTTAAGTAAAAAATATAATATAAATGATTTTGGAGTTTATCTAGCAGTTCCTTATACAGCAGGTAAAAAAATTCAAAAATTTATTGATGAAACCAATAAAACAAGAAAATCAAAAATTGGTCTTATATTATTAAGAGAAAAACCTCAGGATACAATAGTGGCACTAGATCCAAAAAAGAAATTAAAATCTTATAAATAAAAATTTTGATAATTATTTGTTTGAGAAAATTTGCTAAGTATGAAAACTATATCAAGCAGGTTTTATTTAATCATAATTTATTCTAAATTTTGGATGGAAAGTAAAAAATCATATCAATCTGCATCAGAAAGGATTGCAAAAGAAGGCAGGAAATTTAATGTAGGATTGTGTTTCTATTGCAAACGTCCTTCAAAATTAGATAAAAAATTATTATATCAATGTACACAAATCATTCCGATTTCTAATGATAAGCACAGAGGAAAATATATTGGTTCGACATTATCAATTTTCAACTATTTGAAATCCTGATTTTTTCTTTTATTTATTTTTTCTTTATAATCTATACCGATTCATTAAATAAGGTAAATTTTTAAATATTTTTGTGTCTAATATTTTATTTATAGTTGTATTATAAAAGTTCTTTAAGAAATAAACTTATTGTCTTAAAGATTTTTACCACATTTTGGACAGAATTTATATCCCCTATTCATATCAATTGGAGTTCCACAATTAGGACAATACCTAACCTGTTGTTGCATAGGTTGTTGAAAATTGGAATGCCCTTGTGTTTTTTTCCTTTTTTTATAATAAATTATTAAAACAATTATTACCAAAAATAAAATTATAATTATTGATAAGCAAATGGGTTCAGGCCAAGTATTTACTATTATGTGAATATTTTCAGCACTATAATTCTCTCCAGGATAATCTATATAAAAATCAGTAGTTCCTCCAATTTTGAATAATGTTCGTCCAGTAAGTTTAACTTTAAATGTTGAACTTCCATTCGCTGGTACTTCAATACTATGATATGGATAAGTTTCTCCCTCATATAAAAAATAACCATATGCACCACCACAACTAGGAATCAAAAAACGCAGATCACAATACCATGTTTCGTTTCCTTTGTTATAAAAAGTAAATTCTTTAATATTAGATTCTCCAGGCCATAATGATACTTCATAAGGATTTGGTTCTACATAGATTATATCATCTGCAAATGAAGTAGGTAGTAGAATTATCAACATCGATAATGTAAATAAAGTTGTAATAATTTTTAACATTTAATTCAACCTCTACAAATTTTTTAAAACAGATAATTGTTTATAAACCTCTCTTTAAAATTGTTTAAAAAAACCTGCTAGGTATGATAATTATTCATTCTGCTTTTCCAAAAATTTCATTTAATTTGTGTTTTCTATAGTTTGTAAAAATCTTAAGATAAAATATAAAATGCCTCCTCCATTTATTTGATTCCTTGTACAAATGTAAAAATATTACTTTGTGTCCATTCCTATTTAATATATTCCTTCTGTATTCATAATCAAAATCTTTAGATCCACAAACTTCAACATAAATTCCAAATTTTTCAAATAAAAATCAGGAGCCCAAACACGTGGTCTTTTATTTTCATCCCAGATAAATACTGGATGTTCATACGACCATTTGATTCCTAGAATTTTTAAAAATTCAGCCACCTCTCTTTCGAGACTAATCATTCTTTCATAGATTGAAATCTGTTTCAATCTATCACCCAAAAGTTCAAGAGTGCCAAAAATAGGAATCTCTTACTGAGAGTCCCTTCTGTTGGACGGTGTCGACTCCGACAAGTCCACTATTTTTTTTGCAATGACAAACGAATTCTTTATTTTTATTTTGGTATAAATCAATACAAAAACTATAAATAGCACATTGTGATATATATCATAATGTTACATAAAATAGCACAT
>Ga0272442_10005109_pt1 | contig 17667 bp, 20 predicted proteins | sample SSMForm2O_FD_200262 | JGI IMG/M metagenome (GOLD analysis project Ga0272442, IMG submission 200262) | Marine sediment archaeal communities from Little Sippewissett salt marsh, Falmouth, MA, United States - SSM-Form-2O | ecosystem: Environmental > Aquatic > Marine > Wetlands > Sediment ... | reverse complement strand
GGATCAGCTTGTGAACAAAGGCAAAGTCACCCGCGGACAACTGGGCGTGTTGATTAGCGATCTGACGAATGATGTGGCTGAATATTTTGGACTGGACTCGACAAAGGGGGTAGTCGTCAACGAGGTGCTGGAAGGCTCTCCGGCTCAGAAAGCCGGCCTCGAAGCAGGCGATATCGTTTTGAAGATAGACGGCCGGGTCATTGAGGACATGGGGCAATTGCGAAACACTGTGGCCTCTGTTAAACCGGGAACAACCATCGAGCTGGTGGTGAATCGCAAGGGCCGGGAAAAAATCATCCCGGTCAGAATTGGCGAACTTACGGACGTCCCAGCCCAGGCCGGTCGGCGGGAACCGTCTCGTAATCTGGGATTCACCGTCCAAAACCTAACGGAAGAAATGAGTCGGCTCTACGGTCTGAGTCGGACTCAAGGGGTTATTGTTACGGGGGTCGATCCCGACAGCGAAGCCTATCGCAAAGGCATTCGACCGGGTACGATTATTCTTAGTGTGAACCAGAAGGAAGTCCGTTCAGTCGAGGAATTCAATAAGTTACTGCGGGAATCGATACAATCCAGGAAGGTTCTTCTGCTTATTAACGAAAGGGGATATTCACGATTTGTTGCGCTCTCGTTCGAATAGGACGGGGGCTTGTCTCGCCGGGGCCCGATTGTTCTGATCTTTGCTTCCTTCCAAGGAAGCCATCAGAGCAATCGGGCGAGTTGTAGGATTAGATCTTTTTATTAATGTTTCGATGTCAAAGAAAGTGAGGAAGTAATGGCATTAAAAGGAAGTCAGACGGAAAAGAATCTGTTAGCGGCATTTGCCGGTGAATCGCAGGCCAGAAACCGGTACACCTACTTTGCCAGCCAGGCGCGGAAAGAGGGGTACATGCAAATTGCGGCCATTTTTGAAGAAACGGCCAACCAGGAAAAAGAGCACGCCAAACGGGAATTCAAGTTCCTCGAGGGGGGCGAAGTGGAAATCACCGCGGCGTTTCCAGCCGGTACGATCGGCACGACAATCGAAAATCTGAAGGCCGCCGCAGAAGGGGAGCATTACGAAACGACCCAGATGTATCCTGAGTTTGCCGACGTGGCGGAAAAAGAAGGTTTTCGTGATGTCGCCATCGTGTTCAGGAACATTGCCGTCGCGGAGAAACACCATAAGGAAAGATACGAGGCTCTGGCAAAGAACATCGCCGACGGCGTCGTTTTCAAGCGTGAAAAGCCTGTACGATGGGTCTGTCGGAACTGCGGCTACGTGCATGAAGGTCCGGAGGCTCCCGATGCGTGTCCGACGTGTGCTCATCCGCAAGCCTATTTCGAGCTGGAAGCTACCAATTACTAATTGTAAGAAAGGACGACAAATGAACACTCGAATGAGGAAAAAAATCCTTATCGGCGGCGCTCTTCTGGTCGCTGTCCTCGTGGGTTCGCTGGCGTATTCGCACTGTCAAATACCCTGTGGGATATACGACGACGAGGCGCGCTTTAAAGAAATAGCCGAGCACATCGCGACGATTGAGAAATCCATGAAGCAGATTGAGGCGCTGTCGGCCGAGACCAAGCCCAATATGAACCAGCTCATCCGCTGGGTCAACAACAAGGACCAGCACGCCGACAAACTTAGCGAGATCGTGACATATTACTTCATGGCTCAACGGGTGAAGCTTCCCGCGGAGGGGGATGCGAAAGCACAGAAAGACTATATCAAGAAGCTCACGCTCCTCCATCAGATGCTGGTTTACTCGATGCAGGCCAAGCAAACGACGGACCTGCACAACGTCGAGCATCTCAAGTCTTCGCTGAATGACTTTCACGACGTCTATTTCGCAAAAGCCGGCTGAAACACTCATGGATGAATAGAAAGAGGTACATTATGACAGATCAAAACAGTGTCACATTCCAGGGCAATCCACTGACTCTGACAACCCACTCCCCCAAAGTGGGGGATTCTGCACCGGATGTTGAGGTATTGAGCAATGATTTATCGCCGGTCAAGCTATCCGGCTTTCGCGGCAAGACATGCGTTATCTGTTCGGTTCCTTCTCTGGACACACCGGTTTGCGATACCGAAATGCGAACGTTCAACAAGCACGCCACGTCGTTCGGCGACGACGTTGTCGTGCTGGCGATCAGCATGGACCTGCCCTTTGCCCAGCAGCGATGGTGCGGGGCGGCGGGTGTCGAGAATGTGCAGACCCTTTCGGATCATCAGGCGGCCGAATTCGGCACAGCCTATGGCGTGCTTATCAAAGAATTGCGACTTTTAGCGCGGGCCGTATTTGTGATAGACAAGAATTGCGTCATTCGCTATATACAAATCGTTGACGAGCTCACGAATGAACCCGATTATGAAGCCGCGCTCGAAGCCGTAAAGGACGCACAATGACCAGAACCCTCAAGCCGGATATCTACACCGTCGGAGCCATCGACTGGGACGCACGATTGTTCGATAGACTGATTCCGTTGCCGGATGGGACGAGCTACAATTCTTATTTAGTACGCGGAAGTCAAAAAACCGCGCTGATGGACACGGTCGATCCCACCAAAACGCAGGTTCTACTGGATAACCTTGTCGATACGGGTGTGGACAAGATCGACTATGTGATCGCCCACCACGCCGAACAGGATCATTCGGGATCGCTGCCCGATGTCTTGCTCATTTACCCGGACGCGAAAGTCGTCACCAATCCCAAATGCAAGCAAATGTTGACCGATCTGCTCGATATCGAGGACGATCGATTCATCACCATCGAGGATGGGCAGGATCTCTCGCTGGGCAGTAAAACGCTTCGGTTTATCTACACGCCCTGGGTTCACTGGCCAGAGACCATGTGCACGTATATCCCGGAGGACAAGTTATTGTTTTCCTGCGATTTCTTCGGCGCTCATTTAGCCACCAGCCGCTTATTCGTTGACGACGAGGCCACGGTTTATGAATCGGCCAAGCGGTACTATGCGGAAATTATGATGCCGTTTAGAAAGCAGATCAACGCCAACATCGCCAAGCTGAACGATCTGGACATTGGGATGATCGCGCCCAGTCATGGGCCCGTGCATCAGAAGCCCGAATTTATCATGGAGGCTTACAAGGACTGGGCCTCCGACACGCCCCAAAATGAAGTCGTCGTAGCGTATGTCTCGATGCACGGCAGCACGGGCAAAATGGTCTCACACTTGGTTGAGGGTCTGATCAAAAGAGGCATCACTGTGCGACAGTTCGAGCTTGCGACGGTCGATATCGGAAAGCTGGCAATGGCCCTTGTCGATGCGGCGACTATCGTCATTGGCTCACCGACGGTTCTGGTCGGGCCGCATCCCTGTGCGGCTTATGCTGCGTTTCTGGCCAACGCTCTTCGGCCCAAGACCCGGTTTGCCTCGATAATCGGCTCATACGGTTGGGGCGGCAAAGCGGTCGAGCAATTGACGGGATTGATGCCGAATCTCAAAGCGGAAATCCTCGAACCCGTACTGGCAAAAGGCGATCCGAAAGGGGTTGATTGGCCGGCGATAGATCGGCTCGCTGACGAAATTCTGGCCAAACACAAAGAAGCCGGAATCGCAAATTAGAACTTTCAATGATAAAAGGGATTGATTATGACCAAGAAACTACAAATCTACAAATGCAATGTGTGTGGTAACATTGTTGAGATGCTCCACGAAGGTGCCGGTGAGCTTGTCTGTTGCGGTGAACCGATGGAGCTGCTCGACGAAAAAACCGCCGACGCCACGACGGAAAAGCACGTCCCCGTGATCGAGAAGATCGACGGCGGCTATAAAGTCACAGTCGGTAGCGTGCCCCATCCGATGGAGGACAAGCACTACATTGAGTGGATCGAGCTGCTGGCGGACGGCAAGGCCTACAGGCAGTTTTTGGAGCCGGGAATGCAGCCGGAGGCAACCTTCCACGTCGAGGCCAGCTCGGTCAGCGCCAGAGAGCATTGTAACGTTCACGGATTATGGAAAGGGTAGGCAATGATCAGCAAAAAAATGGAAGATGCCTTAAACGCTCAAGTGAACGCGGAACTTTATTCGGCCTATTTGTACTTGTCCATGGAGTCGTACTTTCAATCGCTGAATTTGAATGGTTTCGCCAACTGGATGAGAGTGCAAACGCAGGAAGAGGTGTCGCACGCGATGAAGATTTACGATTTCATCAACGAACGGGGCGGCAGGGCGTTATTGAAAGGGATTGACGGCCCCCCGACGGAATGGAACTCACCGCTGGCGGTCTTCAAGGCTGCGTATGCTCACGAGCAGAAGGTGACGGGCCTGATCAACGGCTTAGTGGATCTGGCGATCAAAGAAAAAGACCACGCGACCAACACTTTCCTGCAGTGGTTTGTCAATGAACAAGTCGAGGAAGAAGCCTCCGCCGATGAAATCGTCCAGCAGCTCAAAATGATGGAAAAGGCGCCGGGCGGTATGTTCATGCTGGATCGCGAACTGGGCCAGCGCGTCTTTACCCCTCCTGCCGCTGAGGGTGAATAAGCAATCGTTAGCCCCCCTAACGGAAGGGAGAAGGAACAATGGCGACGTCTTTGAATGTGGAAGAGGTTTTCGAGATTGCCGAACAAATTGAACGCAATGGGGCCACGTTCTATCGCAAAGCGGCAGCACTCTTTGACGATCCGGAGATGCGTCAAATGTTTCTTGAACTTGCCGACTCGGAGATCGAGCATGAAAAGACGTTTTCGGATATGAAGAAAAAGAGGTTTGGATCAAACACCGCATCAACGTCCTTCAGGCCCGAGGAAATGCTGCCCGATCCGAAGGGGATGGCCGGCCTGGCGATCTTCGGCATCCGGACGGAGCCTACGGAGGAGCTCAACGGCAAAGAAACTCGAAACGACATCCTGCGACGAGCCGTTGGTAAGGAAAAGGATTCCATTGTTTTCTATAACGGCCTGAAGGACTTTCTATCGAACGCGGAAGATCAAGCCCCCATCGATCGAATCATCAACGAAGAACGGCAACACATCAGAATGCTTCAGGAGTTGCTCAATAAGAACATTACGATAAGGAGTGAAAGAAATGAAAAAGTATAAATGTGTCATGTGCGGATATATTTACGACCCGGCGACGGGAGACCCCGACAATGGCGTTGAGGCCGGAACAGCATTTGAGGATTTGCCGGATGATTGGGTGTGTCCGGAATGCGGCGCCGGTAAAGAGGATTTCGAGCCGGTGGACGATTAAATCCCGTTATGGATCAACGAGACGGGTTTCTCGATAGGACGCCCTATAGAGCGCCGTGGATATGCAGAAAATCACACCCATAGTAGAGAAACAGGAAATTCTGTGTGCGGAAACGCGTGCCGGTCCGAGTGCACTCGTTGTTTTCGGGGCTTCGGGCGATCTGACGCACAGGAAGTTGCTCACCGGAATCTTCAAGCTCTTTTCACAAGACCTCCTGAGCGACCGCTTCTATGTGTTGGGGTGTGGGCGGCAGAAGTTCTCAGACGAGGATTTTCGTGAAAAAGCGAAAGAATCCACTCGAGAAAACGCCGACGCTTCGTTTCCTGAACGTCTGGAGTCTATAGCCGACAAGCTCTACTATCTCGACGGCGATTATGATGATGCGAAATTTTACCGGCGTCTCAAAGAAAAACTTGCCGTATTGAACCATGCCCATCGCGTTCATGGACATGTTGTTTTCTATCTGGCCGTTCCGCCCTTTTTGTATCCGACCATTGTCGAGCATCTCGGCTCAGCGGGATTGGCCAAACCGGCCTCTCCGGGCGAGAAGGAACAGGTCAAGCTTGTTCTCGAAAAGCCTTTTGGTAGAGATCTTCAGAGCGCCGCGGAGTTGAACAACCGTATCGCCCAATACTTTCGTGAATCTCAGATCTATCGAATCGATCACTATCTCGGTAAAGAAACCGTCCAAAACATTCTTATGCTAAGATTCGCGAACGCCATCTTCGAGCCGGTCTGGAATCGCAACTACATCGATCACGTCCAGATCACGATCGCCGAGACGGTGGGTGTCGAACACAGGGCCGGTTACTACGATACATCCGGCGCCCTTCGGGATATGTTCCAAAATCACATGCTTCAGATGCTCACGTTGGTTGCGATGGCTCCGCCTATATCGTTCGAGGCGGACCGCATTCGTGATGAGAAGGTCAGACTGCTTCGCTCGATCCGGCCGTTCGATCTCAACCGGCTCAATGAATACTGCGTGCGAGGACAGTACGGCCCGGGTTCCGCGGGCGGTAAGCAGGTCAAAGGCTACCTGGAGGAATCCGGCATCAATCCACAATCAAAAACGGAAACCTTTGTCGCCACTAAGCTCTTTATTGACAATTGGCGATGGCAGGGCGTTCCCTTCTACCTGCGGACCGGCAAGAGGCTGGCCGCGAAGGACACCGAAATCGCCGTCACTTTTAAAAAGGTCCCGTATTCACTATTTTCCTCCGTCGGTCTGGACGAGCTTCCCGCCAATATCCTTGTCTTTCAAATCCAGCCGGAGGAAGGAATCTCCCTGAGCTTCCAGGCCAAGCGGCCCGGCTCAAAGCTGTGTATGAGCACGCTGGATATGAATTTTAGCTACGAGAGTCTTTTCTCCGTGAGTTTGCCCGATCCGTATAAGCGATTACTGCTCGACTGCATGGTCGGCGACCAAACGCTCTTTACCCGGCAGGATGACGTCGAGGCCTCCTGGCGTCTCTTAACACCTGTTTTGCAGGCCTGGGAAGCGGATGAGTCATCCCCCTACCCATACCCGGCCGGGCGCGAAAGTTTTGACCAAGCGGACAGACTCATCGCAACCGATGGTCGCCAGTGGCGAAATTTCGTGCTTGATTGACGACCACCTTTTATCAAATGAACAGGAGAACCTTGATAATGGACGAACCAAAAACAGAGGGAGCCAGTTCGTACGACATTTCCATCGTCCGTCCTCAATTGCGTAACGAGGACTTCAATCTACGAGGCCGGGACATGGAACCTGAAAGATTGAAGGCGATCCGTAAGGGCCTTCTGACCCTGCACACGCTGGAGCTGATGGCGCAAACGATCTATCGCTTCCAGATCACGGCGGAGAATTGCGAACTGAATCGTCAACTCATTGCCGCGATGTGCAACGAAATGAACCATTATCAGGATTTTCAGATCAAGCTCTATGAATACGGTTTCAAGCCGAGTCTGATTCGATGGGCCTACTGGATGGTGGGTTTTACATTCGGATTCGGCTCGCGTCTATTCGGCAAAAAGATGATTCTCAAAACGGGAATCTGGGTCGAGACCAAGGCCGTCCATCACTATGCTCAGCTTCTGGATACGATCAATTGGGATGAAGATACCCGGAAGGTTATCGAGAAAGACCAGGCGGATGAAGACGGTCATATCAACAGATGGAAACAATTTCTTGATGGGATGAAATGAAACGTCATTCACTTTTTTAAGGAAAGAATACCATGCCTGAATTTGGAAATCCGTTTAGCGGGCTTGCGGCGGATCGCAAGCTGACAGACGCCGAGTTGGTCCGCGCCATTCGCTTCATGGTGGCCGCCGAATATGAAGCAGTCCAGCTCTATATGCAATTGGCCGAATCGACCGATCACAAATTGGCTATCGAGGTTCTCAAGGACATTGCCGACGAGGAGCGCGTTCACGCCGGCGAATTCCTACGGCTGCTCCATGAACTGGCGCCGGACGAAGAAAAGCTATACGCCGAAGGTTCTGAAGAGGTCGAGGAAATGATAGAGGAAATGAGAAAAGGCAAGTAACGCCCGTCTTGCAAGGGGATTGCATAGGATTCTTGTCGAACGATGGGATCGGAAAATGTATTATTCGCATTTGGACTGACGTTGTTTGCCGGGCTGTCCACCGGTTTGGGCAGCGCCTTGGCATTTTTGGCCAAACGTACAAACACCAAGGTGCTTTCGACGGCGCTTGGTTTTTCCGCCGGCGTGATGATCTACGTCTCGTTCCTGGAGATTTTTCCGAAAGCCAAAGACTCTCTCGTGGTCGAATTCGGACCACGCAGCGGTTATTGGATCACGGTGCTGGCCTTTTTTGCCGGTATTGCTTTCATCGCCATCATCGACAAATTGGTTCCATCCTTTGAAAATCCTCACGAGATTCACAGAACCGAAGAAATGGACATACCAGAGGCCGCGGAAAGATTTAAAAAGCTGTATCGAATGGGTTTGTTCACAGCGCTGGCGATTGCGATCCACAATTTCCCCGAGGGCCTTGCGACTTTTATCGGCGCCCTGAAGGATATAAAACTTGGAGTAGCCATTGCCGTGGCGATTGCGATCCATAATGTGCCCGAAGGCGTGGCGGTTTCGATTCCGATATTTTATGCGACGGGGAGTCGAAAAAAGGCCTTTATCTATTCGTTTCTCTCGGGGCTGGCCGAACCGATCGGGGCGCTGGTTGGTTATGCTATTTTGTTTTCGTTCTTTAATGATATCGTATTCGGCGTTCTCTTCGCTGCGGTGGCGGGCATTATGGTCTTCATCTCGCTCGATGAACTATTGCCCACCGCCCAGGAATATGGCGAGCACCATTTGTCGATCTATGGTCTGGTCGCGGGTATGGTTGTAATGGCTTTGAGCTTGCTTTTATTTCAGTAGGGGGCGTTACCGAGCGCAATGTGAAAGCTGCGATTTGTGTGAATTCTGTGGCCGCGGCAGGATTGTTTTTGCGAAAATGGGATAATAGAATACAATGGTGGAATGTCTATGGAAAGTGACAAAGAAAAAGTGAAAATCTTATTTCTTTGTACGGGTAACACCTGCCGCAGCCAAATGGCCGAAGGCTGGGCCAAACATCTCAAGTCGGATGTTATTGAGGCTTACTCCGCCGGTGTTTTGCCCGCCGGCATGAGCACAAAAGTCATTCAGGTGATGGCCGAGGTGGGCGTCGATATATCGTCATACGTTTCCAAACACGTGTATATCTACCTGGGCATGGATTTCGATTTTATCATCACATTGTGCGATTTTGCCAAAGCGCAGTGTCCCAAATTCGGCGGCAAAACCAAACTCATCCACAGAGCTTTCAAAGATCCCATTTCGGCCACAGGCAGCGAGATGGAGATTTTGGACGCCTTTCGAAAAACCCGAGACGAGATCCGGGTATTCGTTGAGACACTGCCGGAAAATGTGCTGGCCGGAGCTGATGCAAAGTGAAACCTGAGCCCTTGGAGAAATATACATCCGCCCTGACGCTTTCGGACATGGAAATCTTCGTATTTCCCGAATTGATGTACAGCCTGGTTTTGGCCAATATCATGAGCCCGATCATCTGGCAATGGCGCCAGTTGGATTGTTTTAAAAAGCTCGAGGGCAAAAGCAAATATAGAAAACTGATGCGGCTCAAGCAGTTTATCATCGACGAATTTGAATTCAATCTCGATCTCGAAACATGGGGCCTGACGAGCAAAGCCAAAGAGCTCGCCCGGTTCGAGACATTTATTTCATCCGAGGATATCGCCAAAAGCAACGCGCTGTTTGGCTACCAGGGCGATAAATACTACTTCGATGTCGATATCCGCCGTCATTTCGGTCTGGATAAATATGACAACGACGTCATCCCGTACTGGAAGACCGAAACCATCGAGGCCATGAACGCCTTTCGCCTCAAAGAGGACTATCAAACAGCCGCCGGGGAATGTGTTTCACTTTCCGCCTTATACGCCGCCGCGGCCTTTATCGTCTGCGGCATCCCCCTCGAAGACATCTATATGATCCTGACGCCGCTGCATTCGCAGAACTTCATCGACATGCAGGATGGAATCCTGACCAACAACAGACGGCTCGTCACCAAGACGATGTGGTTCAACGGCACCGAAATCTCCAACAAGGCGCAGCGCGCGCTGCGCAATGAAAACATCATCATCGTCGCCCATCATACGGGATACGTCCATTGCTTGTACAACGAGGCCACGATCGACAAGGGATTGTACGAGGTATTCGGCCATAAGCTGGATGATTATTTATCCATAGAGCTTTCCCTTCCTATCTTTGCCAGTTTCCTGCGATCCAATCGACAAGAGCAGAAATTCTTTCAGGTCTGCCGGCAATGCCACGGTCAAGCGCAATTTATCAAGGCGGAAGTGCTCTTTCACTACGAGCACGGCAGCAATTATAGAATCGCCGATAAGACCTTTGACAAACTGCTGGCCGAGGTATCCGACGAAGACTTTGTGCGATATGAATTGCCGGACAGGATTCGTTGTGACCGATTGGAAGAATTTATTAATGAGCATAAACCCGATTTGAAAAAGTCCTCTGGAAGATCCGATCTTCAAACGTTCCTTGAGCCGGTCATCCCCCATGCCGAGGCGTTCGTGAACCGATTGGCCGACTTCATCTATACCAAAGCGTCCCTGCCCTCGCTGAACAAGAATTTCTCGCCCCCAGACTCCATTGAGATTTCCATCGAGCAGAACAGGGAACAGCTTATCGATACCTTGCGGCATAAGCGACAGTCTAACGTCACGGCGGACCTCGCATTTTACGCCTATCGCGATATGGAAACCTGCGATTGGATCCCGTTCGTCAAAGCGGCGATAGAGCGCAACCCCGTCTCAATCCGGATGTCGGCCCCCTTACCGCTCGACCAGGTCTATACATGGCTCGGCAAGATAGACCAGCACTCAATTTACGCCACCAAACGACTGGCGCAACCCGATGAAGTGGTGAATTACCATACCGGGGACGGCCTCGAAAAGGCCTTCGTGCTGGCGAACGTTATTCGCGAACGAGATCGCACACAGGATATTGAGATTATCGCAGAAAAAAGCGAGATTGTGGTTAAGGCCGGATGCGATTATCGGTTTACCTCCGCCAAAGAGCTCGAAAAAGCGATTCATATTCCTCCCGCGGGCAAGCTCCCCACAGCAGAATAAGAAAAGAATTCCGCGTTGGATTTTTAAAAATCACCCTTTTTGCTTTGACGGCGCGAACATATGAGACTATATTAGTCGTATATTATGGTGTGGGTCTATATTTAATTAAACTCGCTGAATTCGATGAGCTGAATTTGGAGAAAAGCGATTATGGACGTCGTCAGACGCAACACGGATTATGCGGTTCGCCTGATGGTGAATCTTGCCCGGCGATCCGACAACGGGCCGGTATCAACCCGTACTGCCGCAACGCAAGAGCAGGTTTCATATCAACTGGCGTGCAAGCTCATGCAACGGCTTCATAAGGCCGGACTTCTGAAGAGCTCTATGGGGCCCAAGGGCGGCTTCAACCTGGGCCGAAAGCCTTCAGAGATAAGCCTGCTTGATATTATCAGTGCGATTCAGGGGCCGGTCAGCGTGAACAAATGCGTATTGATTCCGAAAGTCTGTCCTAGATCAAAGACTTGTTCGGTTCGAGATAAACTCGCCGACCTTGAAAAGGGCATCAATGACAGTCTGTCGAAAATTACACTTGATGAGCTGGCCCACAAACCCACTCCTAAAGGTAAGGGTAGGATGAAAAGAAAGTGAGTCCCAACGACGAACAATGAATGGACCGGGACATTCAAAATAAGGTGTCGGAAATGGCTTTAAGAAATATTATTAAAATCGACGAAGACAAATGCAACGGGTGCGGTCAGTGCGCTGCCGCCTGCGCCGAAGGGGCCATCAAAATCGTGGACGGCAAGGCCAAACTCATCAGTGAAATCTATTGTGACGGCCTGGGCGCCTGCATCGGTCACTGTCCCGAAGACGCCATCACCATCGAGCAGCGCGAAGCTGCGGATTTTGATGAAGAGGCAACGAACAAACACCTGACCGAACAGAAAAAGGTGGAAAAACAAAGGAATTTTGTCTGCCCGGGGATGGCCATGAAAGAACTCAAGCCCAAGGCCGCTGGGATTGAAACAACTTCGGCAACAAGCGGACCCTCTCAACTGGGTCAGTGGCCGGTGCAGTTGAAGTTGGTTTCACCTCATGCCCCGTACTTTGCCAACGCCGATTTGTTGCTGGTAGCGGACTGCGTTCCCTTCGCAATGGCTGATTTTCACAGCACATTCTTGAAAGATCACAGTATCGTGGTAGGCTGCCCGAAACTCGATGATTCTGCGTTCTATAGCGAGAAGCTGGCGGCCATCCTCCAGGCCAACAAGCTCAATAGTCTGACCATCATTCACATGGAGGTGCCGTGCTGCTCCGGCCTGGTTCATATTGCCCGGCAGGCGATTGCTGAAAGTAAGATTGACATGAGTTTCGAGGATGTCACGATCGGCTTACAGGGCAACGTCCTCCAAAAAGAAACCATAGGGGTCTGACGCCTGAGATTTGTGAACATTCAAATAGGGAAAAGAATGCGATAAGAAATGATTGATTTCATTTTGACAATCATCAAAGATTTTTGGGTGACCGTAGTCGAGATGTCACCATACTTATTGTTCGGTTTCTTCGTGGCCGGCATTCTTTCGGTTTTGGTGTCGCAACGTCTCGTCGAACGTCATCTCGGCGGCAGGGGATTGTGGCCTTTGCTCAAGGCGTCGGTTCTCGGAATCCCACTGCCCTTATGCTCGTGTGGCGTCATTCCGGTTTCCATGTCACTCCATAAACACGGAGCGAGCAAAGGCTCCACGATCGCATTTCTGCTATCCACACCTCAAACGGGTGTGGACAGCATCTTTGTAACCTTGAGCCTGCTGGGCCCGGTCTTCGCCATCTTCAGGCCCGTTGCGGCTTTCATCACCGGTCTTGTCGGCGGCACGCTCGTGGATGCCTTCGGGCAGGGCGGGAAGGAACAGAATCAACGTCCAGAAAAATGCAGGGACGAGTGTTGCGGCGATGTGAAAACCAGCAAAATCAGAAAAGGACTCACGTACGGATTTGTCACACTACCCCGCGATATCGGAAAGGCGATGCTCGTGGGACTTCTCGTTGCCGCGTTCATTTCCGCCCTGGTGCCGGACGGCTATTTTGCGGAAAAGCTCGGCGCGGGCATATTCCCGCTGATTGCGATGATGTTCCTGGGTATCCCGGTCTACGTTTGTGCCACCGCATCGGTGCCCGTCGCCGCGGCATTGATTCTAAAGGGCCTCTCACCCGGCGCGGCTCTGGTCTTTCTCATGACGGGCCCGGCAACCAACGCGGCATCCTTCGTAACGATCTGGAAGACCCTGGGCAAGACGACGGCGATTCTCTATCTCGCCACCGTCGCCGGCTGTGCTCTAATGAGCGGCATTCTTCTCGATTATGCCGCTACAGGGATTAATGTTGAAGTCGCCGCCCGTCCCGGCTGGATGCTCCCGGACCTCGTAAAATCCGCATCGGCACTGGTTCTTTTTGCGGTATTGGGCTTCGCACTTTTACGCAGCTCAAAAAAGGATCATACCGGTCCCGAATCGGGCAATAACACATCGCATCGCAATCCACCGCCCATTCAGAAAGCAAACCCTTCACCATCAAGCACTTAACAGTAATATAGGAAACAAAAGGTTGTTCTGATCCATATGAAGGAAATATCACGAGTACGAATCATTCTCGTATGATTGTTACATGGATGCCGATTGACTATTGATTTGTGATTACTTCGGCCAGGCCAGAGGGAAGCTGTCCATTCTGGAAGCCAGCGCGACGTGACCATCCGCGAACGCGCAATTGCCTTTGCCGGCGATGCGATTGCCGCTGGGGGCGCTGTGAAAACCGGCAATAATATCCGTAAAGGTGCCGATCCCGTCGGGGCCGGGTTTCACATTCCATGGACTGCCCATCTTTTGGACCCAGCCTGGGGCGTCACTCGATGGCCAAATGGGAAACAACGCGGTGTCGTTGAGACCTTGGGTATTAAAACCCGGCTCTACAAAGGGACCTTCGTCGGCGAATGTGAAGGTGTTGGCGGGATCTCGGATGTCCATAAGCTTGTGGACAAGCGGATTACAGGGGCTTTTCTTGGGCCCCAGATACGCATTCTGGGTGTAGTTCATCCAGGGATTGTAGTTTGTGACACCCGTCGCGATGTCGTTGTCGAAGTCGCTGTGATTGTAGCTGGATTTCGCTAAACGCCGGAAGGTCGGGCAGATCAGCGATTGGACGTTGGATAAATACGAAAAGAACGTGCTGCCATAATCCGGGTGGTATCTTAGATTCACATCCTCGTTGCACCAGCGGCGATGGGTGCTGACATCCCCCGGCAGAAGCTCATTTGTGCGGAAGTAACAACTCCTTGGCCCAGGAAATCCGTCGTCATATTCATCGGCATACATTTGAACGGCCAACGTAAAACCTTTCAGATTTCCCTGACAGACCGCGGATTGACCTTGTTCTTTTGCTTTACGAAGCGCCGGCATCAGAATGGCCATCAAGATGGCAATGACCGCGATCACGACCAGCAGCTCAATGAGTGTAAATCCGATGCGTTTGTTCATTGCCCATCTCCTCATATAGAGATAAAACTTCAAAACCTATTCACGATGTTGACAGTCACCCATTGTTATCTAACCTAAATATTATACTCATAAATATCCGTTCGGTCAATCTCGAAAAGATACGTATTTGAAGATGGCATTTGATATGTTGTCACTCTTTTTATAGAATGTTGTGCGATCGAACATGAGCAAAGTCGTGCCCTTGGTTTTCATGTCATGCAACGTTAATGAAAAAGGATGGTTTTATGGCTAAGATATATTGTAATGATGATGTTGATATGAATGTTTTGAAAGGCCGCAAAATTGGTATTGTCGGGTATGGCAACCAGGGACGTGCTCAAACTTTGAATATTCGAGATAGTGGTTTCGAGCCGATGGTGGCCAATAGAGACGACGATTACAAGCACAAGGCCATTGAAGACGGATTCGAGGTTCATCCGATCGATCACGTTGCGAAGGAAGCGGATGTTCTTCTCTTACTGATACCTGATGAGGTCCAGCCGCAAGTTTACCATGACCAGATAAGTCCTCATCTCAAGGCCCATGATGTGTTATGCTTTGCCAGCGGCTATAATGTTTATTACAACACCATCGAACGCCCTCAAGACGTCGGTGTAATTATGGTTGCCCCTCGCATGATCGGTAAGGCCGTGCGCAACCTGTATGAGAACGGTCTTGGTTTTCCATGTCTCGTTGCCTGGGAGCAGAACGGCCACAACCCGTCGATAGCCATTGCGCTGGCGCTGGCCAAAGCGATTGGGGCCACCCGGTTGGGCGCATTCGAATCTTCCTTCAAAGAAGAAGTGTTGATTGATTTGTTTGCCGAGCAAATACTCTGGCCTGGGATCATAAAGCTCTGTCTGTTGTATTTTGAAAAGCTCATCAAGAGCGGCTGTGACCCGGAGGTCGTCACCACCGAGCTGCACCTGTCGGGCGAGTTCGTCGAAATCGCCAAGGCCATGATCACTCACGGTTTCTTCGGCCAGTTGAAGCTGCATTCCCAGACCAGCCAATACGGGCAGTTGTCGCGCATGGATCGTATGGCGCCACCGGAACTTCTGGCGAATATCGACAGAGCTATGGAAGAAATCTCCTCGGGCCAATTCCATGCGGAGTGGAGCAAAGAGCAAAAGGACGGCAAACCCAATATGAGACGGCTATGGCAGCAGGCAATTGACCATCCCCTTGTCCAATCCGAGGCAAAGCTTGAGACTCTCCGAAAGATAGTCGCTGATCCATATGACTCTCGTTGCTAAGAGGCTCGAGCTTTTTGCAGAACGTCCGAGAGTTGAGCGATATGTTGTTTCTCCTCGTCGATGATGGCATCGACTTGATCCTTGCCGCGTTGTTTCGGCACAAGGTCCTTGAGGCCCAGGTAGAACAGGATGGATTGTTTCTCCAGGTCGAGGGCAATCTTGAGAATGTCTTTAAGACTCTCTTTTCCCGTTAAATTTTGAGCGACCTGCGGGTCTCCTTCCCCCCCATGCGTGTCCGCCATGACGGCAAGGTACATCGAGGCCTGCCCATCAGGATCGTACACCTGGCCTTCTTTATCGTCGGAGGAAAGCTCGTCGCGGAATTGTTCAAAGGTCTTCCTGTGCTGCTCCTCCATAGCGGCAAGATTCTTGAAGAAGCGGATCATTGTACCGTCTGACTGTAAATCGGCTGCGCGAAGGTAGAAAGCCTTGCCGTTTGTCTCAATCCTTATCGCCATTTCCAGTATTTCATCTGCGTTATAACGAATCCCCATAAAACACCTCATATCAAAAAAAACCAACACATACACTTCTCAATAAGCATACAATATCCGCAATACTCTCACAAGTCCAGTGGGAGTCTCAACGTTGGATTATGTTTTATTTTTCAGCAAGGCAGGATATCTTTCCACCGACCGTAGAGATAACCAGCCGATTATCAGCCGCGGCCATACCATCCCACGCCGGAGCGGCGGGTAACTTGTACTCTGCCAGCTTTGTTCCGTCCTCGGCGGAAACAACCCGCAAAAGACCTCCAAGCTTACCTTCATAGCTTTGCTCGTATTTTTCGAACGGATGGTCAGGAGGGAAATACATGGGAGTGCCCGCAATAAAAAGGATGTCATCAGCCAGAACCATCGCCTTTCCGGTTAACGGAATATCTGTGGTCCACTTTGTAAGATCACTATTTGCGGCTTTGGTTCTTCTTTTGCTTCTTCGCTTTTCTTGCGCCTTACCGGCTGCATTGTCACCCAGGATCCCAGCCAGCAACTGATAGCCCTTCACACGCGGATCAAAATACGAATGGCGATGCACGGGAAAACCCCGTATTTCATAATACTCCCTACCGTTCGTTACAAGAAGATCACCGGCGGGAGGTGAAACTCTGGTCTTACCGGTAAATCCCCCGCTTTGATTGATCGTCCAGTACGTTCTGTGTTGAGGAACGTTATCCAAAAAGCCGGCCGAGGGAAGGACGTGCGGACCAGGCATCGCATCCGTTAGATCGGCTGCGAAGGCTTTGTGTCGAAGATACAATCGTTGTCCATTCGTGACCAAAATGTCTGCTTTGAATCCCTTGTTTTCCGTTGCGGGAAATCCCGTTTGGGGATCGAACGGACCATAGATCTGGCGGCGGTATTTGATCTGACCCGTGCGGGGATGGACCGTATACATGAATATGCCGCCGTCCAGGAAAGAACTCCTGCCCGCCGCGAAATAAAGTGTATCGTCTTTGACGAGTACGCTTCCACAAACCGGCCAGGCCGACTCCAACCGGCCAAAGGCCCCGATTAATCTATCCGGCAAGTCCTTGAAACGCCACGCCAACACGCCGTCCGACGCTCGGAGGCAATGCACCCACCCGTCTCGCGATCCGAACAGAATAAGGCCTTGATAATAGGTCGGTGGCGAATCAACCCGGCTTCCGGCCACATATGTCCAAACCGTGTTACCGTTGGACGCATCCAGTGCATAGATGGTATGAGCATCGATATCCGAGACAAACACCTTGTCATCTGCGATGATTGGTGAACTCGGGATTGTCTGTACCTCGGTTCTCCAAAGAGGCGTGAGTATTGCAGACACCTTTGATGATGTAACTCCGCTTCGTTTCCCGTCATGCCTGTAGGTGGGCCATTCTTTCGCATCTCGATTTCCGGCTTTGAAAACCTGGATGGATTTGAAAGCCGGACCTCTGACGAGTTGAGTTTTACGTTTAATCTTAACGGGCTGATCGGAAAACGTTAGGTTCTTCTCCGTGTAAAAAGCGTTGAAGTTTTTGACCATGGCCCCGATGCTGCACTGACATGAATAAGGTGGTGCATAGAGAAGGCCATTGCATGGAAGA
>Ga0272442_10005108_pt1 | contig 17667 bp, 15 predicted proteins | sample SSMForm2O_FD_200262 | JGI IMG/M metagenome (GOLD analysis project Ga0272442, IMG submission 200262) | Marine sediment archaeal communities from Little Sippewissett salt marsh, Falmouth, MA, United States - SSM-Form-2O | ecosystem: Environmental > Aquatic > Marine > Wetlands > Sediment ... | reverse complement strand
TCAAAGCGGCCCGGAAAGGCGCGGACATAGCGGCCGAACTTGTTTCGTTTCCGGCAGAACGGCCGTCTTTTGCGATGCCTGCAACTATAACGTCAGGCAACTTCAGTTGTCAATGTCTTTGGTCGGATGGTACGCGGTTCGTACTGCCGGCACGGTAGTGTCCAGTGAGGGGGCAGCCTGTCTGCCGACAGGGGCGGCTGCGCGGTGCGGTCACGCGTGGCCGGCAAGGCGGCGCCAGAGGTAGAAAACCGGGACGCCGGCGGCCAGCACCGCTATTGAAACCAGCGATGTGACGGTCCAGTGCAGGAGCGCGGCAATCAGCATGGTTATTGAAGCACCGACATATAACAGCGGGATGAGCGGATACAGCGGTACACGATAGGGCCTGTGCAGAGCGGGCTCTTTGCGGCGCATGCGCATCAGGCCGATGACGGCCAGGACGGGGAATATATTCAGGGCGAAGCCCATATATATAACCAGTTCCATCGCCGTGCCTGCCAGAATGTAGATGACAGCCAGGGCGGTCTGGATCAGGACGGCCATCCACGGAGTGCCGAAGCGCGGATGCACTTCGGCGATGCGCGCGAACAGCATGCGGTCGCATGCCATGGCATAGCATACCCTCGGTCCCATCATCAGGTATACCGAGACGGTCGACAGAAGGATGAGCGCGATGCCGAGGAACAGCACGCCGTTCACGGCAGGTCCGAACAGGAAGCCGGCCGCGATCGCGGCGATCTCGTCACGGTTGATTATTTCCTGGCCGGGCGCTGCCAGCAGGAAAATGATATTGAGCAGCAGATACAAAACCGTGGTCACGATCGTACCCCAGAACATCGCCCGCGGAAGATTTTTTGCGGGGCTGCGTATCTCGCTGCCCATGTAGCTGGCGCCGTTCCAGCCTGAATAGGCGAACATGATTACAAGCAGGCCAAGCCCCAGCGAGCCGATGTCGCCCCGGCCCGGGGCGGGATAGTGTGCGTTGAGCCGCGCCAGGGTGCTGAGATCAAGCGCGCAGAAGCCAATGCCTATCAATACTACCATGATCAGCAGCTTCAGAACGGTAAGTGCATTCTGGACCGCGCTGCCGCGTTTGATGCCCACGATATGCAGGCAGCCGAAGAATATAATGATGACGGCCGCTGCGCATTTTTGCGCACCCGTGCCGTCAAGTATTCCGGCTGCCGGGGCAGTGCCCAAAGCGGTATGCAGGAAATGATTGACATAGCGCACCAGCAGCATCGCCGCAGTTGCCGCAGGTGCGGAGAACGCCACAACGAGCGATATCCATCCGGTCAGGAACGCGGGCAGGAATCCGAATGATTTTTTTAGGTATATGTATTCACCGCCCGCTTCCGGCCAGGTAGCCGCAAGTTCGGCAAAGCACAGTGACCCGCACACAGCGATAAATCCGCCGGCAGTCCACAGTATCATCACCGCCATCGCACTGCCGGTCATACCGAGCACATGTCCGGTGGTCATGAATATGCCGGTTCCTATCATGCTGGCGATCACGACGAAGGTGGCCGTTACAAGGCCGAGCTGCCGTTTCAGAAGCATGTGGTTGTCTCCGGGTATGCGTCTGCACAGTTTATGCAAAAACGCCTGCTGGGTAACGTCGCAGAGGTATCGTGTGCTGCAGGGATGCTAACCGGAAAATACGATGCGTGTCAACTCAAGTGTTCGGCAACCGATTGTGGCTGTACTCTATTCTGCCGACGTCCACCTGTCTCCTTCCCCCGTAAGGCCAGGGGCGAGGATTTTTTCGATTGCTCCGAGAACGGTTTTTGCCTATACTTCCTGCAACTGCGGGGCGTAGTTGGCCTGTATGTGATTCCGGCTTTTTCGAACCCTTTGCCTGTGACCGGAAGGACTGTAGATGCATGCTGACAGTATGGCCAGTGTGACAGCAAATATCAAACAGTTGCTCGGGCGTTCGGGCAGCGTCATGATTATGGTTTCGGACCCCATAGATCCCGACTGCGTTGCAGCGGCACTGGCCCTGCGGTGGATGCTCGTCCGGCAGCACACGGAGGCCGTGATCGTCAGCCGCTACCGTATCCCGGACACGATGCTTGATTTTCCCGGCATTGCAAGCGTGCAGGTACACGATACGGTGATGCCCGATGTGTCGGTTTTCGATGCGCTGGTGCTGGTTGACGGGGCAACATGGTCCCAGTTTCTGGGGCCCGGCTGGGAACAGGCGCTCTGCGGGCTTGACATGGGCAGGGTCGTCAATATCGACCATCATGTTCCCGAGGATATACAGGCGTCGATCCCGGATACGTGCCTGAACATGCAGCTGTCCTCGACCGTGCAGGTGATCTATGAGTGTTTCATCAAACCGGACGCAAAGCGGGTGCCGCCCGATATCGCCGATGTGCTGTATCGCGCGCTGCTGTATGATTCGCGCAATTTTAAAAACGAGATGCATCCCGGTGAGTTTGCATTCGCCGACATGCTCATCGAGCAGGGCGCCGATCACGAGAGCGCGGTTGACGTCACTGTTGATATGCGGGAGGTCAGTTTCATGCTCTGGGCCGTCGAGCATACTGAATTTATCGACGGCCTGTGCCTGAGCATGCTCTGCATCGACGCCGCATGTCAGCGTGAGCTTGAAGAACGCCTCGGTCAGAACTGGGCGGATTTTAATTCCATGTACAAGGAAACCATCCTGCGCCAGGTCGCGGGCTTTCATTACGGGGTGATTCTTCAGGAAAAGTCCTCACAGGGCAGCGTGCGACTGACGTGGCGAACACGAAACTACGGACAGCATCTGGCGGTTGCCGATGTGGCGCGCCGCGCGGGGTTCAAGGCAGGCGGGCACCGTAATGCCGGGGGAGGTATCTTCGAGGGTGGCCTGGCCGATGCCCGCGCGCGTTTACTGGAAGAATTCGGGCGGGCGCTGTCGGGGGTCTAATCCCTTGCGGCTTTGTGTTAATGCTTTGAAGGTTTTTCCGGTTTCGGGTGCGCGTTTTTGGCAGGAGCAGGCGTGATTCTGTTGCATTTCTTCAATATCGGGAAGAGGGCAAGGCTGGCGATGATCAGGATTGCAGCGATGACGAATGAAAGCGCGATGTTTTCTGTCAGCATGCCTCCGCGCACATCGCCCCGGAACTGTTCATTGATCAGGCGTACTGTGCCGTAGCACAGGATCCAGAGCAGGGTCAGTTGGCCGTCAAATGTTTTGCGTGTGCGCAGGCTGTAGAGCAGTACGAATGTGACCGCCGCTCCAAGGGCGCTGTAGAGTTGCGTGGGGTGCAGGGGCACGCCGATACGGGCAAGCGTCTGCGGATGCGTGAAGGTGACCGCCCAGGGCAGGTCGCATTGTTTACCGTAGCAGCATCCGGCCGAGAAGCAGCCAAGGCGGCCGAAGAACACGCCCACGGCCAGTGATGGAGCGAACACATCGAGGGTTTTCCAGACCGGCAGCCTGTGCTTGCGTATCATCCATACGCACAGTATGACGGCCAGGATAAAACCGCCGAAGAATGTCAGGCCGCCTTCCCATATCTTGATCATGTCAAGCGGATGCTGCGTGAAATATTCAAAATTGGTCAGGATGTAATAGAGCCGGGATCCGACGATCGCGCCCAGCAGGATGTAAAAGGCCAGGTCGCCGATCGCGTCCACGTTCAGGCCGACGCGCCGTGCTTCGCGCAAAGCGAGGAACAGGCCGATCGCGAATCCGACCGCGATCAGGAATCCGTAGGTCTTGATCGAAAAACCGCCCAGTTCAATTAAAATCGGATGCATGCAATAATGCCCTCCACGGGGTTGTATTATGACGCGCTGTGGCGTTGTCTGCTGATACGGGCCGTAATGATCCGCCTGATCTCCAGGAGTACCAGGCAGGCAACGCCCGTTGAGATACAGGCATCGGCCACATTGAACGCCGGCCAGTGATACAGATCCATCCAGTGCGCGTCGATAAAGTCGACGACCTCGCCCAGCCTGAACCGGTCGATCAGGTTGCCCGCGGCGCCTCCCAGCACCAGCGCAAGGCACCAGCGCTCCAGCCGCTGCCGAGGATGTGTCTGGACCAGCAGGTACACCAGCAGGGCGAGGGCCAGCACTGTTGCCGCGATCAGCAGCGCGGAGCGGAAAGTCCCGGGTATATCCTGCAGCAGCCCGAAGGCAACGCCCGGATTGCGCACGTGCACGATGTTCAGGAAACGCGGTATGACCTCGATGTGCCGGTGGCCCTGAAGAAACGCTTCGATCCAGAACTTGGTCGCCTGGTCAAGCACGATAACCGGAACTGCGACGCCCGCGACGCCCAGGTATTTCCTAAGCATCGATGGATCCGAGCGCTTCCGCGCAGCGAGAGCAGAGTTCGGGGTGAGTGTTGCGGTGATATTTCCAGCAGCGCTGGCACTTGGCGCCTTCGGCACGCGTGATAACGGTAATGACGTCCTCAGCACCCCCTGTGCTGCCGCCGTTTACCAGTCCGACGCTTGAGACGATCAGCATGTCGGGCAGCATGGCCGCGAGCTCGTTCAGCAGGTCGAATACGCTGCCGGCTGCCGTGACGGTTACATGTGCCTCCAGCGAGTTACCGATCTCTTTGCGTTCGCGTGCGAGCTCGAGCTGTTTGAGCACCTGTTCCCTCACCTGCAGGAGTACCTCCCACCTCGCGCCGAGCGTCTCGCTGTCATAACGCGCGTCCGGCTCGGGAAAACGTGCAAGGTGCACGCTTTGCTCTTTTTCGCCCGGGACGAACTGCCAGGCCTCCTCCGCGGTGAATGCCAGGACCGGCGCCAGCAGGCGCAGCAGTGCCCGCAGGATCTCATGCAGGGTGCTTTGGGCTTTTTTGCGGGTCGCGTCGCCTGCGGCCGAGCAGTACAGGCGGTCCTTGAGAATATCCAGGTACACTGCGCTCAGGTCGACAATGCAGAAATTGGTGATACTGTGGAACACCGTGTGGAATTCATAGCGCCCGTATGCGTCGACTATCCGGCGCACGAGCTGGTTCAGGCGCATCAGGGCCCACTGGTCAAGTTCTTCGAGTCCGGCGTAGTCGACGCGGTCGCGTCCGGGATCGAAATCCGCCAGGTTGCCCAGCATGAAGCGGCAGGTGTTCCTGATCTTGCGGTAGGCGTCGCTCAGCCGCCTGAGGATGTCGTCTGATATGCGCATGTCCTCCTGGTAGTTCTCTGAGGCCACCCACAGGCGCAGCACCTCGGCGCCGTATTGCTTGATGACTTCTTCGGGACGAACGACATTGCCCTTGGACTTGGCCATTTTCTGCCCCTTGCCGTCCATGACGAATCCGTGCGTGAGCACGGCGCGGTACGGGGCCCGTGCGCGGGTTCCTACGCTGGTCAGGAGCGAGCTCTGGAACCAGCCGCGGTGCTGGTCGCTGCCCTCAAGGTACAGGTCGCAGGGGCTTGCGAGCTCGGCTCTGCGCTCGAGCACGGCAGCATGGCTCACGCCCGAATCGAACCAGACGTCGAGGATGTCGGTCTCGGGCCGGAATGCGGCGTGGCTGCATGCCGGGCATTTCGTGCCCGGGGGCAGCAGCTCCTCAGGTGTGCGTTCGAACCAGATATCGCTGCCGTCCTTTTCGAACAGGTCTGCGACGTGATTGATAACGGCCTGGTCGAGCAGCAGGTGGCCGCAGGCGCTGCAGTAGAACGCAACGATCGGAACGCCCCAGGAGCGCTGTCGTGACAGGCACCAGTCCGGCCGGTTTTCGACCATGCCGCGGATGCGATCGATTCCCCAGGAGGGGATCCAGCTCGTGGCGGCAATGGCCTCGAGCGCGCGCTTCCGCAGGCCGTTCTTCTCCATCGAGATGAACCACTGCTCGGTGGCCCTGAAGATGACGGGTTTTTTGCAGCGCCAGCAGTGCGGATAGGAGTGGCTGATGGGCTGCTCGCCCAGCAGGGCGCCGGTCTCCCGCAAACGGGCCGTGATGGCACCGTTGGCCTTGAACACGAACTGGCCGGAGAATTCGCCCGCATCCGGGGTGAAGCATCCGGCGTCATCGACCGGTGCGTAGATGTCGAGTCCGTAGCGCAGTCCGACTTCATAGTCTTCCTGGCCGTGGCCCGGTGCCGTGTGCACGCAGCCCGTGCCGGCCTCCAGGGTGACATGTTCGCCCAGGATGATCAGGGAGTCGCGTTCGCAGAGCGGATGGCGGCAGACAAGGCCTTCAAGGTCGCGGCCGATGAAGCGCGCGACGATGTCGTGCTGTTCGATGCCGCAGGCCTGCAGGGTGTCCGCGAGCAGGCCTGCGGCCAGGATCAGCACTTCGGAGCCGCTCGTGACGGCGACGTACTCGAGGTCGGGATGCAGGCAGATAGCGAGGTTGGCCGGCAGGGTCCACGGGGTCGTGGTCCAGATGACGACGGAGGCGTTTTTGCGGGCCGGCTCGGGAAGTTTGGTCCGGCTTTCTTCCGTGAGGGGGAACTTCACGTATACCGACGGCGTGGTTTCGTCCTGGTATTCAACCTCGGCCTCGGCCAGCGCGGTGCGGCAGGAAGCGCACCACTGGATCGGTTTTTTGCGTTTGTAGACGCCTCCCGAGGCCGCGAATTTGCCGAATTCGCGCACGATCGTGGCGCTGTAGCCGGGCGTGAGTGTCAGATAGGGCTCGTCCCAGCCGCCGAGTACGCCCAGGCGCTTGAATTCCTCGCGCTGTATGTCGATGAATTCGCGTGCATACACACGGCACTGCTTGCGGATCTCGGCCGTTGCTACGGCCTGTTTGTTCTTTCCCAGTTTTTTTTCTACGTTCAGCTCGATGGGCAGTCCGTGGCAGTCCCATCCCGGCACATAGGGGGCCCGGAAGCCGGCCATGGTCTTTGACTTGATAATGAAGTCCTTGAGCAGTTTGTTGAGCGCGGTGCCGATATGTATGTGCCCGTTGGCATAGGGGGGGCCGTCGTGCAGGATGAATGCGGGGCTGTCGGCGCGGGCGGCTTTTATCCTGTCGTAGAGGCCGGTTTCCTGCCAGTGCGCCAGCAGTTCGGGTTCCTTGCGCGGCAGGCTGGCTTTCATGGGGAATGCTGTTTTGGGAAGGTTGATCGTGTTTTTGTATTCCATAGGGTTCTCCGGACGGTAACGGCATGGCCGCCCCTCATCGTGCGCGGCGTACCATGTGTAAATTGATAAAAAGTAGCGGTATGACGCTGTAAAGTCAAGTCAAAACAGGACGATCACGTGTTCGCGACCAGATAAAATCTTGCTTCATGCCGGTGTGCTGTGTTACATTGAAATCATTTTGAAGCCTTCGGCAGGCTTTCGGCCCGCAGGAGATGAAGACGCAGCGGCAGAGGAACCGTCCATGGACCGGCAGTATAATCCGCAGACAATTGAACAGAAATGGCAGTCCTTCTGGGACAGCGCTCAAAGCTTTCGCGTGAGCGACGGTGATGACGGGCGGAAGAAATATTATGTGCTTGAAATGTTTCCCTACCCCTCGGGCCGCATCCACATGGGGCATGTGCGCAATTATACGATCGGCGACGTGATCGCGCGCTATAAAGCCATGCGGGGCTTCAAGGTGCTGCACCCCATGGGCTGGGACTCGTTCGGCATGCCGGCGGAAAATGCGGCCATTCAGAACACAACACACCCGTCCGCCTGGACGTATGCCAATATCGACATCATGCGCAAGCAGCTCAAACGCATCGGGTTCAGTTATGACTGGCAGCGTGAACTGGCGACATCGGACGCGAGCTACTACGGCCTTGAGCAGCGCATTTTTCTGAAAATGTATGAGCGCGGCCTTGTCTACCGCAAGCAGGCGTTCGTGAACTGGTGCGAAACCTGCCGGACAGTGCTGGCCAACGAGCAGGTCGAGGCCGGCATGTGCTGGCGGTGCGGCCGCGAGGTGACCCAGAAGGAGCTGCCGCAGTGGTGCTTCAAGACAACGCAGTATGCCGGGGAGTTGCTCGATGGGCTGGAGGGGCTTACGGGCTGGCCCGAGCAGGTCATCACGATGCAGCGCAACTGGATCGGCCGCAGCTACGGCAGTGAAATTTCTTTCCGCATCGACGGCACGGACGAGCACATCACCGTGTTCACCACCCGGCCGGACACGCTGTATGGCGCGACGTTCATGAGCATCGCGCCGGAGAACCCGCTGTGTGAGCGGCTTTCACGCGGCACGGACCAGGCCGCGGCCGTGCGCGCTTTTGTCGAGCGTGTATTGAAGCAGGATAAAACCGTGCGTTCATCCGATGACCTGGTCAAGGAGGGTGTGTTTACCGGGGCGTACTGCATCAATCCGGTTACCGGGTGGCGCATGCCGGTGTACGTGGCCAATTTCGTTTTGATGGAATACGGCACCGGCGCGGTCATGGCGGTGCCGGCGCACGATCAGCGCGATTTCGATTTTGCCCGCGCGTACGGCCTGGATATACGGGTCGTCATCCAGCCTGAAGGCACGGAGCTCGATCCGGCCTCCATGACCGGCGCCTATGAGGATGACGGTGTGCTGGTGCATTCCGACCGGTTTTCGGGCATGAACAACCGCGAGGCCATGGGGGCCATAACCGGCCATCTGGCGGATCAGGGGCTCGGCCGCACAACCGTCCAGTATCGTCTCAAGGACTGGGGCATCTCACGGCAGCGCTACTGGGGTGCTCCGATCCCGGTCGTGCACTGCCCGCGCTGCGGTATCGTTCCGGTTCCGGAAAACGACCTGCCCGTGGTGCTGCCCGAGAAGGTTTCGCTCGAGGCGCTCGGCCGCTCACCGCTTGCCGATTGCCCGGAATTCGTCGACACGGCCTGCCCGCAGTGCGCAGGCCCGGCACAGCGTGAAACCGACACCATGGATACGTTCGTGGAATCCTCCTGGTACTTCGCCCGCTATGCCTGTGCCGACTGCATGGACGCCCCGCTCGATCCGGCCAGGGTGAACTACTGGCTGCCGGTCGACCAGTATATCGGCGGCATCGAGCATGCGGTCATGCACCTGCTCTATGCGCGTTTTTTCACGAAAGTATTGCGCGACCTGGGTATGCTGGATTTCGATGAGCCGTTCGCCAACCTGCTGACCCAGGGGATGGTGTGCATGGAAACCTGGAGATGTACAACGTGCGGCTGGCTCTTCCCGGAGGAAGTCAATGCGGGTACCTGCGTGCGCTGCGGGGGCCCGGCCCGGCAGGGCCGCACGGAGAAGATGTCGAAGTCGAAAAAGAACGTCGTCGATCCTGAAAAGCTGATCGCGCAGTTCGGCGCCGATACCGCGCGGCTGTTCTGCCTGTTCGCGGCCCCGCCGGAAAAAGACCTTGAATGGAATGAGAAAGGCGTCGAGGGCTCCTACCGTTTCATCCAGCGGCTGTGGCGGCTGGCTGAGGAAAATGCGGATGTGCTGGAGCAGAAGGACGCATTTTCTGAGCCTGCTGCGGGAGATGATGCTGCAAAGGCCATGCGGCGCAAGACGCACCAGACCATCGCCAAGGTCACCGCGGACATTGAGAAGAGTTTTCATTTCAATACGGCCATCAGCGCCGTGATGGAACTGGTGAACCATCTGTATCAGTTTGCTTCTCATGCCCGGGACCATCAGGGCGGCATGCATGCATTCAGGGAGGCTTTTGACGCTGCCCTGCTGCTGCTCACGCCCATGGCCCCGCATGTGTGCGAGGAGATCTGGCAGCAGTTGGGGCGCACGGGCCTGGCCGGGGAGCAGCCCTGGCCGGTTGCCGATCAGAAGATAGCTGCTGCCGACGAGATTCAGATCGTTGTCCAGGTAAACGGCAAGGTGCGCGGCAAGCTGAATGTCGACGCGCAGGCCGACGATGCGCGGGTGCGCGAACTGGCCCTTGCCTGCGAGCAGGTGCAGCCCTGGATCGAGGGCCGCGAGATCCGCAAGGTGATCGTGGTGCCGAAAAAGCTGGTCAGTATAGTCGTCTAGCCTGCGGAGGCGTTTCCCGGGGGATGGGAGGAGACCTATGAACGCTGCAAGAGTACATGTTCTGGCTGTCGTGCTTGTATGTTTGTGCCTGACCGGGTGCGGGTACCGGCTGGCGCGTTTCGACAACCCCGCGCTCGACGGCATAACCACGCTCGCCATACCCTATTTCGAGAACAAGTCATACGAGCCGGGCATTGACGCGATTTTTACCTACGCGTTCGTGAATAAATTCGTTGCGACCAAACGCCTGCAGGTGGTCGGTATCGAGGAGGCCGATGCGGTGCTGCGCGGCAGCATCAAGCGTGTTACACAGGATTCGCTGGGCATTGACAAGGACAAGCGTGCGCTTGAATGGCGCGTGTGGGTGACGATCAGCGTCGTGGTCGAAGAGCGCAAAACCGGACGTGTGCTCTGGAAGCGCTCGGCGCTCAGGCACGGCGAGGAGTTTCGCACAACCCGATATCTGGCGCAGAAACAGACACCACCGGTTCCTCCGGGGCCACCGGTTCCTACGGTGCTTCTGGAGTCTCCGGATATTCAGCTCGATGAGGCCGACAAACGGCGCGCCTTTCAGGATCTGGCAGCCGATCTTGCCGAGCGGGTGCATGACGGGCTGTTGCAGGGTTTTTAAATGCCGGCCGACGATCTGCAGTCTTTGTTCAAGGGCGGCATCGCGCCGCTGTATTATTTCCACGGGGACAACACCCGCCTTGTCGATGATGCGCTCGCGCGTTTGAAGCAGAAGCTGTTCGCGGACGAAGAAGCCGATTTTGACTGCGAGCGTTTTGACGCCCAGGTGCATCCCCCGTCAGCCGTTCTGATGGCGGCCCGGACACTGCCGGTATGCTTCGAGCGCCGCCTGGTGGTCGTGCAGCGCATTGATGCCTGGCATGATGAGTATATCAGGAAATGCGAAACCTACTGCCTGAAACCCTCCGCGGCAGCCTGTCTTGTGTTTGTCAGCAGCGGTGAAAACAAGAAACTCGCCGGCTGGGTAAAAAAAACCGGCAAGGTGTGTGCCTGCGCCAACCCGCGCTGGGATCGGGATGTCCGTGCATTCGTTCAGCAGGAGCTTGTGCGCCACGGCAAAAAAGCAACACCGCGCGCGCTTGCGCTGCTTTGCCAGGAATTGAGCGGCGATGCGAACGCCATGGCCGGTGAGATAGAAAAACTGGCCCTGTACTGCCTTGACCGTCCGAGAGTCGAAGAGGATGATGTCGAGCAGGCCCTGAGCGCAGGCCATCGCATGACGATATTTACCCTTGTCGACTCTATCGGCCAAGGGCGTCTGGAGAAATCCCTGGCGTGCCTCAAGCAGCTGCTCGACGACGGCATGGCTCCGCTGCAGGTGCTGGCCATGATCGCGCGCCAGTTTCGCATGCTCGCCCGCGCCTGTGAGGCGGGCCCCCGGCAGGCGGGCCCGGCCCGCATCAGGCAGCTGCTCGGCCTGAAGAACGAGTATCTCGCCCGTGAAATAATAAAGCAGGCCGGGGTATGGTCAACGGCCTGCTTCGGGTCTGTATTTGATGCATTGTCGTCGGCTGATCGGCAGCTGAAATCAAGCCGCAAGGAGAACCGGCTTATTCTCGAAAATCTTTTGCTGCGCCTTGCCGGTATGCGCGGGTAGGTGTCAGCCGGCCAGCAGCACCGTGTTGGCGCGCTTGGTCAGCCGGGAGATCGTGCGGTTTGCGGTATTGCCGTGGATGATGCCCTTTGTCGCTGTTTTGGCGATGATGCTTGTAGCGGCGACAAGCGTGGAGCGCACGGCATCCTTGTCGTTGGATTCGATCGCGCTGAGCAGCTTCTTGACGGAGTTTTTCATCGCAGAGCGCTGGCCTCTGTTGCGCAGACGCCGGGCGACGCTTTGCCGGTGGCGTTTGATTGCTGACTTATGGTTTGCCAAGGATACTACCTCCATGTGTTGAAAAGGGTCGTTCAATAAAAGAGGAATACTAGCATTATTTTAAATTTTGTCAAGAATTTGTTTTTGATCGCATGGCGGTGCACGGGAAGCATTGTGATCGGGTTTACACCGGGATCTCATCTATGACGTACTACGATGTCCTGCGAACCCCGGCCGGCTGGTGCGGCGCGGTGACGTCCCGTGGCCGGGTGTGCCGCGTAGTGTTGGGCCAACCGGATCGCGCTTCACTGCGGCGGTCTGTTCTCAGGCAGTTTCCCGGCTGCCGTCCTGATGCCGGGGCATGCCGGGAAGCGGTCCTGTTCCTGGCGGCATATTTCTTCGAAGGCGCATCCGCGCTTGCGCCGGCCCGTATCGATCCCGGCCCGGCAACCCCGTTTCAGCTGGCCGTCTGGAATGCGGCCGCGCTGATACCGTTCGGGCGGGTGCGCACTTACGGCTGGATTGCCGGCCGGATCGGCCGCCCGGGCGCGGCGCGCGCTGTCGGAAGCGCACTGGGCGCCAATCCCCTGCCTCTGATCATCGCCTGCCACCGCGTTGTATGCGCCAACGGAGGTCCTGGCGGTTTTTCGGCCTTCGGAGGCGTGATGTTGAAACGCCGCCTGCTCAAGCACGAAGGCATCGAATTTGATGAGCGGGGACGGGTGGCGGGTATGGAGTCGGGAGAGCGCTGGGAGGAAGGGATGTACGATGTTCATGGTTGATGACATTGTACAATCCGTCACACCGGCCCCGACCAAAATCAATGTCAGGATTAACTCCGGCCGGTGTCCAGTGTTTTTATAAAAGGCGGGAATGTCTGGATTCCGGCTTTCGCCGGAATGACGGCATACCTGCGTTATCAGAGGTTTGAGTGTTTCATAAGCACTAAAATTGTCAGCCTGTTTTACACTACTGCAAGGAGATTTTCGAGATATGCAGCACAGTTCTATCGATTGGGAACGCACGGCCGCCGAAGCGGCCGACCTGCTCAGCGCATATATCCGGATCAACACCACCAATCCGCCGGGCAACGAGACTGAAGGTGCCGCATTTTTGCGCGAGATCCTGCAGCGGGAGGGCATCGGCTGCGAGATTATTGAATCCAGACCCGGCCGTGGCAGTCTGGTTTCGGGGTGTACGGGAGGCACAATGCCCGCGATCATGCTGCTGCATCACCTCGACGTGGTACCGGCCGAGGCCGCTCGCTGGCAGGTGGACCCCTTTTCGGGTCGTGTGCGCGACGGCGAGCTCTGGGGCCGCGGCGCGCTCGACTGCAAGGGTCTCGGCATCATGGAGCTCATGGCTTTTGTGCTGCTGAAACGCCAGGGGCTTGCGCCCGAGCGTCGTATCGTGTGCGCCGCGACCGCTGATGAAGAAGCCGGCGGCACCTGGGGCATTCCCTGGCTGTTGGAGCACCACCCTGAAAAATTTCAAACCCGCTACGTGATCAACGAGGGCGTGGGCTGGGGCCTGAGGACCGGCAGCCGTAATGTGTACCTGTGCCAGGTCGCGGAAAAGGGGTCCTGCTGGCTGAAGATCACGTTCGAGGGCCGCCCCGGGCACGGCTCGATCCCGCACGATGATAACTGTGTGCAGCACATGGCGCGGGCAATGCAGGCCCTCGGAGAGCATTGTTTCGCTGCGCAGTCGTGCGCTCCCGTGGAGCTGCTGCTGGAGTCCCTTGCCGGTGAGCAGGATTTCATGAGCCCGGAGCAGTTCCTGGGGCTTCTTGATCCCGGGCGCAGCCGCGAAACGCTTGCTGCGATCAGCGACGGGCCCATGCGTGAAATGTTCGCAGCGCTTCTGGTCAACACCATGGTGCCGACCGTGGCGAAGGCCGGTACCAAGACGAATGTTATCCCGTCCGAGTGCAGCTGCGAGATCGACGCCCGCATCCTGCCCGGCACGACACCGGAGGAGCTGAAGGCGCTGGTTGAAACCATCCTGCGTGATGCCGGCTGCCGTGGTTTTACGGTGCATCTGCCCGGAGGTTCGGCTGCGTCCGAATCATCCATGGATACCGACCTGTACCGCGTGCTGGATGATACGATCAGGCAGCATGACCCGCGCGGCATGCTGCTGCCGTATATGTCTCCCGGCGCGACCGACTCGCGTTTTTTCCGCGAGAAGGGTGTTGTCGCCTACGGCATGCAGTTTGACGCTTCCATTGAATCCAATCGCCTGATCCACGGCCATGACGAGCGCATCAGCCTCGAGCACCTGCTGTTCGGCATACAGGTGCTCTATGATACGCTCAGGCGCTTCCTGGCGTGAATGAAGGCCGCAGGTTTTGCTGCCGGTGAGGTGCGGGGTTACGGGAATTTATCTTTTGAGGCCAAGCAGCACCACCCCTAAAGCGACGAGCGAGATTCCGCTCCAGTCCCGTAAGGAGGGACGTTCGCCCAGAAAGACACAGGCGAATACGGCAACGAGCACCAGGCTCAGCTTGTCAACCGGTGCGACCTTGGACGCCTCACCTGCTTTCAAGGCGCGGAAATAGCAGAGCCACGATGCCCCGGTAGCCAGACCGGAGAGAACTAAAAATGTTATGGATTTGATGTTTACCTTCAGGGGGTTGACCCATTTGCCCGAGGAAAAGACGATCACCATGAGCACTATGATGATCACGAACGTTCGGATCAACGTCGCATAATCAGAATCGATGCCTTCGAGCCCGACTTTGGCAAAGATCGCTGTAAGCGCGGCAAAAACCGCCGAAAGCAACGCCCAGTAAAACCAGTCAAACGAACTTATCATATCTGTTCTCACTTTCATCGAGACAACCGGGTGTATGTGCGGGCCGATGGGTGGATGACACAAAAGCCGCTATCGTTTGTACCTGCCCATCAGACGTCCCTCGGCAAGGACATGGCCCTGCATGGCGGCGAGCAGCGCTTCCCTGCTGATGCCCGGTCCCTGGGCGAGTTCCGTGTCAAGGGCATAGATCTTGAAATAGTAGCGGTGCGTGCCGCCCGGCGGGCAGGGCCCGCCGTAGCCGTATTTCCGGAAATCATTCATGCCGTGTTGCGCGCCGTTTGTTAAGGTCTTGTCGGCCGGCACGGCCCGGGGCAGTTCGTTCACCCACGCCGGTATATTGAACAGCACCCAGTGCACCCATGTGCCCATCGGCGCGTCCGGGTCATCGCAAATAAGCGCGAGGCTTTTTGTGCCCTCAGGCACGCCCGACCATGCCAGGGCCGGTGAGACATCGCTTCCGTCGCAGGTGTACTCCCTCGGGATCATGTCGCCGTCGTTAAAGGCATTGCTCGTGATGGTGATCATGACCGCACCTCCTCTCGATTGTGCGTAAACCCCATTGATTGTGCCCGTGCACAAACACATACAGGCACATGCAGCCAGTGTGCACAGTAGTTTTTGCATTGTGTTCATGACCCGGCTTCCCTCGTGCCCAATGTAGCTTTTTCTTGTTCAGTATGCACCAGGTGCATCAGTGGCGGCAGAGGCTCCATTGGGCCGGGGATGAAAATTAACCGCGGAGGATGTTATTCGCTGTCAACAGGTTCCAGCCCGACATCCAGGTATTTTTTCGCCAGGTCGATATAGATCTGTTTGCCCCAGTTCCACAGTTTTTGGTCTTTTTCACTGATCTGCCGCGCCACTCGTGCGGGGTTGCCGGCGACGACCACGCGCGCAGGGATCTTCTGCCGCATTTTCACAACGCTGCCTTCCGCTATGATGGCCCATTCGCCGACTTCTGACCATATGCTGAGCACGGCGCCCATACCGATCACGGCGTTATCGCCGATGCGTTTGCCGTGTACGATGGCGCCGTGTCCTATGGTGACCTTGTGCCCGATTGTGTGTACATCATCGGGCGGGGCATGAATGACCGCGTTCTCTTCAACCGCCGTGCCGTCGCCTACCTCGATCCGGCCGTAATCGCCCCGGACTATGGCGCCATGACCGATATAGCAGTTGTTGCCGATCTTCACATCGCCGATGACCCGCGCGCTGTCGCTGACATATGAATCCCTGCCGACCACCGGCTGTTTCCCGTCGAATCTATAGAGCATTGTACTCTCCTCGTGGTGATTCGTTATTCATGCTGCAGCCCGTTGTCCGGGGTATGGAAATACGGCGGGCGGCACACCTTATCTATGCTGGTTGAAGATATTTTTGAGTACGCACACATATACAAGCGCAAGGGCCAGAGCAGCAGGCACGACAAGCAACAACCATACGGTATAGTTGTCGGCTTCAATACACTGCAGGAGCAACGGCCCCCGCTTTCCTTGTAAGAGGTGGCGTAGCGGGGAGAAATTCCAGCTCAGATACAAGAGGTCGTCCTGAAAAACGTTGACCCCCTGATAGGCGCCATTTCGCTTGATGATATGAAAAAAAGAAAAAATCTCCCCCAGTGAAAAATACAGCTGCTGGGCAATGCAGATTAACGATGCAAGGGCAACGGCACAAAGAGCCTTTACATTTCTGCTCTGCAGCAGCGTGCTGATCAATTCGCCGACAGGCAACATGAGAAAAGGAATAAGCATGATCAGATATCGCGGCCCGAGGCTGAACCCTCCGTGCCAGTCGCTGCGTGATGCGATAAACACGATTCTCAGCATGGCTGCGGCAAGAATCGTACAGGACAGCACGCGGTGTTTTCTGTGAAATGCAGGCCATGCGATCATACTCAGAATGATGACGGGGCAGAAAACAAACAGTCCCTTCCCGCCGCTGAAAAGAAGCCCCCATAATCCCTGCCAGGGGGCGACGGATATCCCATAGCCAAAAGCAGATGGATTGCCTATGGTTCGTCCGGTTTCAAAAATATTATTGAACCGCATAACGTTGTAATAGGCAAGCAGTGCGAGCATTGCTCCGCAGCCTGCTGAAAATATGGACATATCAAGGAGCGAATTTTTAATGGATGCCCGTGTATTTTTTGTGCGCGGAGAGCCGCTGTAGACACAAAAAAGGGCGCGAACAAAACAGCTGTTATGTGGGTTGCCGTGCCCAGCCCGAGGAGGACTCCGGACATGAGTACATACAGTCTGTTGTGCTTGCGGCCGCTGAGGTCGTTAGGCACAAGCAGGTACAGCGACAGCATGACGAAAAAGGTTGCCAGTATTTCGCTGAAAAACGTGCCTGAATACGGCAGAACAAGAGAGCCGAACGCAAAGAGGATGCCGGTACATACTGCCGCCTGATCGGATCGGGTCAGGGCTTTGATCGTGAGGAAAAAGACAAACACGCATAATGCGGCAAAAATTATATTGAGCAGACTTGCAACCATTCGCGATGCGTGCGGCGCAGGATCTTCGGGAGCATGTCCGGACAGGAAGTGCCGTAGTCCATTGTTTGTATAGAAGCTTGTGCTCACAAGGCCGTTGGCATGCAGATGCCATTGTGAGGCATTGACCAGTTCAGCGAGTTTGTATAAGGGAACAGCGATAACGGCTTGGCCCGGCCCGAAAATCGAATAGCGTTTTCCATCTCTGCCTGTGGCAAGTCCGAACCCCCGCCAGAAAGAAAGCTCCTGTGAAACGGCAAAGCTGCCGCTGGTGGCAAGTGCCTGGGTTGTGCGGAAGATCACCTCGTTGTCACGTGCCCTGATTCCCCAATAACTCATCATACTGAAAATCAGTATTGAGAAAACGGTTAACCGTAGGCCATTTTTCATTGACATTCCTTGTTCGCTGACTGCCGATCTCAGCACGAGGAAAATAGGAAAATAGAGGAAAATAGGAACAGCTGTCTCTATTGCCCTCCCTGATTGCGGAGGCTCTGGTGCCTTTCTAGCACTGCCGCAAAACGGTGTCAACGCGAAACGGCATGGTTGTAGCCTGCCATGCAGGAGCGCTGCAGGCGCTCTACGGTCTTGCGGTCGACTGAAAAGGGCAGGGCAGGCAGTTCCGGAGCGCTCAGCTGC
>Ga0272442_10005106_pt1 | contig 17668 bp, 11 predicted proteins | sample SSMForm2O_FD_200262 | JGI IMG/M metagenome (GOLD analysis project Ga0272442, IMG submission 200262) | Marine sediment archaeal communities from Little Sippewissett salt marsh, Falmouth, MA, United States - SSM-Form-2O | ecosystem: Environmental > Aquatic > Marine > Wetlands > Sediment ... | reverse complement strand
AACGTGTTCGTGTGTCGCTATGGTGAGGAGCTGGACTTCGTGAAGGTCCTGGACTTTGGAATCGTAAAGGAATCACGGGGGGAGCCTGGCGAACCCGGTCTCACCAACGCGGATGCGATACAGGGCACTCCCGCTTTTCTGTCCCCCGAGCAAGCCGTGGGAGCTGCGGACCTCGATCGGCGAAGCGACATCTACGCCACGGGTTGCCTGGCCTACTGGCTCCTGACCGGGCAGCAAGTGTTCACCGCCGATACACCGGTCGGGCTTCTCGTGCACCACGTCCAGACCGATCCCGCCCCTCCCTCGACCCGAACCGAGCTGTCCATCCCGGCGCCGCTCGATGAGATCATTCTGGCATGTCTGTCCAAGGACCCGGCTGAGCGGCCGCAGACGGCCCGTGAGTTGGCACGTCGACTGGGAACGGTCGAGTTGGAAGCGGAGTGGACGGAGGAAAGGGCGCGAGCTTGGTGGGCGCTGCATCAACCGGCAGAGGTGTGATTTTGGCCTGTCCAGGAACCCCCAAGGTCAGCGCAGACGCATGATAGAGGGGAGACGGATGGCTGGGTTTGTGCTCCTTCATCTCGAAGGCAGCTGTAACCGTAGCTGTGACGAAATGAGGAGGAATGACGCTTACTGTGCGCCACAGTGTCAAGAACAGTGACTGGACACCGGGCTTTTCGGAAACTGGCATTGCGCACCCAATTGTCACATCGCGGGCCGCACCATCTGTGATACGAGTGCGAATTGCCTCGCCTTGATTCACCTAACGATCGATCCCAAAATAACTTAGCTGGTTCATTCGGGAACGTGCTGCACAGGGCTCATTTCTTGCTGAGTTCCAGCGGCATGATACAGGACGCACAGTTCAGCGGAGCCTGGCCTGGCCCTGCCGCTTCACATCTCGTGGAAGTTCGTGGAAGTCGACTGAGGGTGGGGTTGGCGCCCCAGGGTGGATCGCACTGGATCGCGGGTGTCGTGTACCTGCAGAACCTGGTGCGCGCGCTGAGCATGCTACCGGACAGGGATCGGCCCTTCACGTGTATTCTGCTGGGGCCAAAGCAGCGAATCGGCGCGCATCGAGAGCTGGGGCGTCTGCTCCCGCCGTCAAAGGGCTACACCTTCCGAGCGGGGCAGTCCCTCCGGTCCAAGCTGAGGAGCACGGTCCGGTACATGGGCCTCACCCACAGGCCGACTAGCCTTGAGCGACTCGCCACGATGACGCGGATGTCGGTCCTGTTTCCGGCACAGCAGTCTCTGGGGCCTGATTTTCCGTGTCCGTGGATCGGTTGGATACCTGACTTCCAGCACAAGCACCTGCCCGAGTTCTTTTCGGACGTGGATGTCCGGCGGCGTAACGACGCGGCCCGGCGACTCGTCGAGGAGGCCCCTCACCTCGTCGTCAGCAGCGAGGATGCCTATCGGGACCTGATGCGCTGGTTCCCGGAGGCCGGCGGACGGGCGAGCAAGCTCCCGTTCGTTACCGTGGCCGCGCCCGAGTGGTATGTAGGAGATCCCGACAGGGTCGTTCGGGGGTTGGGGCTGCCGCAGAAGTATCTCATGTTTCCGAGCCAGTTCTGGATCCACAAGAACCACCAGATCCTGTTCGAGGCCATCCGGCTCGCCAGTGATGCCGTTCCCGATGTCGCTCTCGTATGCACGGGACGGATGTTCGACCACCGTCATCCGAAACACGGGACGGAGCTGCTGGCCAGTCTGGAGAGGGAGAACCTCAGCCCCCGGGTGCATTGTCTGGGCCTGCTCGATCGACATTCGCAGATACAGCTCCTGCGCGCCTCTGCCGCTGTCGTGCAGCCTTCTCTGTTCGAGGGCTGGAGCTCCCTGCTCGAGGACGCCCGAGCCCTCGGAAAGAGGGTCTACGTCTCGGACATCCCTGTTCATCGCGAGCAGAACCCGCCCGACGCCAGGTTCTTCAATCCACACTCTCCCGAGGAGCTCGCCACGCTGATCGCCGAAGAGTGGGGGTCGTTGACGCCCGGTCCGAATCGAGCAAGCGAGCTACGAGCCCGGTTAGTGCAGGAGAAACGCGCCGTCGACTTCGGCCAGCGTTTTCTGGACATCGTGGCCAAGACGTGCAATACACGATGAAAGTGAGTTGCCCATGCTCACGGTGACCCGCACGCCCGATGATCTCGTCCTCCTGCACATGTGGCGTGACGGCGATGAGTACGTCCGGCAGAAGGGCGAGCTGTTCCTGAATGAATGGACCAACGTCCGATTCGTGGCGATCCCGAAGCCGCCAGTCGAAAACGTCCACTACGTCGACCTGAGCCGTGAGACCCTGGAGTTCCCCGCTGATACGTTCGACGCGGCGAACGCCTATCACATCCTCGAGCACCTGACTCCGGAGGAGGGTGCTCGGTTCGTCGCCGAGGTACTCCGTGTGCTCAAGCCTGGCGGGGTGTTCCGGGTCTCGGTCCCCGACCTTGAAGAGATCTGTCGCTCGTACCTGTACCACCTCGGCGTGGCCAGCCAGGACCCGAGTCTCCATAACGTCCGGCGATATCGGTGGACCGTCATGGAGATCTTCGAGCAAATGGTGAGGGAGAAAACCGGTGGAAGGATGCTGGAGGCTCTGAAGTCCGGCGACTACGATCGCGAGTACCTGGAGGAGAAGTACAGCGACGTCTATCGACCGCTCCTGGCCGCGGGTGCGGAAGAGCCGCCTGCCTCCAACGACAGCCCTTCCCGCCGTCGTCGCCTGTCGCGCTTCACTCCAAAGGCCCTCTATGGTCGTCTGACGAGACGAATTCGAAGGCGGGCCACCGGCGACAGGAAGGACCCTGGTGTCACCAAAGAAAGGGTCCGCTGGATGCACGACCGCCTGTCCTTGCGGTTTCTCATGGAAGAAGCCGGTTTCGTCGAGATTCAACAGAAGGACTTCAAGCAGTCGGATATCCCGAACTGGGAGCGCTACGACCTGGACTGCTCAAGTCTCGCCGAGCGCCCGATCGACCCCTCCGTATTCGTCGAGGGGCGAAAGCCGGGGTCTTCCGCTCCCGTCCCCGATCGGCCGGTGGCTGCACGCTCATGATGCGTGACAACACCGTGACCCGGCTCATCCAGACGCAGAGTGGCAAGACGAATCTCCACGTATGGCGGGGTGGTCATTCGTATGAGCGACAGAAGGGACACATCTACCGGTCGGAGTGGAACAACCTCCTGTTCAGCACCCGGCCGCAGCCACAGGGGGAGTCGTGTCTCCTGTACTTCGACGTCCGTACGCCACTTCCGTACGTCACCGGGACGTTCGACGCGATCGACGCGTTCCACATCATCGAACACCTGACCCCTGAGGAGGCCGACTTCTTTCTGAGGGAGGCTTTCCGCGTGTTGAGGTCCTCGGGCATCCTGCGACTCTCGACGCCTGACCTGGAGAGTGTGTGTCGCGCCTACCTCGACCGTGTAGCGGACTACGAGCGCTCTCCATCCGCTACCAACCGGGTAAGATACGAATGGTCGGTTCTGGAGATGCTGGATCAGATCGCGCGCGAGCACTCGAGTGGACTGATGCGGAATTACATTGAGGAAGAACGCTTCGATCCCGGCTACGCCAAGGAGCGCTTCGGAGACGTGTTTGAGGACTTCCTGGGCCAGGATCAGCCGGACGAGGCGAACCGCAGGTCCGCAGCCGAGCACCCGGCGCGCCCGACACCACGCGCCATCCTCAGAGCTATTCGGAAGCGCCTCCGACGGGCGGCGCCATTCTCGTGGCGCTACAGAGACCCCGGCTCGGTCAGGGACTTCCGCAGTTCCGGCGAAACGAACAAGTGGTTGTACGATCACTTGTCGCTGACCACGCTCCTGGCCGAAACGGGATTCGAGCACATCGTGCGAAAGACGTACAGGACCTCCGACATACCGGAGTGGGAGCGGTTCGACCTGGATCGTTCGACGCACGGCGACTACCCGATTGAGCCTTCTCTGTACGTCGAAGCGCGGAAGACGCGGTCATCACCTCGAGCTTCGCCACAGTGACGGAGACAGTGAAAAGTCGTCCTTAGCCGCGACCGCGCTCGCCCTCTTCCGTACGAGTAGTCTCGGTACACTTCAAGGACCTGGAGTTCAACCGCAGCTCGACTCCACTGGACTATTCTTTCGTCGCGTCGGATCAGTATTTCAGGAACCTCGTGGACTACCGGCTCGAGGTGTTGGAGACCGCAGAGATACCAACGACCGAGCTCATCGTGGCCGATGTGGGTCGTCTGATCCTAACCCTGGATCGAGAGCTGGAGGACTGAGGGCGGTTCACCTGGCGGCGCGATCTTAGCGCATCCCCCGGCCCCCCGGTATCTTGGTCAGATCCGCGACCCCCTCGCGGCTCCTTAGGTGCTCCGAGCCCGCACAAGTAGGCTGCCATCAGAGCGCTGACCGCCCAGGTCAGCCATGGAGGTCAAGAATGAGAAGAACGTTCGCGATACTGGCAAACCTGCTGTTCTCCGTTGCAGCCCTCATGATGGCGTCGGGCGCAGGGGCACAGGAGACCGGGATGCAGCCGGCGGCCGGGTGGCAGTCTCCCCCCGCAGACTGGCTGGAGGTGCTCTACGCGCCGCAACTCCCGCGCGCCTGGACGGCACCAACCGGTGAGTACATGCTCCTCGCCGATCCCATCCTCTATCCTCCGCTTGCCGAGCTGGGCGGGCCGATGCACAAGCTCGCCGGCATGCGAGTGAATCCTGCCACCAACGGCTACCACGGCCAGCACGGGGGTACTTCCCCCCGCCTGGTGCGGGTAGAAGGCGGCGCCACCACCCCGCTGGATCTGCCGGCGGACGCCGAGGTCATGGGCGTGGATTGGACCGCCGACGGCCAGCGATTCGCGCTCACGGTCGGATTCCCCGATCACATCGGCGTGTGGGTCGGCTCGGTGGAGGGCACCGTGGCCCCGATCGAGTCCCTCGCCCTCAACCCCTTGCTGGGGGGTGGCGTAAGCTGGCTGCCCGACCAGGAGCGTCTGCTCGTCAGCCGAATCCCGCAACGTGGACCGGCTCCCGAGCCCCCGGCCATCCCGGCCGGGCCGGAGATCGTCGAAGGAGAAGGGGCCTCGGCACGCTCCACCTACGAGGCGCGCAACCTGCTCGAGACAGCGCTGGACGACGCGCTGTTCGAGTACTACACCACCTCGGAGCTGGTCATCCTCGACCCGGCCACAGGCAAGGTCGAGGTCATCGGCGCACCAGCCTCCTATGCCTCGGCGGAGTTCTCGCCGGACGGAGAGTACCTCCTCGTCGAGCGCCTGGTCGGTCCCTGGTCGCACGAGGTAGCCTGGTGGCGCTTCGCCCACGAGATCGAGGTATGGAACGCTGAGGGAGACCTGGTAGCGAGAATCGCCTCCCTGCCCGTGGCCGATGCGGTACCGGTCCAAGGTGTTCCGCTGGGTCCGCGTTCGATCTCGTGGCGTCCGACCGCTCCCCACACGCTCTTCTGGGTCGAGGCGCTCGACGGCGGAGATCCCGTGGCCGAGGTTCCTCACCGCGACCGACTCATGCGCCTGGAAGCACCCTTCACGGCCGAGCCGGAGGAGATGTTCCGGGCCGAGCACCGGGCCGGGCTGTCGGCCTGGGGTGCCGAAGATGGCATGCTCGTGCTCACCCAGCGCGAGCGGATACGGCGCTGGCGCTACGTCTGGCTCCTGGACGTGGACGAGGGCACGTCGCGTCTGTGGTTCGATCGCGACGAGGACGACAGCTACGGAGATCCGGGGTATCCGGTGTTCCGCCAACTTGCCAACGGTCAACGGGTGCTGCGCCAGCAGGGAGACGCCGTCTACTTCCGCGGGAGCGGCGCCACCGACCAGGGCGACCGACCCTTCCTGGACCTCCGCGATCTGGAAACCGGCGAGACGGCGCGCCTGTTCCGCAGCGATCCGGATCACTACGAGTACTTCGTGGCGTTCGCGGGCGACGAGGACCACTTCGTGATGAGCTCCGAGTCCGCCGTCGACGTGCCCAACTACTACCTGGCTACCCTCGGGCAGCCCGTCGAAGCTGGCATGGGCGAGGCCACGCGGACTTTGACCCGGGAACCGATCACGCACTTCGCGGACCCCGCGCCTCTGTTGCGAGAGATCGAGAAGCGCATCGTACGCTACGAGCGCGAGGACGGAGTACCGCTGAGCTTCCAGCTGCTCCTGCCCCCCGGCTACGAAGAGGGCACACCTCTGCCGACGGTGCTCTATGCGTATCCCCTCGAGTACTCCGGCATGGCCACCGCCGGGCAGGTTCGGGGCTCCGTCCAGCGATTCATGCGTCTGTACGGTCCGTCCCACCTGTTCTTCCTGCTCCGGGGCTACGCCGTGCTCGACCAGACCGCGATGCCGATGCTCGGTGATCCAGAGACCGCCTACGATACCTTCGTGCCCCAGCTGGTCGCTGACGCGGAGGCCGCGGTGGCCACGGCCGTCGAGATGGGCGTGGCCGATCCCGAACGCATCGGCATCATTGGACACAGCCACGGCGGGCTCATGGTAGCCAACCTCCTGGCACACACGGACCTGTTCCGGGCCGGCATCGCGCGCAGCGGTTCGTACAACAAGACCGTCCAGCCATTCGGCTTCCAGTCCGAGCGTCGTTCCCTGTTCGATGCGAGGGATGTCTACATCCAGGTTTCGCCAACCTTCTTCGCCGATCAGGTCAACGAGCCGGTCCTGATCATTCACGGGGCAGATGACTCCAACCCGGGTACGCTCACGCCCCAGTCCGAAGTGTTCTACGAGGCCGTGCGAGGTTCGGGCGGCACCGCTCGGCTGGTGCTGCTTCCGTTCGAGGACCATGGCTATCGGGGCCGGGAGAGCGTGGAGCACGTGCTGTGGGAGCAGCTGGAGTGGTTCGACAAGTATGTGAAGGGCACCGGTACCGGATCGCCCTAGAACTCGAACCTCGCTGACCCGATGCACGAGAGCCCGTCAAATGGCGGGCTTTCGTGCGCCAGTGCGCTTCCAACTAAAGCGCCGCTTCAAACGCCCGTTCGATCGAGGATTGCCGCTGCTCCGCGGGCTCGAAGCGGGGGTAGAGCTACTCCTGGGCTCGACACTTGATTAGATTGAACCCGTTGTCTCCGCCGCTAGCACACCTCTCTAGCCAAATCCGGCAGAGCTCCTGTCACAACACAGGTAGGTAACGGAGGTCCTTTTGGGAGGATCTCTGATAGGGCGGGTTCGGAAAGCCCAAGCTGGCTTGAACCCAGCAGGACGCCTGACAGGAGATGGAAATGGTATCATTCGGCAGCAAGATAAAGAAGACAAGACGTCACTCGGTACGCATGTGGTGGCGCAAATGGCGCGTTCCTAGCACGACATGACCGGCATTGCCGGCTTGCAGGCGATAGAACGACTGAACAGAACGGGCACTCGAGAGGGTGCCCGTTCTGCATCGACTTCCTGCCGCACCGAGTCCCGACTAGTATCGGTCGCATGCCTCTTACACCCGGGAGCCCTTTGAGCCGACTCACGCTAGCGGCGGCTGTTCTCGCGGCGGCAACGATGCCAGCGGCCGAGCTCCATGCCCAGGAGCTCCTGCCATACCGGGACGCGAACCGCCCCGTTGCGGAGCGCATACAGGATCTCCTCGGCCGCATGACGCTGCAGGAGAAGTTCTGGCAACTCTACATGTCGCCGGGGAGCCTGGACGATCCGTCCCACGACTACTCGGCTGGAGCGTTCGGCCTTCAGATCTCGATGCCACCGGCGCCGCTTGCCGATTCCTCGGCCGGCAGCCTGGCGGCGGCCCACGCGGCGCGCATCAACGACATTCAGCGCTACTTCGTCGACGAGACCCGGCTCGGCATCCCGATCATCGCCTTCGATGAGGCCCTGCACGGTCTCGTGCGACCCGGAGCTACGGTATTCCCGCAGGGCATAGCGCTGGCGGCGACCTGGGATACGGCCCTGGTGGGGCGAGTCGCGGACGCCATCGCGGCGGAGAGCCGGTCGCGGGGCATTCGGCAGGTGCTGTCGCCTGTCGTGAACCTGGCGGACGACGTCCGCTGGGGTCGTGTGGAGGAGACGTACGGAGAAGATCCGCATCTGGCGTCAGAGATGGGCCGCGCCTTCGTCGGGGCTTTCGAGTCCGGCGGGATCATTACCACACCGAAGCACTTCGTGGCCAATGTGGGGCAGGGCGGACGCGACAGTTACCCAATCGACCTCAGTCTCCGGTTCCTCGAGGAGTACCACTTCCCGCCGTTCAGGGTGGCGGTGCGTGAGGCTGGCGCCCGCTCCGTGATGACGGCATACAACTCGGTGGATGGGCGCCCGGCCACGCAGAACCCCTGGCTGCTGAACGGTATTCTCAAGGACGAGTGGGGCTTCGAGGGCTTCGTGATCTCGGACGCCGCGGCCACGGGCGGGGCGACGGTCCTGCACATGACCGAGCCGAACACTCCCGTTGCCGCCCAGCACGCGTGGGAGGCCGGGCTCGACGTCGTCTTTCAGGTCACGTATCCCCAGCATCGTCCCTACCTCCAGGCGGTGGAGGACGGACTGGTTTCCGAAGCCGTTCTCGACGACGCCGTAGCTCGTGTGCTGAAGGCGAAGTTCGACCTCGGGCTGTTCGAAGATCCGATGGCCGACCCCTCCGAAGCGGCTCGAAGCGCGAACTCGGCCGAGCACCAGGCGCTGGCGCGGGAGGCCGCCCGAGCTTCACTCGTGCTCCTGGACAATCGCGACGGGACGTTGCCGCTTTCACCCGCGGTGTCGTCCGTCGCCGTGATCGGGGTGGACGCGATCGAGGCGCGCCAGGGAGGCTACAGCACGGTTCCCGTCGCTCCGGTCTCGATCCTGGACGGAATCACGGAGCGTGTCGGTTCCGGGGCGGACGTGCATTTCGCACCGGGGCCCGGTCGGGTGGATGAACGGGTCGTTGCAGTGCCGGGGACCTACCTGCGGACCGATCGGGACTCTCCCGAAGGCACGGGCGTGGTGGGGCAGTACTGGGACAACATCGAGCTGGCGGGTGAACCGGAACTCGAGCGGACGGATCCGGCGATCGACTTCCTGTGGACGATCAGTTCTCCGGGTGCTGGCATCTCTTCAGACTGGTACTCCGCCCGCTGGGCCGGACGCCTCCGGGCGCCGTCCACCGGGGTGACACGCCTGGGTGTCGCGGGGAGCGACGGGTACCGGCTGTGGCTCGACGGCCAGCTCATCCTGGACAACTGGCGGAAGCGGTCCGTTGGAACGGAGCTGGCAGAGGTTGACCTTGCCGCTGACTCGGAGCACGACCTTCGACTCGAGTTCTTCGAATCCGTAGGCAACGCCCGGTTGAAGCTCGTGTGGGACGGGGATGTACTGGACGAGGCCGAGGAGCGCATCCAGGAGGCCGTTGCGCTTGCCCGCGGCAGCGATGTGGCGGTCGTGGTCGTGGGTCTGGAGGAGGGCGAGTTCCGGGACCGGGCACGCCTTTCACTTCCGGGTCGGCAGGAAGAGTTGGTCCTTGCCGTGGCCGCCACCGGAACGCCCGCGGTGGTAGTGGTCGTGGGGGGAAGCGCGGTGACGATGGCGAATTGGATCGACGAGGTCGAAGCGGTCCTGCTGGCCTGGTATCCGGGTGAGCAGGGAGGAGGGGCCGTTGCCGATGTGCTGTTTGGTGACTCGGATCCCGGCGGTCGTTTGCCCGTCACCTTTCCGGTCTCGGAAGGCCAGCTCCCGCTGGTGTACAACCACAAACCGACGGGGCGGGGTGACGACTACCTGGACCAGACGGGAAGCCCTGCCTTTCCCTTCGGATACGGGCTCAGCTACACGGAATTCGAGTACTCGAACCTTGTGATTGATCCGGGCCCGGTACCGGCCACGCCGGGAGGCGTGATCCGTGTGCGCGCAGATATCAGGAACGTCGGGGAACGGCCAGGAGAAGAGGTGGTTCAACTCTACGTCCGCGATGTCCTCGCCTCGGTCACGCGGCCGGTGATGGAGCTCAAGGGCTTCAAAAAGATGAGGCTGGATCCCGGGGCCCTGGCCACGGTTGAATTCACTCTCCCGGCACAAGACCTGGCGATGCTCGATTCCGAGATGCGGTGGGTGGTCGAGCCCGGCGCCTTCAGGATCATGGTGGGGCGGTCGTCCCGGGACATCCGGCTCCGGGGTCACGTCGAGGTCGTGGGGCCCGAGTTCGAGTAGATCGATCACCCGGCCGCCGGTTGTGGTGGTAACTTACCGGGCGCTCCAGGCCGCTCTCCCGTATATTCCGGTCACCCCTTCGTTCCCCGGGAGGCACACATGCCTGACCTAATGGAACGTCACCAGTCCGCGCTCGAGACGGGAACCCGCTGTGCCGTCATGCTCGTTATTTCCTGCCTTGTTTCGTTCTCCGACGTCGAGGCACAGGAGGAACCTGGACTCAGGCAGCTGACCGACGATCCGGCCCAAGACGGGTTTCCCCAGTGGTCCCCGGACGGAAAGTCGATCGTCTTCTCCCGCTACGGAGGGGACGAAGCGCCGGAGAGGAATGGTCTGTGGTTGATCTCCCCGGACGGGGGTGAACCGCGGCGGTTGACTGCGTTGCTTGGCGAGCACCCCCATTGGTCGCCCGATGGCCACTACATCGCCTTCGATGGGGACTTCGGCAACACGATCCAGCTGGTTTCGGCGTCAGGGGGAACTCCCGTTCGCATTGTTCCCGAGTCGATTCCGGTGACCCGAGGCGGTCAGCCCAAATGGTCTCCGGACGGCTCGCGCATCGCGTTCAAGGAGGGTCCGAATCTCTGGGTGCTCGAGCTGGCGACCGGTTCGATGGCCAAGGCTTTCACGGATTCGGAAAGGCTACCCATCGCGAACGACTGGTCGCCCGATGGTTCGGAGATCTATGTCTCGCTGCGCGAAGGAATTGAGAACCGGTACTGGTCGATCTGGGCGATCTCCGCGACGGGGCAGGGCGAGCGGCGGTTGACCCCCGAGAAGGAGGAGTCAGCATACCGGTACGCAGACCTGTCGCCCGATGGGTCTCTGCTGGCCGTCGTATGGTGCGAGGACCGTAACTGCGACCTGTGGGTCATGGCTGCCACCGGCGGCCGCCGGGTACAGATCACTTCGCATCCCAGCTACGATGACGGTCCTGCCTGGTCCCCCGATGGGACGAGGATTGCCTTCGTCAGCACGCGCTCCGGCAACTTCGATATCTGGACGATCGAGGTCGATGTCGAACGGATACGCCGCGAGCTGACGAATCTCAACCGGTAAATGCAGCGCGGCCCCAGGACGCCTGTCGGTCAGCCACTTGCCACCCGCCCTTCATTTTTGTACAACATTTGTCTATATTATGTATTGTTCAAATAGTAAACAAACCCGTTCAAAGGAGACTCCAATGGCGGACAAGAAGATCATAGCGGTTCTCGGAGCGACGGGGGCGCAGGGTGGTGGCCTGGTGCGTGCCATCATGGAGGATACCGACGGAGGATTCACGGCCCGGGCCCTGACGCGGAATCCGGATTCTGAGAAGGCGCGGGAGCTTGCCGCGCTTGGCGCCGAGGTGGTGGCGGTCGACGTGGACGATGCGCAGAGCTTGAAGGCAGCGTTCGAAGGGGCGTACGGGGCCTTCTGCGTCACCTTCTTCTGGGAGCACTTCTCGCCCGAGAAGGAGCTGGAGCAAGTCCGCTCGATGGTCGAAGCGGCGCGTTCGAATGGCCTGAAGCACGTCATCTGGTCCACGCTGGAGGACACCCGTAACTGGGTGCCGCTGAGCGACGACCGCATGCCGACGCTGCAGGGGAAGTACAAGGTCCCTCATTTCGACGCAAAGGGAGAAGCCAACGCGTTCTTCACCGCGGCCGGCGTGCCGACGACGTTCCTGCAGACGTCCTTCTACTGGGACAATCTCATCCACTTCGGGATGGGTCCGCGGGCCGACGAGGACGGCAACCTTGGGTTCGCGCTGCCCATGGGCGACAAGAAATTGCCGGGGATCGCCGCCGTGGATATCGGCCGCTGCGCCTACGGCATCTTCAAGGCCGGCGCTGAGTACATTGGCCGGACGGTCGCGATCGCCGGGGAGCATCTCACGGGCGCCGAAATGGCGACCGCCCTCAGCGAGGCCTACGGCAAGCCGGTGGCCTACATCCCGGTACCGTTCGACGTTTACCGGGGGCTGGATTTCCCGGGGGCGGACGACCTGGGGAACATGTTCCAGTTCAAGCACGACTTCGAGGACTACTTCACCGGGGCTCGGAATCTCGAGACTTCGCGCTCTCTGAACCCGCGGCTCCAGACGTTCGCCACGTGGCTTGCGGAGAACGTGGACAGGATCCCTGCGCAGTAGAGTGTTTCGGCGTCGTGCCTGCGCCGTGATCAAGCAAGAAACGGCCCTGTCGCCAGCTGCGGCAGGGCCGTTTCTCCTACTTCCCCAGGCCGGCTCGAGCTTTCGAAGCCGGTGGGACGCCGCCGGTACTTCTCAGTAACCCGCCGCCTTGTCCACCACGTTCAGCAGGGGCTCACCGGCACCAAACCGGCGCATATTCTCCAGCGTGAGCGCTTCCCGGCGCTCCAAAGACAACTCGGCTCGGGCCGCGACGTGCGGCGTGATCAGGACGTTCTCGCGGTTCCACAGCGTGTGGCCCTCGGGCAGGGGTTCAGGGTCGGTCACGTCCAGAAGTGCCGCCCCGATCTTCCCGGTGTCCAGTGCTTCGACCAGCGCATCGGTGTCGACAACCGCGCCGCGGGCGATGTTCACCAGCCACGCGCCCTCCTTCATTCGAGCGATCGTCTCCCGGTTGATCATTCCGTGCGTCTCGTCCGTCAGGGGCACGGCGAGCACCACGACGTCCGCCTGCGGAAGCAGTTCATCGAGGTCCGGCCCCGTGCCGAGCACATCGACGTATGGTGGCGCCGGTCGCTCGGTACGCGCCGTCGCGAGCACCCGCATGTTGAACGCGTCTGCCCTCATCGCGATTTCGCTCCCGATACCGCCGAGGCCCACGACCAGCATCGTGCCGCCCTGCAGTGAAGTCATGGTGCTGGCCGGGCCACGGTCCCACTCTCCTCGCCGACCGGCATCCAGGTAGCCGGGCAGGTTTCTTGTGTGAAACAGCATCATCGCGAACACATGCTCGGCGATGACCGGACCGTACATGCCCTTCATGTTCGTGAGCACGATCTCGTCACGGGACATCAGCTCGGGGATCGTGATGTAGCGGTCCACGCCCGCGCTACCGGACTGCGCCCACCGAAGCTCAGGGGCCGCGTTCAGGAAATCCGAGGTGAGCAGGTGAGCGTCTGCGCCGTGCGCCTGACCCGCGTGCTGGATGGCCGCCTCCTGACCCCGGACCTCGATGATCCTGATGTTCGGTGCGACCGAGCGGATCGAGCCGAGCAGTTCCTCCGACATTCCCGACGTCAGGTACACGAGCTCGTCGGGTAGATCCGCCGCGGGGATCGCGACCACCGAGTTCCGTGTTGAACCGAGAGGGATTGTATCCTGGCTGACTTCCTGCGCCGTCCCGGCTGTCGGCGTGACGGCCGTGGATGCAAGGAGGATGCAGGCGACACCGAGCAGGCGAAGACGCGAACGAATCACTGGGGTTCTCCAGGTGAAGTGTAGTCAATCGAGTTTGGCGGCAGAGCGACGCTCCGATTCGCAGTTTCGTTCTTCGGAGCCAGATCGACCAGTCTATCGCCGTAGCGCACCGAGTTCCAATTCCCTCCGACGGCTGTATCTTGGTCCAAACTCTGACGTCCGTCCTCTCAGGCCGACGCACTGGCCCGTGAGCGACACTACCTCTTCAGAGGGGGTCTCATGTCTTTGGGTCGTCGCAGTGTCGCCGAGATGATCGGCACCTTCTGGCTCGTCTTCTTTGGCTGTGGAAGCGCCGTGCTGGCTGCCGGTGTTCCAGGCGTTGGGATCGGCTGGCTCGGCGTATCGCTCGCCTTCGGGCTCAGCCTCATGGCCATGGCCTTCGCCATCGGGCATATCTCGGGGTGTCACGTGAATCCGGCGGTGAGCGTCGGTCTGTGGGCCGGTGGACGATTCCCGGGCAAGGAGATTCTGCCATACGCGGTGGCCCAGGTGGTCGGTGCCGCAACCGCATCCACCGTACTCTATTTCATCGCCAGTGGAGCCGCCGGTTTCGACCTGTCCGGCGGTTTCGCGGCGAACGGCTACGCCGAGCACTCACCGGGCGGGTATTCCATGGCCGCAGGCCTGGTCGCAGAGATCGTGCTGACCTTCACCTTTCTCATGATCATACTCGGCGCCACGGACAAGCGGGCTCCGGCCGGCTTTGCGCCGATCGCGATCGGTCTCAGTCTGACCGCGATCCACCTGGTCGGGATTCCAGTGACCAATCTGTCGGTGAATCCAGCCAGGAGCACGGGGCCGGCGCTGTTCGTGGGCGGATGGGCGCTTTCGCAGCTGTGGTTGTTCTGGGTCGCGCCGATCGTCGGCGCTGTCCTCGCCGGGACCGTATATCGCTGGCTCGGTAAGGAGTAGGGTCCCCGGGCAGGGTGTTTCAGGAGAGCTCGCGGGTAGCACTCGCGGGCTCTCCTTGCTTGCCGGTTCTGGGACTGGAGGTAAACCGTGTCCCGCTGTTGCCGTTCATTGCTCCTGGCAGGGATGACCATTTCGCTCGCCGCCTGCACGACCTACACGCAGATCGGAATGGGCGAAATTCCCGAACACGACCGTGTGCGGGTAACGACCACAGACGGCGAGCGCCACGACGTTCGCGAACCGCGCATCGAGGCGGACAGTATCAAGGGAGTGATGGGCGCCGGTGTGGTGTCAGTTCCAGACGACCCGTATTCGGCTCCTACGGCTTCGGTGCTCACGCTCGAAGCGAGGCATGTCAGCACCAGCAAGACCAGTGCACTGGTGATCGGTATCCTTGCCCTGGCATTTGTGGTCGTATTCGCGGCGTTCGAGGCGGCCGACCTGCAGTAGGCGTCGCCGTATGTGCCGGGCGCGTTCCATGATCCAGAACTCCTGCCGTAGACTCCCGCCCCAACCCACCTATATTCACTGAGTGTCCCTCGCAGGCCGGGGGCCGTGCAGTGTCGGGTGGTTAGGACCGACCTCACCGGGAGCCCGACCTCCACTCTCCGAGAGGAGCCGGCAGCCTCGTGATGCGACAGTTGCTGCACCGCAGAGTCCCGCAGATCGTCGGCGCCTACTTCGCCGGCAGCTGGGTCTTTCTCGAGTTCGCCGACTGGACGGTGGACCAGTACGCCCTCTCGCCGGCCCTGACGAACTTCGTCGTCACTACGTTGCTACTCCTCCTGCCGATCGTCGTGGTTCTCGCCTGGAGGCATGGCGCCCCCGGCCACGACGGCTGGACGAGGACGGACGGCGCGCTGATCGGCCTCAACCTGGTCGCCGCCGCCACCATCCTCATGTTCGTGTTCAGCGATCAGGAGCTGGGGGCTGCCACCACCGTGCGACTCCTGGAGGACGACGACGGAAACACGGTCGAGCGCGTGATCCCGAAGGCCGCGTTCCGGCGGGACGTGATGGTGTGGGACTTCGACAACGAGTCCGGGGACCCCGATCTCGACTGGCTGCGAAGCGGCCTGTGGATGGGGTTGATGCAGGACCTCAGCCAGGATCTGTTCGTGACGCCGGTCGACACCTACGACCCCCGCGTGCGCGAACCGCTGACGGAGGCCGGGTTCGAGCTTCCGTACGACGTTCCCCTGGCTCTCAAGCGGCAGCTGGCAGGAGCACGCGGCGTCGGCCATTTCCTCGCGGGTGAGTTGCTGGACCCGGACGGTGACACGCTCGTGGTCAGCACCCGCCTGTATGCGACGCGCAACGCACGTGAGGTCGCGGCCCATACGTACCGCGGCACGGACCCGCTCGAAATCGTGGACCGGATGTCGGTAGACGTGCGTCGGGACCTCGGCATTCCCGAGTGGCAGATCGACGAATCCACGGACCTGCCCGCCGCCGAGATTCTGACCGACTCGCCAGAGGCCTTCCGTGCCTTCAGCGGCTACCGGGGCGCCCTGTACCAGAACCAGATGGTCAATGCGCGCCTGGCGGCCGATTCCGCCATCTCACTCGACCCGGACTTTGCCTCCGCGCACGGTGCCTCGGCTTCCGCGGCTCTCCTGCTCGGAGACCAGGCAGCCGCGCAGACGGGGATCGCGGAAGCGCTGCGCCTCTCCTACCGACTTCCCGAGCGCTCCAGGCTGCTGCTTCAGATGCTCGATCAGATGCTCTTTCGCATGGATCCGGCCGGAGCCCTGCAGACAGGCAGCTACTGGACCGAACTCTATCCCCAGGACGCGCAGGCCCGTCAACTGCTGGCGGTGACGTACGGAATGCAGGGCAACCTGGACGGGCAGATCGCCCAATACCGGGTGCTCCTGGAAATGGACTCCGCCGACGTGCAATCGCTCCAGGCGATCGCCGGCGCGTTCCGCGGGCAGGAGCAGTACGACAGCGCGCTCGTGTACTACGCGCGTATGGCCGACTTGCAGCCGACCGACGTTCCGACACGCCTGGCCGTCGCGGCGACGCAAACGAGCCTGCTGAAATTCGACGAGGCGCGTGAGGAACTCGAGTATGCGCGGGTCGCAGCCCCTGACGATCCGGAGGTCCTCAACCAGATCGCCCGGCTCGACATGCAGCGGGGCAACTACAGCGACGTGCAGCGCCTGATCGACGAGATGTCGGCGCTCGCGCGCACGCCGCAGCAGCGCGACCTCGTCGCGGGAGTGGAAGAGACCTACTTCGACGCCCTCGGTCAGTACTCTGGCCTCCGGGACGCGTACGAGCGCCGAATTGAAGCGATCGGGCTGTACCTGCCTCCCATTGGCGCCGTTCAGTCCGTCCTGAGTTCGGAGGCCCTGACCTACTCCGTCGACTGGGGCCGCGAGGCCTTCGCCCTGGCGCAGATCGACAGTCTTCGAGCCACCGTCGAAGAGCCCTGGAGCCTGGTGGTGGAAGTGCCGGCTGTGCAGATCCACCTGGACCGGGGTGACGTCGAATCGGCCGCGGAGTCCATGGCCGCACTGCGCAGGCTGAACGAGGCATTTGGCGAAGCGCCCGGCCGGACGGCCCGGGTCCGCTGGGTCGAGGGACGGATCGCCGAACTGGAAGACGGCGACTGCCGGCGCGCGCTGGAGAGCTACCAGGAGGCCAGGCAGCTGTTGCCACGGGCGCCGCTGTACCGGGGCTGGCTGGCCACGTGTCTCGCATCCCTCGAGCAGTGGGATGAGGCCGAAATAGAGGTGGCGTGGCTGCTCGAGCGCTATCCCGGATCCGGCAAGGTGCGGATGGTGGCGGCGCGCTACTACGCGGCGCAGGGCCGCACGGCCGAAGCGATCGCCGAGGTGGAAACTGCGCTGGGCTACTGGTCTGCCGCGGACCGGACGTATCGGCCGGCAGCAGAGGCAAGAGCGCTGTTGGAGGAACTTCAGGCAACGCGGTAAGAGGCCACGCAGCGGGTCGACCCGGCACTGGTGTGACATGCCCGCCATCCCATTGACCGAACCGCTATTTTTTGAGCAACAGGAGACGGTCCTGCCGACAGTCGCGGCGGGGCCGTCTTGCTCGTAGCGGACATGCCTCGCGGGACACAATCAATGTCTCGCGGGTATTTGGTTATCTTAGAGGACAACACTCAACATGTCAGGCGGTATTGAGATGGGACTGGATGAGACAGAGGGAACCATCAAGACCAGGTCAGGCACCTGGGATTGGCAGCTCAGGGAGCTTCGCTC
>Ga0272442_10005104_pt1 | contig 17670 bp, 11 predicted proteins | sample SSMForm2O_FD_200262 | JGI IMG/M metagenome (GOLD analysis project Ga0272442, IMG submission 200262) | Marine sediment archaeal communities from Little Sippewissett salt marsh, Falmouth, MA, United States - SSM-Form-2O | ecosystem: Environmental > Aquatic > Marine > Wetlands > Sediment ... | reverse complement strand
TGTTTCCTGTTATGACCGATGATGCTAGTAACCTTATTAAAAACTATTATGTAGATTATAGGAACCAATCTGAAGAGACAGTTACTTTTACTCCTAGGCAGTTGGAGGCTTTTGTTCGTTTAGCTGAGGCTAGTGCCAGAATTAGATTGAGTGATTCTGTTGAAATTGAGGATGCTAAAAGAGCGATTTATATAATTGAACAGTATCTACGCAGGGTAGGAATGGATAGGGAGACTGGAAAGATTGATATTGATATTATTGCAACTGGTATAAGCCATAGTCAGCATGATCGTATGCGTAATATCATGGATATTATTCAACGTTTGAGTAATGAATCAAAAGATGGTAATGCTGATCGTGGTGATATTGTTAGAGAAGGAGAGATAAGTGGTCTTGAATCTGGTAAAGTTGAAGAGGCTCTTGATAGACTTAAACGTAATGGACAAATTTATGAGCCGGTACATGGGAGATATAAGATTACTGAGTACTAGATTTTTGGAGAATTTAGTTTATTTATAGCTTTTTTTGCTTTATCTTTGTTCTTGTTGCCAATTTCGTCTACAATGTAATCTAAAAAAGTGTTTTTGATATCGTTCCAGTTTAGTGTAGTTATTCCAAAATCATGTCTTTTTTTACCTGTTGATGCTTTGTATAAACCTGGCATCATCTGTCTTTTATTTGCATTGTCCATATGTAAAACATAGTTTTTTCTGATTGTTTTTTTCTCAAGTACATATATTTCAAATCTTCTATTGAAATATTTGTAATTTGTGTCTCTATCGTAGTATCTGTATTCTAGTTCAAAATTTTTATTTATAGGTATGGTTCCTCTTTCCATTGTGCATCCTCAAATGCACTGTAATACATACTTTTTTTATAATGTTTTTTAATTTTTAAACCTATATTATATATTTATGAAAAAGTATGTTATATGACATAAATTATATAAACTATATAACATAATAATTATTATAAGTATAAGTAATAATCTATGGAGGATACTATGAAAATAAAAATAATATCTCTTATTACAGTTTTCTTATTTTTGTTTTCTGTTTGTTTTCCATTTATTCAAAGTGAGAAAACTTCTTTTGAAGATACAACAAGTTTATCTGGTATTGGACCCTTGGGTAATATAAATTATATCTATGCATCAGACCCATATGATTATGGGTTTAAAGTAGGGAAAATGTATCGTCCATTATTTACATTTTTAAATCTTCTATCTTTCTTTTCAACAAAAAATAAGACTATTGAGAAAGAAGGGGAAAACCAGCTTTTTAATTTAAAGGAATCCTCTCCAATATTTTATGAAGAATTTAAAGGTCTTTCAGATGGTCTTGACATCAAAATAGAACGATTAACAAAATTAGCAAGTTTTATATCTTCAAATTTTTGTGGGGAATGTACTGCTACGACTTGTACCGGTAAGGCAACAAAAAATAATGAAACATTTTTGACTTTTAATATAGATCCTTCTTTAGATAGTATTAAAAATTTATTTACAGCCTTTTTGTTTCATCGTATTATTACCTATAAATTTTGGGTTGTAAGAATAGCTACTATGAAATATAGTTACACATTTTGGGGTATTCCTGTTCTCTATGAGCTCCCTATTTTAAATGAAAAAGGGTTAGGCTGGGGTTCACCTGGTACGATTTTTACAGAAAATAAAAGTAGAATAGATGAAGGACCTGGAATCCCTACAACTATGCTTGAAAGACTTACGATGATGACATGTAAAAATGTTTCTGAGGCAGCTGATCTCTGGAAAAATATGCAGAGAGCAAATCAAAAAGATTATTCATGGAGGAATATCTATGATGCATCCACTGAAGTTTTCTGTGATAAAGAAGGAGGAATTGTAGTAATAGAACAAACACATAGCTATATCATTAGTGTTTTTAGAAATTCTACAGATATAACTGGTGGTTCTGAAGATATACTTTGGCATGCAAATCATCATATTTGGCTTGATCCTAATCTTACAGGATCTGTAACTCCAGAAGAATGTATGCAATCTTTTTATAGAAACGAAAGGTCCCATGAATTACTTGAAGAAAATTATGGTAATATAACTCTTGAAACATGTAAAGAAATATGTAGAGATCATGGTGGGGGTACTAATAAAAATGGTAAAGATTCAAGCGATATATGTAGGCATCCTGATAAAAATGCTACTAAACTTACTGCTTATGCATGGATTATAACGCCTAAAGAAATGACAGTTTATTGGACTCATAGATCACCTTGTAAATCTAGATTTGTAAAAAAAGATTTTACAGATATATTTAAATAAAAGATTAAAAAGGAATTATTTAATCTAAGTAATACTGTGGCGGGTTTGGTTCAGGTTTCAATCCTTTTCTTTCACGTATCTGTTTTACTATATCTTTTTGTAGATTTCTTGGAAGTGGTTCAAAACCAATGTTTTCTGTGTTCCAAAGTACTCTTCCACCTGTAGCACTACGTATTGAACCTGCGAATCCAAACATTTCAGCAACAGGTGCTTTTGCGTCAATGTTTACCATATCTTTATCTGTCTCCATGTTACGAACGGTTGCTCTTCTCTGGTTTAACTCACGGCTTGCATCTCCCATTAGATCCTGTGGGGTGCTGATAAATACTTTTTGTATTGGTTCTAACAAAATTGGATCAGATACCATTATTGCACCATATATCGCATTTCTTACCGCTGGTATTACCTGAGCAGGTCCTCGGTGTATTGCATCTTCGTGTAATTTTGCATCTACAAGTTTTACAAGTAAACCTCTGCATGGTTCATCAGCTATAGGTCCACTTTTCATTACTTCATCAAATGCTTCTTTTATAAGTTCTCTTGTCTCATGGAGATACTGGATACCTTTTGTAACATCGGTTATTAGATTAAGTCCTTTTATTCCAAAAGCGCCTTTTGCAGTTATTTTATCCATTCCTAGTTCTTGTAATTTTTTTTCTACGTCTTTTTTGTATTTTTTAACGTTTTCAGGTATATCGTTGTCGTAGATTGCTTTTACAATTTTTTCATCGAGTGGTTCCATTTCTATATAGAATCTATTATGTTTATTAGGTGATTTTCCTTCGAATTTATTAGGGCTTTTTTTAGATACTGATTCACGATATACTACAATTGGTTCGGATGTTACAATATCAACTTTGTATTCGTTTTTAATACGATACTCTGTAATTTCAAGGTGTAGTTCACCCATACCGCTCATCAGGTTTTCTCCGGTTTCCTGGTTTATATCTACTTCTATACTTGGATCTGCTTTTGATACAGTTCTTAAAACCTCGATTAGTTTAGGCAGATCTTTTGTATGTTTTGCTTCAACTGCAACAGTTACAACTGGTTCACTTACATGTATGATTCTTTCAAATGGGTCTGTATCAGGGTCTTCGGTGACTGTACTACCTGCTATTGCATCTTTTATACCTGTTGCTGCAACAATATTTCCAGCGCTGACATGTTCTACTGGTATACGGTCAGCTCCTACCATTAGATTAACCTGTTGAACTCTATTTATTTTAGGTGATCCTACGACAAATACTTCTTGTCCTCTTTTCACTTTTCCACTGTATAATCTTCCTACTGCTACTTCTCCAGCGTGTGGATCCATAACTATTTTTGTGATCATAATTGATAGTGGTCCATTTTCATCTGTGGTCATCATGCTTTTACCAAGTTTAGTTTCTTGGTCTCCTCTCCAGATATGTGGTATACGATATTTCTGTGCAACATCTGGTGGGGGAAGATGATCTACTACCATATCTAGTATTACTTCGTGTATAGGTGTTTTTTTAGCTAGTTCTTTTTGTTTTTCTTGGTCACAGTATTCATAGATATCTTTGAATGTAAGGCCACTTTGTTCCATATAGGGTGCAGAAATTGCCCAGTTGTAATATGCTGACCCAAAGGCTACACTTCCATCTTCTACTTTTACATTCCATTTGTTTTTGAATTCGTCTGGTACTGTTTTATTTAATAATTCATTGAATTTGGTAATGATTTTTATGAATCTTTGTTGCATTTCTTCTGGTGTTACTTTTAGTTCGTTTATCAATCGATCTACTTTATTTATAAATAGGATAGGTTTTACTTTTTCACGCAGGGCTTGTCTTATAACTGTTTCAGTTTGAGGCATCGCACCTTCTACAGCACATACTACTACAACACAGCCATCGACAGCACGCATGGCACGTGTAACGTCTCCTCCAAAATCAACATGACCAGGTGTATCTAATAGATTTATCAAATATTCAGTTTCTTCAAAATCGTGAACCATAGATGCTGAAGCAGTGTTTATTGTGATTCCTCTATCTTCTTCTTGTTCATCAAAATCAAGGGCTAGTTGTTTACCCGCCAGCTCCTCACTTATCATTCCGCATCCTGCTAGTAGATTATCTGATAAGGTAGTCTTACCATGATCTATATGTGCGGCTATACCAATGTTTCTTATACGATTTAGTTTGTTCATTAAGTTTTTTGCTTTTTTGATGTTGTCTTCTTTCTTTCCCATACTAATTCAACCTCAAACAATTCTTTATAATAAATAAATCTTATCTAGCTGATTTTGCCACACGTTCTACATCGTTTTTCTTTGATACTGCAAATGATTCAACATTGTTTTTACTTGCTTTTATTATTTCATCTGCGAGACACTGAGGCATACTTTTTTTATTTTTATGTGTGGTCTTTACTGCTCCTGTAGCAATGTTTCTTATTGCTATATCAACTCTTCTCTGTGGTGCGACATCTACTGCTTTTGGTACACTTATTCCTCCAAAACGTAGTCGGGTTGTTTCTTCTTTTGGAGCCGAGTTTTGTATAGCATTTATTAGCACCTGCATAGGATTAGTTTTTGTTTTTTTATCTATTATTTCAAATGCGTCTCTTAGAACTTTGTAGGATTTTGTTTTTTTACCGTTGTAGTTTTCTGTTCTCATAATATTGTTTATTAGTCTTTCTACAATCGGTGTTTTTGATTTGGCAAACATTTTGTTTGAATAAATCCCCCCAAGGTATATGTTCTCTGTTTCTAGGTTCATGTATTTCTCTAGGCCCTTGTCTTCTACTTTTAACTCTTCCATATCGTATTTTCCAAGTATTGGAAAAAATTTATTATCATTTTTTGTTTTTTTATCTGCCATATTACCTTCTCATTGCTTTTTCGACTTTTCCTTTTATCATTTGTTCTAAGGCTACATCATTTACTTTTATTACTTTAAATCTGACACCTGGGATATCTCCATAACTTCGCCCCATACGTCCGCCTATTCCTTCGACCATGACTTCGTCATGCTCATCAATAAAACTTATTGCGTTGTTACCTGGTGCAAAGGCTGTTATTTGTCTACCATTTTTTATTAGTTGTACTTTTACACATTTTCTTATTGCTGAATTTGGCTGTTTTGCTTCGATTCCTACTTTTTCAATAACTATTCCTCTAGCTTGTGCTGTTCCTTCAAGCGGATCTGCTTTTTCTTTTAGATGTAAGACACGTTTTTTGTAGTGTCTATCATTCCATAGTTGTTTTTTTCTTGCGTTTTTTAGTTTTCTTGCTGCGTTAATTCCTTTGCCCAATTTTTTCACCTATATGATAAGGATTAAGGCTGTATGTACTTTTAATATATAAATCCTTATGTTGGTTTTCTAGAGTATAAAAAAATATTTTCTTAATTTTTTTTGGTGTTTGTGTTATTTTTTCAAAAACGTATTTTCCAACTTATGTTAAACTAACACGATAGGCTTATATATGATTTTTTAGAAACGTATAACATTGTTTGTTTAAAAAACAAATGAGTAGTGCTATTGGTGGTGAAAAAAGATGAGAATAAAAACCTGGTATTTGGCTGTATTTGTGTTAATAATTTTGATCAGCTCAAGTAGCTTTGCTGCTGCTATAGATGATTCTTTGTCCTCTGAACGTGCTGTATCTGATGATACTGTAAGTTCTGAGGTTGTTGAGGAAACTCAAGCGAGTAGCGGTAATGATTTTGAATCTAGTAAACAAGCTGATGATGATGCTTCTGATTCTTCTAATGATGAAGATGATAGTAGCCTTGTTGATGATAGTGAAGATGAAAAAGATGATAGTAATGTGGATGATGATAGTAGTGTAGATGATAGTGGTGATTCTAATATATATTCTGAAGATGATTCTAGTGATGATATTGTATCTGATGAAGTTGATCAATCAAATAATGAAAATTTAGATGAAGAAAGTGATTCTTCTGATGATATGGTTGATGATAATTCGGAGGAGGATTCAAGTGAAACTTCAGAGGGTGGATCTCAGTCTCCGACCAATTCTTATGAAGAGATTATAAATTATTTAAATAAATTTTGTGATGGTACAAAGTTTGAGAATTTATTAAATAGGATAGGTTTTGATATTCCTCCAGAGGATAGTTATATTTGGGATTTTTATCCTGATGAACCGGATAGTGATTGTGACGGAATTCCAGATAATGTGGATAATTGTCCTTATATACCTAATCCTGGTCAAGAAGATGTCGATGGTGATGGTATTGGTGATGTTTGTGATGATTGTACAGACTGTGATGGTGATGGATATTGTTTAGAGGATGATGATTGTGATGATAACGATCCAGATGTTCACCCAGGTGCAACTGAGAAATGTGATGGCATAGATAATGACTGTGATGGAGAGATAGACGAGGGATGTGATCAAGATTCTGATGGTGATGGAATTCCAGATGATGAAGATAATTGTCGAACGACATATAACCCTGATCAATTAGATACAGATGGCGATGGTATTGGTGATGTTTGTGATCCTGATGATGATAATGATGGAATTCCTGATAATTATGATAATTGTCCAACGACCTATAACCCTAATCAAGAGGATTCTGATGGTGATGGTATTGGTGATGTTTGTGATGATGTAAATGAATACAAATTAACTGTTTCAGTTGCAGAAGGGAACGGTAATGTTACTGTTAGTCCCGAAAGCGATGATGGTTATTATGTTGAAGGAACTTGGATAACTCTTACAGCCTTACCAGACGAAGGATGGTTTTTACAAACATGGGTAGGTATAACTGGTAGTGCGTCTCCTGCTTCTTTTCCAATTGATGATGATATGAATGTTCTTGCGTATTTCTCACAGGAAGAAAATGATGGAGACTGGAGTTTAACTAGAATACCTAAAGAAGGAGGCTCTATAGTTTTGAACCCATCATCAGAACCTATTGGTGATAGATATGATAATGGTACAGTTGTAATACTTACAGCCAACCCAGTTAATGATAATTGGGAATTTGATTATTGGGGTGGCGATGATATATCAGGTATAACAGATCAACAAACTACTATTACAATGAACAGTAATAAAACAGTTTGGGCATATTTTAAGGAAAAGGAAGATGATTCCTCTGATCAAAATTCGGCTCAATCTTCAAGTTCTGTTGTCATCTCAGGTTTAGATGGATCAGAGAATAATATGATTAATAGCAATATGGTTGCAAAGGATAGCGTTGTTCTTAGCAAATATACAAATAATGTATTGATTTCAGGTACTAGTAATATAAAATCTAATAACTTCATATATGTACTTATACTAGCAAATACGGGTGATAATTATTTACCTTTAGGTGATACATATACACTTACAATTACCTCTATTCATGGATCTGTAACGACCAATCCAGATGGGCCAAACTATGCAGCTGGGACTACAGTTTATTTAACAGCTCATGCCTGTAAGGGATACCAGTTTAAACGATGGGAAGGTGATGCTTATGGAACAAACCAACAAACTTCTATTGTAATGAATAGTAATAAGCATGTTACTGCAGTTTTTGAAGAAGGTGAAGGCGAGGGTGCTGGAATGTCTGCAGATATATCAGGAAGCTCTACCGGCTCATATTACAATAACTATAACTTTGTATTACCATTACAAAATTTAGATACTTCGTATATGGGTGGGTCCAGTTCAAGTACTCCACTTGGTTATTAAAAATTTTAAAATAATTTTTTACTCTCTTTCTATATAAATATACCCAGCTTTAAATAATATTAGAATGAGTATTGCTATTGCTGCTATCACAAAACCTATTATTATTATCCAGGGTATTTCTTCAGGTCTTTCTAAGGTATCTTCTTTTTTTACTATTTTACTTCCTACTACTGCAAAGGTTGAAAAACCAGTTGTACTGCATTGAAATAATATTTTATCATCTATTTTTTTTATAAAATTTGTATAAAGTTTTACCCAGCTTTTATTATGATATCTTAACATTGTAACATTTGAAATATTTATTTCATAATGTTTTAACCAGGTTAGGTTAACTGTAAAATTTATTTTTATATTTCCAATATCTTCTGTAATATACGTATCATTAGATTTCATTCTAAAATCTAGGTATCTATAAAGAATATATGTCTTGTTTATCTCAGGCGGTTCTGGTGTTTTAATATCAACTGATATGTTTTCGCCTAAATCTGTTATTTCTATTTCTATATTCGCATAGTTCTTATTTGGTGTGATTTCAATTCCATCTACTATTGTTTTTGTTTTGTTTATAGGATTTATTATTGTTTTATTCCCTATTGTTGTATTTGTTATATTTTGTGATTCATGGTAGATGCTTTGATTTATTTTAAATGACCATGATTTTGAATTGGAATTCCCAAGACTGTCTGATATTTTTAGATAGATATTGTGTGTTCCGCTTGATAGATCTGAACTTGGGTAGTATGTTAAATAACTTGAAGATATGGTCGGAGATTTTATTTTTTCGTCTAGTTTAAGAATTATACTTGATGTATTTATCCCAGTTTCATCTGAATAGCTTGCTTTTATTTTTGGTTTCTTATCAAATGTTATCTCATCATCTTTTGGTGTGATAATTGTAATAATTGGTCCTGAGGTGTCATTTACATTATTTGTTTCATTCTCTGTATCGTCTTGTTCATCTGGGTTTGGTGGGTTTCCTCCATGTGGAGTCCCTCCTGAAGATTCTGTTGTAAAGTAGTATGTTTTGTTGATCCATTCTCCGTGTCCATCGTTTACAGTTACTTTCCAGTAATATTTTTTACTATTTGATGAAAAATTATCATTTGTGTCTAGCTGATAATACGTTCCATTTGGAACCGAGTTGTTTATTCCGATTTGACTTGAGCAACTAACGTTTGTTCCCCAGTACCAAGTTATGTTCATTTGGTAACCATCACTATGGTTAACCTGAATTTGAAGAGTTGGATTCAACTGTATATCTAAAGATTTGTTTGATGGATTTTCGTTCGATAAAACTGGGGCATTATTTGTAATGTTACTAGTACTTTCATTATTATCTGACCATTGATTTATTGTTGAGTAGTAAGTCCAATTAGTAAAACTCCATGCTTGATAATAATAGGTTGTACCTGTATTTAACCCGGTGTCTTCATACTTTGTTCCTGTTGAGTTGTATATCTCTGTTCCTGAGCCACGGGGCCAGCTTGAGGTTGTATTCCTTTCTATATATGTGTTATTTGCGCCTTCTCCTTTAGTCCAGGTTAAATAAATAATCGAAGAGCTATTAGTCTGAGCATGAAAACTTCCTGAAGCTGTTGCATTTGGTTTTGTTAGAAATGTTTTTTCTGTTCCATTTACAAATCCTTCGCTGTTACTTGCCCATGCTGTAAAATAATAAAATTTGCCGGGTCTAAGACCAGTAGCATCATAACTAAATTCAGAACCCTGAGTGATAGTGCTGATGGTATGATTATCTGTTTCACCTCCACTTGTTATATCGTAACAGAAACCTACTGTTGTGGTGTCATTTCCATCACTATTTAGATATCCATTTAATGTTGCGTTTGTTTCCTCTACTCCGGTGGTTGAATTTGTTGTTACTATTGGTAAATCTAAATCTTGTAGGGTAATTGTAATTGTTCCATTTGATCTATTTTCTTCACCCTGTGAGTTTATTGCATATATACTGTAGTTATATAAACCAGAAGACAAACCTGTGAAATTTTTATAATAAATTCCTGAGCTAATATTATATGATGCACAAATTTCTTCAAAAGATAGTTCCCGGTTCCAAACTCTTACTTCATCGATAACGCCACTAAAATTTCTACCGATTGTAAGATTTTTTGTATTATTTAAAACAAAATCTGAAAAAGTACTGTTCGAACCAACTAACTCTTTATTTAAGTATAATTTTGTTTTGTCATCAATTGCATTTTTATTATATGTTAAAACAAGATGATTCCAGTTTTGAGATAAGTCATATAGATCAAAGCTGCTATTAGAAACAACTGCTTCATTGTTTAAATAGCCAGTAATTGTACCATTACAAAGTTCCAATTGATAAGAATCTCTTCCTTTACCGATTAGTGTTTTATTTAAACTCTGATTGTTGTTACTCTCTGTTAAATACCCAGTGATATTTGTTTTTAAAAGCCAAAATTCTATCCAATTACTATCTGAATTATTTGTAAAACCAGCAACTATGTATCCACCATCGGTTGTTTGTTTTATAGAACGTCCTTCTTGTTGACCTGGTAGATCTAAGGTTCTATTCCATTCTTCATCTAAATCTGAATCAAGCTTTATTAAAATAATATTTCTTGAAGAATCATAGAAATCACCATTGTCCATTCCTACATAACCTGTTACTATATATCCTCCATCTCTGGTTTGGTCGGCAGAAAAACCGCAACTGTAGTTAAAACCTGTTACTGTTGTCCCTTTGTCATAGCTTTTACTCCTTATGTTGGTACCTGTTGAGTCTGTTTTTTGAATAAATAGATCTTGCTTTGTGCTACTCCAATTTGAGTATCCTACAACTAAAAAACCATGATCTGGTTCTGTCTCGATAATATCATAAGCTCTATCTCTATCTGACCATCCTGTATCGTTTTTACACCATATTACGTTTTGATCCCAAGAATTTCCATTTGTGTTATTTGCTTTGATTTTTACGATATCTGTTGCGTTGGTATTTCTTGATCCAGCTAATGTATAATTTCCATCGTTGGTTATACATACTGAATAAGCACTTTCGGCTAAAGGGTGACTTCCCCCAAACGTATTGTTTATTAGTACATCAGAAAGATCTGATCTGTTTAATTTAAGAAGCCACATATCTGCGTTATTGGAATAACCAAATGAACTAGTATAACCTGCGACAACATAATTACCGTCATTTGCTTGTTTTATCGAGAAGCCTTTCTCTTGATATTCTCCACCGTTTATGTATGGTGATTGTGTTCTACTGATTGTTTTATTACTATTGTAAAAGATATATTCTCCAGCCCATATGTCTTTGGCACCTGTTCCTACCCATCCTGTTACTGCGTATTTACCGTCATTTGTTTCTATTATATCCTTTGCGATATCTTCTTCTGAAGTAGCATAAAATGTTGTATCCTGAATATTTCCACAAGAATCATGTTTCGAAATAAAAATATCCCCACTTCCAATGTTGGAGGAGGTAGCTTCTTTATATGATCCTTCACCAGTAAAAATATATCCACCATCACTAGTCTGATCAACAGCATAACCAAAATCATGATAGTTTCCAGATGTATTATGAAAAGACAAATTAAAAGTTGTTTCAAACTCTTTAAACCATAATTCAAGGGTTAGTTCACTAGAAAGATTAAACTCATCAGAATGATTGATATGTAATTCTCCACCACCTGAACCATTAAAATAAAGACCATATCCATATTTTCCAGAAGTTTTGTTACCCGAATGTCTATCTATCATTGTTGCATTATTATTCCAAGTTGAATTATCATAAGTATATCTATCATCTAAATGTTCAAAATTCCAGTAACCAACAAGGCTTCTATCCCAGTCAATAAAACTAGAAACATTTTCAGAACTAGTAATATTAACTGTGAAATTTACATAATCATTCGAAGTTGAAATGTTTCCTTGTACATCTGACCAAATTTCTGGTTTTTCAGAAAGCCCTGCAAATGGAAGAATAGAAATAATGAGCACAAAAATAATATAAAAACATAGGATTTTATTTGAAATCCTAATTTCCTTTAAAATATTACTTTTTATTCCCATCTCTACAGTGTCCTCACTCAATCCTCAAATTAAGTAAATAAAAATAAAACTATTAAAACTTTCTTAAATAGTAAAATAGTAAATTATAGTATACTTTTTTTGATCTTTTTTTTATTTTTTTAAGATTTTATCGATTCTTTCTTTTAGTTCTGGTATCTTAAATGGTTTTTCAATATAGTCTTTACCAAGAAAACTACCCGCGTTTTTTGCAATACGATCTGTTCGTGCTGTTAAAAAAACAATAGGAAGTTTTTCTTCAGGTATTTTTTCTCTAATTTGCTGTTGAACTTCCCATCCGCTCATACCAGGCATCATAATATCTAAAAGTAAAAGATCAGGAAGCTCACCTTTTTCTAAAATTTCAAGGCATTTCTTACCATTTTCAACAGGAAGGATCTCATAATCAGAATCCATATCCTCTAGGCCATGCTTTACAGTGTATATAACACCAGGCTCATCATCAACTATCATTATTTTTTTAGTCATCCCTTAATTCCACCAATTAATATGTATTATATATTTTCTTATTTATTTTTCGCAAGTTTTAATGTAAAATAAAATGTACTACCTTTATCAAGGCCCTCGCTTTCCACCCATATCTTTCCACCATGTTTTTCAACGATTCTCTTACATATCGCTAGGCCCAAACCAGTTGAATGATAATCACTTGTCTGTTTATCAGCTTTGAAAAAATCATCAAAAACTTTTTTGAGTTGATCCTCGGTCATACCAATTCCAGTGTCTTTTAAACTAATTTTAGCAAAATCTTCATCTTTTTTTTCAGCATCAATAGTAATTTTACCACCTGAAGAATCTGTATATTTTACAGAGTTATTAATAAGGTTTTTAAATACTTCAGAAAGCCTGAGTTTGTCAGCATAAACATTTATGTCATCTTTTATTTTGTTAATAATTCTAATATTTTTTTCTTCAAGCATTGGTTTTTGGGATACAACTACTTTCTCTGAGGCCTCTTTGAGGTTTAGATCTTCATAGTTAAAATCTATATTGTCAGATCGAAGTTTAGCAAGCTTCAAAGTATCGAAAATGAGATCATGCATATATTCAACATTTGTATTCATCACCTCTAGCATTTCCTTTGTTTTTGGATTCTTTTCGTTTTTAATTAAAATAGGTAAAAGGCCAATTAGAGGCTGCATAGGATTTTTCAAATCATGACCGAGCTGACCAATAAACTCATCTTTTTGCTCAAGAAGGTTTTCAAGAATGCGGTTATAATCCTCAATTTTATCACGTGATTTCTTTAAATCTTCAGCCATCCTGTTAAAAGTAATTGCCAAATCCCCGAATTCATCTCTTGATCTAATGTCAACCTTTGCATCAAGTTTTCCTGAGCCGATGGTCTTTGCTTTATCCCTAAATTTTGTAATCGGTCTAACAATAATTCTTCTAAGAAGAATCAAAAATACAACAATAGATGAGAAAAGTAATATTAAAGATAGTATAATTGAGTATTGTAATTTTGCTTCGTTATACTCTTTTATGTATTGATACGCTTTTTCCATAGATACAATAATTTCATATGTACCAATGGTTTTACCATCTCTTTCTATCGGTGATAATATTACCATATAAGGTGTTGTAGATTCCGGGAAAGGTATGTAATAAGTATTGTTTTCCTTGCAGCATTCAGTGTTATAATCTTGATTGTGTACGATATAAGAATTTGCTTTTTCTCCGATCAGACTTTCATTATCCGCTCCTTTTATAACTAGATTATCTTGAGAATCCAGAGTATTAATATTTACACTTATTATCTCATCATTCCAATCGATAAACTTTTTTATTACATTATTTAGAAAACTAGTATTATCTAAATTGTCTGAAGCAGATAGATTTAAACCATAAATTAAGACATCTGCTTTATCATATTGGGATTCATACACTGGATTATTTGGATTGTCTTCCTCTATTCCAAAATTAATAAACAAATTAGCAAATACAACAATTGGAATAACAATTATTACAAGTAAGGTAATCTTTAATGAGAGGCTGATTTTTCTTTTCTGTTTCAAATAATCTCTCCTCAAAACCTATTATTTGAAGATTCTATTTTCGTTTTCATAAATATAAAGTTTTTTTGAACTAATTTTTTCATATTCTGATATTATATTAAAAAAAACAGGTAATTCAAAATCTACATTTTGATCAGTCATATAAGAAATACCAGACAAAGATATGTTAAGCGATTCATTAGTTCCATCATCTTTAAAAAGTCTAAGATGATCAGCTGATTCAAGTGCAAAATTCTGATGAACCTCTGCATCAATCTCATCAATATTTTTTCTTTCACCCGCACATTCCACAGGAATCCAACCGTTATCTCCGATGTTTCCACCTACAAATACTTCAGCCCATGCATGAGGAACAGCTGTATCTTCATAAATAAGAAAACCTCTGATAAATCTACATGGTATATCAATGGATTTACACATTGAAAGATAAAGATAGGTTAAATCATCACAATCCCCTGTTTTTAATTCCATTGTAAGACTTGCAGGTTGAGGATTATTTTTTAATAAATGTGCTTTGTATTCAGTATTTTCTTTAAGCCAGATAAAAAGTTTTTTAGAAAGAATAAAAGAATTATTTGTCTCTGCAGTGTTATAAATCTCAAGTGCTTTATTTTTAATCTCAGGGTTATTTGGATCAATAAAAACAGTTGTTTTATTACCCTGAGATTTGCAATAACTTTCAACTAAATTTTGATAATTGTTTTTAATTTCAGATAAAGTTAAAGCATTTTTTCCGGTTAAATCATTTACTATTAACGCTTCTGAATATATGCTAGCAGTAATCCCAAGTTCATAACCAGCACATATACCTGTTTTACTAATATTCCAGCTTTTCATATCATTAAAAGTAGCAATCCCTGTTTTATTTGCATAATTCTTACCTAAAACCTCTTCGATAAAAGTTGTACCCTTTGAAACCTCAGGATCATCGCAGTCATAAATAATTTTAAAGGTTCCACTGCCACTACAGTTAATCCTGTAACCATAGCTTATCATATAGCTTAATATTGTTGGTTGTGCAGGATACTTTACAGTATTATTTCCTTCAAAAAAACTAGTACATCCACTAAATAGTAAAACTAGAAAAATAAGTAATATGATAATTGTTTTTTTATATCTCATCCAACAAAAACATTGTTTATCTTCTAAATAATCCTTTCTTTTTTTGTTCGCCTAATTTTTGTCTATAATTACAACCCTTATTCATCGGACAGTTCATACATTTTGGATTTTGCTCTGTACAAAAGTTAATTCCTAGTTTTGCAAGTGATTCTAAATATTTGAAAACATTTTCATTCATCTTTTCAGCTTCTTTAGTAAGGATTTTCATTGCTTTATCAGGATCACTAGTATCAACCCAACCAAGTCTATTTGCAACCCTTGCTACATTCTTTGCTTTATCTGTTGCAGTATCTTTTTTAGCTGGAGGCTCTATCTTAACTGTTGGTTCATTTGAAGTAGGTGTTGGCCTTGGCGGTTCTGGTGTTTTCGGTATTTTTGGCGGGCTTGATTTACCACCTTTTGAAATAGTAACAGATTTACCACCATGACTAGTTTCTCTTGTTCTAATCTCAGTCATAACAGGCATCTGAAGACCTGCACCAGATATAAGAGATACACCAATAGGGAGTCTCTGAATTTCTTTATAGGTTTGATTAGTAAGCCCCTCAACTGAGTTTATAATAGCTTTTAAATCATTTGGGTTTGTAACTTTTAAGATGATATTCGTATTACACTGGGAAATAATGTTTTTATCAACCTTTGCAGGTCTCTGAGATACAATACAAAGACCCATACCAAATTTACGTCCCTCTGATGCAACTGTACGCAAAATAGCTGAAGACACTGCTTTTCCCACACCTCTCTCGGGACAATAGTTATGTGCCTCTTCAACTACCATTAAAAATGGGGGTATCTTACCTGCTTTTCTTTCATCAAAAAGCTCTTTAGTGAGCCTTGCAACAACAACATCTTGTACATCTGGAGGTACTCCTTTCAAGTTGATAGTTGTGCATTTACTTTTTCTAACAATTTCTTCAGGAGACGTACCTGAATCAGAAAAAACACCTATAGAATCAAGAGATTCAAGAGAGGCTATAACATTCCATCTGGCATTACTTTTGGAACGATTTACAGAATCGATAATATCCCGAAGATTATAAACTGATTTATACTCTTTTACTTCTTTGATTGCCTGATAAAGTACACCTATCTGTGGGCCAGAAAGTTTTGCAGAAAGAAGATCAATAATTTCTCTAGCCTCAAGATTTAACCCACTTAAAGTCAAGTGTTTTATCTCTCCACTTGATCTTATAGGAGAAAACTCTTCTATCTGACTTGCATAATTTTTTTTACTGACACCAAATCTTTCCATATTTTTTTTGTCTTTACGGCTTTTATTTGATTTTTTCAGTGAATTATATTCACCATGGGTGTCAATAATAACTAAAGGAATTTTTTTCTTCAGTAGTTCTTCTATTAAAACACCACAGGCATAGCTTTTTCCGCCACCAGTTTTTGCAAGAATACATATATGTTTTTGAACAAGTGCATCAATATTAAGATAAACGGGTAGATTGTGACCTTTTAATAAACCAAGGTATGCCCCGTTTTCTTTAGAAGCACTAAGCCCAAGAACCCTTCTTATAAGCTGTTCATCAGCAACCTTAATTGCACTTCCTGCATTAAAAGGAGTACGAGGTGACTGCAATAATCCTTTTTTATCTCTATATCCTATAACATCAGCAAAAGCAGAAACCTTTGATTTTATATCTGGAACTTGTTCACCTGTCATAATAGATGTTGCATCCTCAAACTTTAGATCAGAATGCTGTTTAATATCCATAACTTGAGCTAACATTTGCCCTTCTTTATGTGGAGCAAAGATATAATCAAATTTTCTGATTCCCTGTCCGTTTACTGCAAAATTAAACTCAGTAGAACCGACATCTCCGTATATGTATCCAACAATATTTTCGTTCTGTGGCATCAAATATCCCCTATCTTATTGAATAATAGACACAATATGTTTTATAGTTTTTGTAATTTTCTAACCTGTTGTGCAGGTAGTTGTGCAAGTACCTCTAAGGCTTCGATCTCCATAAAATGAAGATTTCCCAGAACAACTATTGTATGTAATGGCTCTCCAAAATCAGAATCCAATAGAATTTTTATTAAATCAGCTTTTACAACTGGTTTTTTAGATCCCGCTCTTGCAACAACGCAAGAAACTGTATCCATTTTTATTAGATTTTCATTATGTTTTTTTTCCATTTCAATTAATAATTTTAGGCCCTCGTTTGCAGTCATATATCTATTCTCATCCTGTTTTATATCAAGTAAAACTAAGGTATGAAGACCGATTTCTTTATTTTTCTTTATAACATTATATGGACTTGTGGGAAAATATTTTTTCTCAGGATATGCAAGTGTTGTAGTTCTACCAAATTTATAGTTCTGAAGGCCAAGAAGACCTGGTACTGCATTTATAATACTGCTACCATGTATAACATTTGTTTTTATACCTTTTTTAACTGCTCTAATTCTCAGATCAACATGGGTTGTAGCAGTCATAGAGTCGCCTGCTACCAAAA
>Ga0272442_10005103_pt1 | contig 17671 bp, 17 predicted proteins | sample SSMForm2O_FD_200262 | JGI IMG/M metagenome (GOLD analysis project Ga0272442, IMG submission 200262) | Marine sediment archaeal communities from Little Sippewissett salt marsh, Falmouth, MA, United States - SSM-Form-2O | ecosystem: Environmental > Aquatic > Marine > Wetlands > Sediment ... | reverse complement strand
GACCGGATCGAATCGAGCCGCGAGCCGTCAAGAGACGCCCCAAGAAACTGGTCTATCTGAACGAACCGCGTCCCATCGCCAAAGCACGTTTGCTAAAAGGAGCTTGAAGCTTATGGAAGTGCCATTCGTATCAAGGTCAAGATCTTGATTTGTTTTATTCCGATGTTCATAATAGAATTGAAGGCCAAATCCCTCCCCATCAGGATTATCAATAAGGGAGAAAATGGTCATCGTATCCTCATGAGTAGATCCACCACCAAAACCTCGTGTTATCACTGCGCCAGATTGGGGTTTCCAGCTATGTTGAGAGATCCATGCCGAAATGGTGAAATCAGGCCACACATCCATAGTGTCACTGTAGCCTATTTCTACGTAATCATCCAATCCATCAAACTTCGCAGCCTTTCCTATAACACCATCAACATAGCTTACACCACCATACTCGATCCCGTGATTACTGTTTCCAGATGAATCTTGGGTATCACCATCGAAGGTATAATGAGCGACCAGTCCATCAGTCAAGTCGGCATATCCGATGCAAGTCGTAAATAGAATAACTAACGTTGCACAAATCAATGTTGACTTCATTGTTAATTTCATGATAGTCTCCTCCGAAATTTGGGTAGTTTCTTTGTCTCGATTTCGAATCATGGCGTGCCAAGTGGCACTCGACATAACACAGTCAATCAGGTTTTCATCTAATTGGGCATCACCTCCTCTTCAGCAAACTCATAATAGCGAACTGGGCTCCCGTATCAAAAAAGTTCGCTTGCCGATCAATGAAAAAATCTGCAGATTAACTCCGTGTGAATTTCTCCGTTCAGCACAACCTAAATTCACCCTAAACGAAATGAGTCCTCAAAACAATTGTGGTAACTACGTATTTTTGGGATTTTTTTGCTTTTCCTGCGTTTTTCGCCCGTTAGAGATGGTTATTTTTGGCCGATTCTCCAAAAATAATCGGATCAATTGTAATTTAAGCCACCCGGATTACGCCTTCGTTGCAGTAGCGGGCTTCTTGACGGGTTTGGGTGGTTCGGGCGGATTTTTACCGCGGTAGATGATTACTTTGGTAGGGCATTTACTCATGGCGGCTTCTTCTTTTTCCGTCGCTTCGCACCTGGCATAATCACACCGGGCTAAATTGTCCTCGACCTTGAAGACGTCCGACTGTTTGGCGCAGAGGCCGCAGCCGATGCAGCCGACTCTGCAGATGGAGCGCGTGCTCTTGCCCGTCTCTATGCTGCTGCACGCCACCGTCATCATGTAATCGCGCGTGAACGGGACCATTTCGATCAGGTTGCGGGGGCACGCCTTCGAGCAGGCGGTGCAGCCGGTGCATTTATCGTAGTCCACCGTCGCCAGGCCGTCGATAATGTGCAGTGCATCGAACTTGCAGGCGCGCGTGCAATCGCCAAAACCCAGGCAGCCGAACGCACACGCCTGCACGAGCGCCAGAGCATTGGCCGACGTACAACTATGTATGCCCTGATAGGTCGCGAAAAAGGTTTTATCCGCCGTACGGGCGCGGCAATGCACGATGGGCCTTCTCGGCGGCCCCGATTCGCTGATGTTCAGGTTCAATATGTCCGCAATTTTTGCGGCGGTTTCCGGCCCGCCGGGCGCGCATTTGCCCAGGAGTTCGGCATTGTTCAGCACCGCTTTGGCATATTGCCGGCAACCGGCAAAACCGCAGGCCCCGCAATCCAGGTTCGGCAGCGCCTGATGAATGTCCTCCACCTTCGGATCGACCTCGACCTTGAGCTTTATGCTGGCGATCAGAAGCACCAGCGCGAAGCCGCTGCCCAATCCCAGCATCGTCAGCCCCGCCGGCCAGGCCTCACTCCATAATTGACTATTGATTAATGACAATTGACGATTGAAGTAAAACAGACTTTCCCCTCCTACACAATAGTCAATAGTCAATAGTAAATATTCAATCCCAAACGTCATCTTATCATTCCCGAAAAGCCCATAAACGCCATCGACAGCAAGCCGGCGGTAATCAAGGTAATCGGCGCGCCCCTGAGGCACTCCGGCACGTCGGCCATATCCAGATTCTCACGAATGCCGGCCATGATGCAAATCGCCATCGTAAAACCAATCCCCGCCCCGAAGCTGCGAACGACGGCGTCCAGCAACGAATCGATGCCCCAGAGATTCAGAAACAGGCACAGGCCCAGGATCGCGCAATTGGTCGTTATCAGCGGCAAAAAGATCCCGAAGCTGTCATACAAGGAGGGGAAGAATCTGCGCACGTACATCTCGACCAACTGGACGGCGCCGGCAATCACCAGAATGAAGCACACGTACCGCGTCACCTCCAGGCCCAGCGCCATCAAAATCCAATGGTCGATCATCCACGTCAGCGTGCCGCTGAGCGTGACGACAAACGTCACGGCCAGGCCCATTCCAAACGCCATATCGATCCGGCCGGAGACGCCGAGATAGGGGCAGATGCCGAGAAACTTCGTCAGAACGAGGTTATTAACCAGGACGACCGAGATAAAGCCCATTAATAAAACACTTAGCGTATCCATCGTTTGATCCTTTTATGCTCTCTTTCCCGTCACTAAATTCACCAATCCCAACAACAATCCCAACGTGATGAAGGCCCCTACCGGCATGCTCATGGCCGCCCATGGCACGAAGGCTTCGGGCATTAAATGAATCTCGAAGATCTTTCCCGTCGCCAGCAATTCGCGAACCGCCGCCAAAACACACAGCGTCAGCGTGAAGCCGACGCCCATGCCGATCGCATCGATGATGCTCACGAACACGGGATTCTTACTGGCGCAGGCCTCGGCCCGGCAGATGATAATGCAGTTGACGATAATCAAAGGGACATAAGGCCCGAGCGTCTCGCTCATCTGCGGCAGAAACGCCTTGAGAAACAGATCCGCAATCGTGACAAAGGTCGCGATGGTCAACGTAAACATCAGGATGCGCAGGTGCGGCTTAAGCAGGTTGCGCATGAGGCTGACGATGATATTGCTGCACAGCAGCACGAAGATCACGCAGCATCCCATCGTGAAGGCGGGCTTGACCGCGGCGGTGACCGCCAGCGTCGGACACATCCCTAAAAGCAAACGAAAGACCGGATTCTCACGCCACAACCCGGCCAACAGCGTTTGCGAATAGAGTTTGGATTTGGCTTCATTACTCGGAGCCATCTGTCATGATCCCTTTCTCTTGGATTTGTTCTTTAATCTGAGTGATCGCATTGCTCACGATCTCAACGACGGCCTCGCTGCTCACGGTCGCGCCGCTGATGGCGACAATCTGCGCATCGATGTCCGTCGGCTCACCGACGCTGACGAGCTTCAGCGCATCGGCCGGGGCGCCTTCGAACTGGCTACGAAAATAGTCATACTTGATTTGATCGCCGAAGCCGGGTGTTTCATTACTTGAAAGAACATCGAAACCGGCGATCTTCTCAAAATTCGCATCGACCGCCACGACCAATTCGATTTTGTCGGCAAAGCCCGGCCCGGCGGCGTTAAAACTCCACCCGACGCGCTCACCGGATTCCGCGAGCGCCTGGAATACCTCGACGCGCGATTCTTTCCCATCAATCGACTGAATGACGATCTCCGAATCGACGGGAACGAAATTCTTCGCATCCGGCAAAAGCCCCGTGACCAGTTGATTACGCTTGTTGATCTTATTCTGGATGATTCGCGGCGACAAACCGGCGTTGGCGACGGCAATCAACAAGCCGAAAAAAAACGACGCGACGATGAGTAACCAGCTTTGGGCTATGAAATACTTAAGGCTTTTCACATTGTTATCCTTTTTAAGTGACTAAAGTGAGCGAAAGTGAGCTAAAGTGAACTAAAGTTATAGAGATCATTATACTTAGCCTTTCGTTTGAAACTACTTGTTTGCGGCCGTTGTAAAAATCCCAAGCAACTCGCCGCATTCTTCGTATTCCCACTTTATTTTAGCCCACGTTAACCATTTCACTTTGACAATCACTTCCAGCCAGTATTGCGTCTCACTGGCTTCACCTTCACAAATATGCATTTTGTTTTTGAAATCTGCTTTGCTTCTTGCTCGATTCGCTTCTCGATAATTAGCTCCAACGGACGTTCCGGATTTAGTGATTTGCGTCCTTATGACTCTTGCTTCAGGCGTATTGGGCAAAGTTCTTGATAAACGAATAATGCGCACGGCAAATTCCCGCGCCCGTTTTTCAAGTTCTCGCGCAAATTCTTTATTATCCAAAACTTTAGCTCACTTCAGGCACTTTAGCTCACTCTATTATCCTCCCGGCTTTCCTCCTATGGGCACGCGTTTAAACAATCTATCGATTAAAGGCGTCACCGCGTTCATCAGAAGAATCGCAAACATGATGCCTTCCGGGTATTCTCCCACAATGCGAATGAGCATAGTGATCGTCCCGACGCCGATACCGAAAAGCCACATCCCCCGGCGCGTCAGCGGCGCCGTCACGGGATCGGTCGCAATGAAAAAGGCACATAACAACAGACCGCCGCTGGTTAGATGAAAAAACGGGGCAACGTAAGCGTACGAATCGACGAAAAACGCAACGGACGCGAAAATAAAAGCCGAGGCCAAAACGGCTAACGGAATATGAAAACTGATCGTTCGACGTATCAGAAGATAAAGACCGCCGAGCAATAAGGCGATACCGCACGTCTCCCCCAGGCAGCCGCCGATTTCACCCGTGAACGTCTCTTTGAATTGTTCCTCGCCGTAAATATCAGCACCCAGTTCGTTTTTGATGGCCATCTTGCTCCAGGCCAACGGCGTCGCCTGGGTCCTCATGTCGAGCGCGTTTTCCTGGGCGACGGCGGGCATAGCGGGGTCGAGCGTGGCCGGCACCGTCCAGCTCGTCATCAACACACCGAAAGAAACGCTCAGAAAGGTCCTACCGACCATCGCCGGATTGAAAATATTCGCCCCCAGACCTCCGAAGACCATTTTGCCGATGGCGATTGAAAAGGCACCACCTACGATTGCGGCCCAAAGGGGCAGTTGCGGCGGAAGAGATAAAGCCAGAAGAACGCCGGTGACGACGGCACTAAAATCGCCGAGCGAATGGGCCCTTTTGCAGATCGCATTACAGAGCCATTCCGTCGCCACGCATGAAAGGACACACGTTGCCATCAGAACAACCGCATGAATGCGAAAGTAATAAGTCGCCGCGATCATCGCCGGCGCCAAACCGATAACGACATCGATCATCACGCTGCGTGTGGAGAACCGCTCGCTAATATGCGGTGAACACGAAACTCTTATGTCTTTTAACATTATTTATTTCTCACACGACGTATCCCCCAACGTCAGGAGATACGCAGCTCGGCGCTCTATTGCGACATTCGTTTTCGTTGTCTGGCGACGTAGATTTTTCCGGTTTTGATATATCCTGTCAATTCGATGTTGGCCGGGCAGACATAGCTGCAACAGCCGCACTCGATACATGCACTCATATAATACCGCTCGGCGACATCCAGCAGATTGTGTTTAACGGCGTGGGCGATTTTCGTCGGGTTCAGATTTTCCGGACATGCCTCCAAGCATCGTCCGCAACGGATGCACAGCGTTTGACGCCGGGCAAATTTCGCCCGGCCGATTTGCTCTTTCGTCAGGAACGTGACGGCATTGGTCGTTTTCGTCACGGGTGTCTTCAAATCGGAGATGGCAATGCCCATCATCGGGCCGCCGAGCACGACTTTCGCACAGCGTTCGGTCACGCCCTCACAGAATTCCAGAAGATCCTCGATGGATGTCCCGATCGGCACGTAGTAATTGCCCGGCCGCGCGATGGCCTCGCCCGTGACGGTCACGACCCGGTGCGTCAGGGGTAAATTGCCAATCACGGCTTCCGCGATCGCGGCGGCGGTCGCGACGTTCAGAACGACCACGCCGATCATGGGCGGAATACCGCCGGTCGGCACATTCCTGTTGAGAACCGCCTTGATAAGCTGTCTCTCGCCGCCCTGCGGATACTTGGTCTTCAGGGGCAAAACCTCGATGTTGTCGCCGTCGGCATACTTCTTTACCGCGGCACCCATCAACTCGATAGCCTCCGGCTTGTTGTCTTCGATGGCGATCAGCGCCCGGGCGCAGCCGGAGGCCTTTCTGGCCAGTTGTACGCCGGCAACAATCTGACGGGTCCATTCGAGCATGATACGATAATCGCACGTGATATACGGCTCGCATTCACACCCGTTGATAATCAGACTTTGTTTAGGCAACCGGGGATTCGGCTCGATCTTGACCCGTGTTGGAAATCCCGCTCCGCCCATCCCGACGAGTCCCGCTTCGCGGACGGCCTCGCATATCCGTTCGACCGAATAGCGAGCCTCATCGAAATCGTCCTCCATAGCGAAATAAGACCGCTTCGTGGGATGGTACGGCAGCGCCTCGATAATAACGGCCTGCCTCCGGCCCAGGACGGGATGCGAACGCAAAGCAATATCCTTGACCTTGCCGTTGATCGGCGAATGAACGGGGGCCGAGACAAAGGCCTCACAATCGCCGATCTTTTGTCCGACCTGAACAGCCTGAGCCTTCCTGACCAGGGGTTGGCAGACCGTCCCAAGATGCTGGCTCAGCATCACCGCGACTTCGGTAATCGTCGGTCCCGGCTGTATCCGCCTGTCGGACGTTAAATCTTTTTTTTCCGGAGGATGCACACCGCCGGGAAATGAATATCGACCTCTCGCACACACGTTTACACACTCAATATCAAATTATCCACCTTGACAACATCTTCTCCGGATCCTCCTTGTCAACACGACGCAAGCGAAGGTAGCCGACAGGGCCAGCAAAAAGCTTACGGCCGTCAATACGTTCTCTCTCTGTACGACTTCTGCGAGCATTCTTTCGGAAACCCCCAAAGACACGATGAACACAACAAGCGGCAATAAAAAAGCAAGCACAACCTTCGCCGTAACCGGCGGGCTTTCAGCATGCCCCACGGTCCGGTACACGTTCCGGCAGTCGTTCTTCTGCTTGCATGTGTGACAGAATCCTTGCTCGTCCATAGGTTTTTCTACCGTTGGATTAAATCCACCTTATAAAACAGCCGGCGGAAATTTACAAGCAGAACTTTGAAAATATCTTAAAGACCCGAAAACAAATTAGAAACGATTAGATGAAATCGGTTAATATCATTGACGCAGTGGATTGAATGCCGTTACAATTTTTTTTTCGCTTGCGGGTGGCGCAGGCGGCGGTTGTTTGATAAATCTCAAATCAGAAAGGGAACAACCATGAAGAGTCCATGTAAAAACATCATCGTCCTGGCGTTTGCGTCCCTTATTTTCGCCGGGATGCTTCAGGCCGAGCAGCGTGGCAGAAACGAGGCGGTTCGGGGCATCTTTGTCCGCCTCACCGAGCAAAAAATCGGCGATCAAGAGTATCTGGGTATCGTGGTCAAGCCCTTTGACCGCGACGATCATCTGACCTTCCTCGTCGCGAGAAATCGCGCGGAACTCATTCAGACCGCTCGAAAGCTGGACGCAGGCGCGCGACTGGGAATTTCTTTCGTCAGCGAGGGCGGGCACAAGTTTATCAAAGGTATGGAAGCCGAAATGCGGCGGGAAATACGCGATCAAGGGCCTGAAGGTGAAAAACAGGTTATTCTCCGCCGACAAGTCGTTCGGGAATCGTCCGAAGGTCAAAGGCCGGAAAGCCGGCGATCTCGGAGCACTCGCCGGGATTTGGAGCCGGAACGTCCTCGCGGCCGGGAAGAACGCCAAGACAGAGGCCCGGCGGCCCAACTGGACCAGTTGCAGCGCCAACTCAGGCAAGTCGTCTCCGGGCACCTGGATCGGATGAGCAAATCCGTGCGAGAAGTCATGGCGGACCATCTGTGGCGGATGGACGCGGAATTCAGGGAACTCCGTGTCCGCGTGGACCGAATCGAGCGTCAATTGGACCAACTTCGCGCGGAAAACGAGCGATTACGAAGAGAGCTCCGTGAACGAACCCGCCCAAGGAAAGAACGCGAAGAACAGGTTCGGGAGCGAAAAGAAAACCGGGAAAGAGAGCAACGCGAGGAGCCGAGAAACAACACCCCTTGATTTCGATGGAATGAAATTCATCTTTCTCGGGAATATTCTCTCTTTTCATCCAAGCCTGAACGTGTTATAATAACACCGTTATTGGGGGTACGCCCGGCCGAGAGCAGCCGGGATGAAATTGAGTGTTAATTCAGGAGGGAAAGTAAGTATGGGGCGATCATTCAGCTTCGCGATCACGATTCTTACTTGCCTGTTGGTTACTACTATCGTCAGAAGCGCAGAGACACATGCGCCTTTTGCGACGGCGCCCTTTGATGCCGCAATGGCAGGTGATTTACAGGACCAAACCGCGTCCTACCTCGATATCCCCCTTATCAGAACAATCGACTTGGGAACCGATACTCCCATCGAGTTCATCCTTATTCCTGCGGGTGAATTCGATATGGGCTCGGCGCCCTCGGAGGAAGCCAGAGCGAATGATGAAGGCCCCGTCCGCCGGGTCAGAATCAGCAAACCCTTTTATATCGGTCGATACGAAGTTACCCAAGCCCAATGGAAAGCGATGATGGGACAAGTTTCGAATTCTCTTAAAGAGATCGATCTCCCCGTCGAAGGGATACCCTGGTCAAAAACAGTGGATTTCTGCCGAAGGCTCAGTGAAAGGGAATTAGAGACATTTCGGCTCCCCACAGAAGCCGAGTGGGAATACGCGTGCAGAGCGGGAAATATGACGGCCTATTCGTTTGGCGACGCTCCGTCTTCTCTTGGGCAATACGCCTGGTTCAACAGTAACAGCAATCATGAAACGCACCCGGTCGGGCAGAAAAAACCGAATGCGTTCGGTCTTTACGATATGCACGGCAATGTGTGGGAATGGTGTAGCGATTGGTATGATGAGTATTATGCCGATTCGACCGTGGATCCCGCAGGCCCATCGGAGGGGGCCTCTCGTATCCTCCGCGGCGGCTCCTGGTTCTGCACGCCGGGCCCCTGCCGGTCGGCCAACAGGGGCTGGAACACACCGGAGACCCGGGACGATGACGTGGGTTTTCGTATCGTTTTGGAATGCCCCGAATAGCACGTTCTCAACAACCTCCGCCGATTTTGCCCGATCCATGCACACTTAAACTCCATATCCCGGTTCCGATTAGGGTTTTTATGTAATTCGCTGACCTATCTCGGGGAAAATAACGAAAAATTCTTCAATCTCACCTCCAGGAACGCCGAAAAATACCATAGAATTTGATCTTGAAAAGGCGATGACACCTTTTCTTCCCTCCGGCCCTGGTTTACTCCAGGGCCTTTTTCTGCGAAATCGACAAAAATAGACTCCTCAGAGTCAGACCCTTGAGGATTGGAACGTTTACCCATCGCCGAATGGGTCTTTCGCATCGTGGAAATCATTTCATATAATTTAAATGGAGGGAAAATCTGTATGAGTCGCCAGGAGCTTATCATCATGCTGGCCATTCTGTTCGTGGGAGTATGCCTTATCGCGTTGACGCTACTCTTGGGATAACGAAGAACAGCCGAACGAATTGCAACATCCTGAATGGACGCGATGCATCCTCCGTACCTCTGGATGATATTGAACCTGTCAGTAAGAGCCAGGCAATTCCGAAGGAGATTCCCTCTCCGCTAACCCTGTCGGCACGCAAAATTTCTTCCCATTTCCATGCGTATACCCTTGGTAAAAAAGCCTTTTAAAAATTTTTGCGAGATACTTGTTTTATCACAGAAAAGCCATATACTAATGCTGAAACTGTGTGATTGAAATGAGTGTTTAATGAAACGCTTCTGGCACGATTGAACTTTGGCGGATTATCTTCGAGGCATATCGTTATCCATCACTTCAATCAATAATGTCGCCCTTCGCGAAAAAGGTATCGTCCGTTCACATGATGCGACCTTGTCTCGGTGAGTGACGATTGAATCATTGCCAACAGGCAAGAACTAAGGAGAGCACAATGAACATCTATGTTGGGAATTTGTCGCATGAAACAACGGAAGATGATTTGCGCCAAGCGTTCGAAGCATTCGGACAAGTGGAAAGTGTCAATATCATCAAGGACCGATTCAGCGGCGAATCACGAGGATTTGGATTCGTAGAGATGCCCTCGAAAGACGAAGCCCAAACCGCCATCGAAGAAATGAACGAGAAGGATTTACAGGGCCGCGCCCTCAATGTGAACGAAGCCAAACCCCGAGCCCCCCGAGGGGGCGGAGGCGGCGGACGGGGCGGCGGACGCGGTCGCGATGGACGCCGGGGCGGAGGCGGTGGCGGTGGCGGGCGCAAACCCGGCGGCTTCGGGGGCGGGGGACGCAGCCAGGGTCGAAGCCGCTACTAACTGCCGGCATGCTTGAATCCCCACTCTTGTTTCTAAATATTTCGAACAATAAAGGAAATAGGCCGGTTTCAAAGCCGGCTTATTTTCATTCCCCGAACCCTCTCATCGAATCCATGTAAAAATTTACAGGATCAACTTAAAAAAAAGTGTCACATTCGATCGATCCGACGGCACTTATTCACAGTTCTCACCGATTGATACTCCAAGGATGGAGGTCGTAAAAGCGTGTCGAACGTACGCTTTTACTCGGACCCCTGCTTTATTCACCCCCTCTCCTCCGTAAGGCAGGGGTCTTCTTACTATGCAGACAAACGACACGTTCGTTCTTTATGAATGAAAAGATGTGCCTGCGATGCAGATAGGACGTGCTTGAGAGTAATATGCTCTGTTCGAAAATGCGCTGAGAATTGTCAAAAGTAGATGTTGAGACCCCGTACAACCGATTACGTTCCGGCCCAGGACAGGCGACGAGTTCGAATTTCTTCCAAAGCCACTTTGCGATCATCAGAGAACTCGAACACGGACATCAGACCCGTCCGGACAAACACTTGTTTGATCTCGCATGGAACATTACACAAAACGAACTGCCTTCCGCTGCCCTTGAGCAACCTGTCCAGGATCATAAGGCTGCAAATGGAGGCGGACGTGAGCATTTCGACATTCCCAAAGTCCATCACGACGTCACGATCGACGACATCGCTAAACATTTTATTCACCAAGTCGATTTCTTTTCCGTTCTGCGGCTGTTCCGGCAAAGTAATGAGAAGAATGTCGTTAGAGATGCCTTCTATCGCCATGAGAATTCCCCTTTTCTGAAATGTTGAAAAAACCGGGCCAGCCTCAAACACGTTATCGGACTGATCCTTACTTCTATATGCTCTCCTTCTAAAGTATAGTCGAAGATTTTCAAAATCAAAATAAATGATGAGAAAAAGAACAAACCGACCCGGCCCCATAGAGCCCCTGCTTCACGGAGGAGAGGGATGGTCAAAGCAGGGGCTTAGCGTGATAGCAGCCCGACAGGCCACTATCCGCCCTCCTTCCATCTTCATCCTTAAAAAAACCATATTATTGTGCCGGCACGACGAATGAATGTAACGGTTTTTATTGAATATATCGATTTTGCCGAATATAGCGGTTTTTCCGCCTTTCGTCCCTGACATCAAACGAAACCGGTGTGATGAAACAGCGAGAAAAACGAACTTTTGTCGCATTTTCGTGTATATTGAGGAAAATATGGGCATTCTACATACAATCATGAAACAGCATTATTTTTTGACAGGAAGAAAGACAATGACCAAAAGCTCAATCTCGATCGTAATGATTCTACTTGCAGCAACATGCAGCCGTGCGGCTGACTGGCCCCAGTATCTCGGCCCGAATAGAAACGCAACATCGTCAGAGAAGGGATTATTGCGATCCTGGCCTGAGGCGGGACCCAAAGTCCTGTGGACGGTTCCCCTTGGACTGGGCCATGGTAGCGCCGCGGTGAGTGAGAGCGAGGTTTATTTGCTTGACCGTAAACGAGGGCAACAAGACGTGCTGCGCTGCTTTGACCTTGAAACAGGCCGTGAACAATGGACCTACGCTTATGATGCGCCGGGCCGGGTCAGCCATCCCGGCTCGCGAAGCACACCCACGATTGACGGCAACTTTATCTATACATGCGGGCTCTTCGGCCATCTTTATTGTCTCGATCGGCGTGCGCATAAGCCCATATGGAACAAGAACATATGGGAGGATTTCGATGGGGGTCGGCTGCCCCGATGGGCAATCAGTCAGAATCCGCTCATCTATGGCGATTTAGTGATTCTGGCCTCGCAAACCGAGAAAGCCGGTGTCGTGGCCTACGACAAGCGTACAGGTCAGTTAAGATGGGCTTCTTCGGCTCTTCCGGGTCTGGCCGGCTATGTGAGTCCGAAAGTCGTCAATATCGCCGGTGAAGACCATATCATCATGATCTCGGCCTGCTCCAGAAGCGATCCGACCTGCGGCGCCGTCCTCGGTTTGAATCCGAAAACGGGAAAAAGACTGTGGACCTATCCGAACTGGCAGTGTCGGATTCCTATCCCTAATGTGACTGAAACAGGAAATGGACGGCTTTTCATCACCGGCGGATACGAGGCCGGGTCGGCCATGATTCAAGTGGATAAAGGCGGTGATTCGTACGCCGTAACGGAGCTTTTCAAGACGGCCGACTTCGGCACCCATTGCCACCCGCCCGTCCTCCTTGAAGACCACCTCTACGCCCACTGCACGACAAACACGCGGCGAGACGGGATGGTCTGTATGGATTTGGACGGCAACGTCAAGTGGAAGACGGGGCGTTCGCCCATATTTGACAAGGGCGGCTTTGTTCTGGCCGACGGACTGATTTTCAGTGTGGACGGCAGAGAAGGGATTCTTCACCTCATCGAGCCGGGGCCGGCCGGCTTTAAACCGCTAGCCAGTGCAAAGCTGCTCGGCAAAAATGAATGTTGGGCCCCCCTTACCCTGATCGACGGCAAGCTGCTCATCCGCGATCAAAACCAAATGAAGTGTGTCGTGGTTCGATGACTGAGAATCTACTCTTAGTATCTTATCTGTAAAACCCGCTCTCCGTCGCATTTGTGCTAAGCCTGCCGACCACACGTCCTTGGTAGCCGGCAAACTTAGCTGCACAGAGGAGGGATGTGAGCGTTATTATGCCATTGTTTGTTGCGCCCCATAAAGGTCGTTATCGGACGATTCAAACTACAACCAAGTGCCACCGTTTATTTCAAATATAACACTTTTTCTGAATATATTAATTTTTCCTGCTTTCCCGCCGCAGTCGTGTCGATCCCGGCCAGAGCAGCTTGCTGGAAAGAAGCTCTTAGCGTCAATGGCTTCTCTTGCATGCTCATATCTCTGATGGTACAATTTTCTCTCCCGGTTGGCGTCAGAGTTGATGTCAGCCCTAAGCCGACATGATAGCTCAGATAGCCGGAGCACGATAGCATGTCATCCAAAAAGAAATCGCGGTCATTGCTTCACCGTCTGATCAAGCCGGCCGTAGCGGTTTTGGCCACGCTGCTCGCTCTCCTTGCGGCCGAAGCTATCGTTCGAGTCTTTTCTTTGGCGCCGGGTATCAAACCGATCCGACTTCGCTCTTACGACTGCATCTACAAGCGCTCGACAAACCCCATTCTCGGCTTTGAACTGAAGGCCAACTGCCAAAACGACGATCCCGACTTCATCCAAACCTACGAACGGACCAATTCCCACGGACAGCGCGACAGGAAACGCACGCTGCGAAAACCCGATGGCGTCAAACGGATTCTGTTACTCGGCGATTCCGTCGTCGAAGGCTACGGATTGCGCGAATCCCAAACCCTTTCCCGCCAACTCGAGCACCTCTATGCCGACGGATCAACCGAGGTCCTCAACTTCGGCGTCAGCGCCTATTGTACGCGGGCCGAAATCGAGCTGCTGGAAGTGAAGGGTCTGCAATTCGATCCGGATGTCGTTGTCCTGGTGTTCGTCGAGAATGATTTCGATAATTTCAACCGCGAGGCCTTTCCACTGGAGGGGACGATCGATCGGCCCGAGGTCGTCAAGGCGCTATTCCAAACGTCTCATTTCTTTCGTTTGACCAGCATTCGTCTGAACCTGTTTCACTTCGGCGCGGAGGCGGACCCCATACGCTGGAACCGGGATGCCATTGGAGACAACAACGTAGCCGAAGGATTGCGCCGATTCCGCCAACTCGCCGACCGTCATGGCTTTGAGCCCCTGCTGGCTATCTGGCCAAGGTTTTTAAATGACCGCATTGTGGACGTCTGCTTCATGCCTCAGAACCGCGAGCTGCTTGTCGTCGAGCATTTAGCGGCCATGCACGGCATCCCGTCGATCAGGCTCTCGGAATTCTTCAGGCGACACTGCGCGGAGTCGGACGGCGCGGTAAATCCAAGGCTGCGCTACAGTTCCGGCGATGAGCTTCATCCTTCCCCGGAAGGGGCGCGGGTTGCCGCTATGGCGCTGAAGCAGGCCTTAGTTGATACCGACACGGTGCGCAAGATTCCGCGTTCGCATCAAAGTGACGCCGAAGCCATCAAAGCTGCCAAGGCGCTGGGTCAGGCCCAGCCCAACTACGCGCGCGTTCACAACCGCATCGGCACCGAGCTTCTGAAAGCGGACAAGCTGGAAGAAGCCGCGGCGGAATTCATCAAAGCGATCAAGGCGGATCCGACCCACGCCGGGGCGCACAACAACCTGGGCGTTGCCTGCGAGCGATTAGGGCGTGAAGAAGCGCAGAGACAATTCGAGAAGGCCATCCAACTGGAACCCGACTTCACGCACGCGCATTTCAATCTGGCGCGTCTCCACATGAAAAAAGGGCGCATGACGGCAGCCGTACCGGAGCTCGAACAAACGATTCGGATCGATCCCAATCACGTCGGCGCGTTGAACATGTTAGGCATGGCGCTCGGCAGACAGCAGAAGTTCGCCGAAGCCCGTCTCCATCTGGAGCGGGCGGTCCATCTCGATCCGGCCCACGCAGAGGCACGGAATAACCTCGGCGCCGCGTATGCCGGGCTGGGACGCCTGCGTGAGGCGGCGGCGCAGTTTGAAGCGGCGCTGTGCCTCGATCCCGACGATCCCGAAGCCCGCGAGAACCTCCGGCGGGTCAAAGAAGCCATGCCCAATCCGCAGACCGAGACCACCCCTTAGAAAAATGGATAAATAAACGGCGCTACGGCGGTCCCTCCGAGCAAAATAATCAGACTGAGAAACAACAAAACAAGAATAATCGGCAAGAGCCACCATTTCTTGTTGTGCTTCAGGAAAAACCAGAACTCCTCCAGCAAAGTGCGACGCTTCTTCGGGGTCCGTTTTTGGAATTCTTTCGATTTCTTCTGCCGTGACGTCCCGGGCATTCACATTCTCCAATCTTGTCAGAACTGGTGGTAATACCGGTCAAGATTATCAGGTTGTCGATGAGTTATCCAGTAACTTTCGGTGTCGGGATCAAACGTGCGGTGTAGTATATCCCGGCCTATCAGGCGGAAGATGAGAGCCAGAGGCGTCAAAATCCCGAAGTAAAAAACGGCAAGCAGCACAAAGCTTACCAGTAAGCCAATCGGAAGAGTAACCAGGATTAAGCCAAGGTATATCACCCGGGTGACTTTGAGGGATATCAAACTGCTCAAAAGTATCCCAGCCCCGAGCGAGATGATTAGTGCGCCCCACCGAATCCCAAGGCCTTTGAATCTCCAAAGCAGCAAAGCAACAAGGATCGCTGCAATCAGGGCGATTATCGCAAATGTGCGAAGCTCTTTGCGATTCGGATGCCAGTTTATCTCAGCTAAGAACATCTAAAATCATTCCCTTTCTAATCGGCGACTCAATCCAATTCGAATCGGGCTTTGTACTCGTCGAACTCATGCCGTTCGGCATCGGGTTGCTCCGTTTTGTAGAGCAACTGGTTTTCCATCACCAGAACGTCCATGTTTGTAGCCATGAAACACCTGTAAGCGTGTTCCGGCGAACAGACAATCGGTTCGCCGCGCACGTTAAAGCTGGTGTTGATTATCACCGGGCATCCGGTCTTGTCCTTAAACTGTTTCATAAGCCGATGAAGTCTCGGATGCCGCTCCGGGTCGACTGTTTGGAGACGCGCCGAATAATCCACATGGGTCACAGCGGGTATATCGCTGCGCTTAACGTTCAGCTTATCCAATCCTTTTTCCACTTCGGGCTGATCCTGGAACCGCAAACGTTTGTCTTTATGGAGATACGCCACTAAAAGCATATAGGGACTGTCCTGCCCTTCGGGCATATCGAAATAATCGCGAGCATCCTCGCGCAGCACACAGGGAGCGAAGGGACGAAAGGACTCGCGAAACTTGATCTTGCGATTCATGATCGATTGCATGGCGTCGTTTCGGGCGTCGCCAATAATGCTCCGTTGGCCCAGCGCGCGGGGCCCGAATTCCATCCGGCCGTGAAACCAGCCGACCACGTTTCCCTCACGGATCAGATCGGCCACTTTATCGAGAAGCTGTTGCTCGTCCTCGAACACATGATATCGAGCGTGGATTGAATCCAGGTAGGTCCGGATATGCTCATCGCTGTAGGCCGGTCCAAGCAACGAGGCGTGCTGTCTGTCGTCTTTCTGGACGTTCCGCTCGTTGTCGAGCAATTGATGCCAGACAAACAAGGCGGCGCCGAGCGCCCCGCCGGCATCCCCGGCCGCGGGCTGTATCCAGATATTATCGAAGGGCCCTTCTCGCAAAATCCGCCCGTTGCCGACACAGTTCAGCGCGACACCGCCGGCCATGACCAGGTTCTTCATGCCCGTCAGCCGATGCACGTGCCTGGCGGCTCGAAGCATGATCTCCTCGGTCACGGCCTGGATCGAGGCGGCGATGTCCATTTCACGCTGTGTCAAGGGGGACTCGGGTTTTCGAGGGGGACCGCCGAAGAGTCTCGCAAATTTCGCGTTGACCATCACCGTCTTATAACACCAGGGCAAATAGGACAGATCCAGCCGGAACGAGCCGTCCTCTTTCAAATCCAGCAGCTTATCCATGATGACGTCATAGTATATCGGCTCGCCATACGGCGCCAGGCCCATCATCTTGTATTCGCCGGAATTCACACGAAAACCCGTAAAGTACGTAAATGCCGAATAAAGCAAACCCAAAGAATGAGGAAAATGCATGACCCGCATCAGCTCAATGGTGTTGCCCCGGCCAACCCCCAAACTGCCGGTCGCCCATTCCCCCGCGCCGTCCAGCGTCAGTATGGCGGCTTCTTCAAAGGGAGAAGGGAAAAACGCACTCGATGCATGGGATTCGTGGTGTTCGACAAAGACATAATTCCCCTGATATTTCTTATCCAGAGCCTTATCCATTTCGCGCGGCAGGTGCAGCTTCTGGCGAAGCCAGACCGGCATACCGATCAGGAACTGCCGGAAACCGCGGGGGGCGTAACCGATATAGGTTTCGAGCAATCTTTCAAATTTCAGCAACGGTTTCTCATAAAAGACCACGTAGTCGAGCTGCTCGGCGGTCAGTTGACCTTCCTGAAGACAATACGAAACGGCATTGGATGGGAACCGGCTGTCGTGTTTGATCCGCGTGAATCGCTCCTCCTGAACGGCGGCAACCAGATCGCCGTCGCGAACGAGTGCCGCGGCGCTATCATGATAGAAAGCCGATAGACCCAAAATATTCATACTCATCTATCCGTCAATGCAAGACGTCTTCTAAAAACGCTCGATTATAAGCTATGTCGGATAATACGCAATAATGTGATAAAAACCGATGAATAACGGGCAAAAACCGCCTCGGAATGGGAATA
>Ga0272442_10005102_pt1 | contig 17673 bp, 10 predicted proteins | sample SSMForm2O_FD_200262 | JGI IMG/M metagenome (GOLD analysis project Ga0272442, IMG submission 200262) | Marine sediment archaeal communities from Little Sippewissett salt marsh, Falmouth, MA, United States - SSM-Form-2O | ecosystem: Environmental > Aquatic > Marine > Wetlands > Sediment ... | reverse complement strand
TTCCGGACGCTCAGGGCGGAGAGGAACTCATCGACGTGCTCGGCGATGATCTCGTCGGCCGGGGCCCGCTGGCTCTGACGCATCCGCAGGTTGCTCTGCACGATCCGGTCGAGGTCGTCGAGGTTGTAGAGAAAGACGTTCTCGATTCGCCCGGCGTCGGGCTCGACGTCGCGGGGAACGGCGATATCGACGATCAGCAGCGGGTGATACGCCCGTCGATCCTGCACCCGCCGGACCATCTCGACCGAGACGATCGGCTCGCGGGCGCCGGTGGCCGTCAGGACGACGTCGGCGGCGGCGAGGTGTTCCTCGATGCGGTCGAAGGACCCGGCCCGTCCGCCACAGGCGTCGGCGAGCCGCTCGGCCCGGGCGGCGTCGCGATTGACCACCACCAGCTCGCCGGGTGCGAGTTGCCGGAGTTGCTGGAGCATCAGCTCGTTCATCTTCCCCGCCCCGATATTCAGCACGCACTTGCTTTCGAGTGTTTCGAAGACCTGGCGAGCGAACTCGACGGCGACGGACGCGACGGAGACCTTCCCCACGGCGATGTCGGTCTCGGTGCGGATGTGCTTGGCGACGTGCAGCGCGCCCTGGAACAGCTCGTTCATCACGGCGCGGGCGCAGGAGGCTTCGACGGCCCGAGCGTAGGCCTCCTTGACCTGCGCGACAATCTGGGCCTCCCCGGGCACGAGGCTGTCCAGCCCGGACGCCACCGCGTAGAGGTGCCCCACCGCGTCCGCGTCGGCCAGCGTGTACGACACCTCCGCCAACTCCCGCGGCCGGAGCGAGTGAACCTCGCAGAGCCAGTCGCCCAGTTCGGCCTCTCGCGGGTGCCCATGGACAGGCCTGGCCGTGTATACCTCCGTTCGGTTGCACGTCGAGACGATCGCAAACTCGGCGTCCGGCCAGCGCCGGGCGAGGTCGCGCAGCGCGTCCGGGAGCGTCGCCGCGTCGAACGAGATCTTCTCCCGAACGGCCACGCCCGCCGACCTGTGATTCACGCCTAGGCAGAGAATTCGCATTCTTACGTCTTCGGTATCAGCATGCTGGCCACCAGGACGCCGACCAGCAGTGCAAAGCCGGCAAGGGCCAGCGTCGCGACGGCCCGACCTCGGAACCGCTTGGCATACGCCGCGTGCAGGGCCACCGTGTAAAGCCCCCACGCCACCGCGGAGACCAGCACCTTCGGATGCGTCGGCCAGTTCCGCAAGTACCCCTCGCGCCAGGGCTGAAGCGCGCCGGCGAGTCCCGCGACGATCGTCGCGGTCACCAGGGCAAAGGAGATCGGCAGCGCATGACGGAGAAATCGCTCGATCCGCTCGAGCGACGGCAAGGGCGATCGGAACAGGGCCGGGTCCTTGCCGCGAAGCTGTTTGTGTTTCCTCAGGTAGAGCCATCCGCCGGCCCCGGCGGCCGTGAAGCTCCCCGCCGCCGCCGCCGCGAGCGCCACGTGGGCGACGCTCCAAACGTCCCGGGCAAAGTCGTGGTAGGCCCCCCCGCCCAGCGCCGCGGCCAGGCAGGACCACAACGCCGCCAGGGGCAGCAGGACCACATCCGCCCACGCCGGCGAGCCGACCGCCTTGAGGTAGGCCGACACCAATCCCGTCAGCAAGGCCAGCAAGGTGAACACGTCCAGTGCGCTGGCCGTCGGGTGGTAGCCCCGGGCGATCCGCAGGACGCCCGTGGCGAGGCTGAGGCTGATCCCGGCCGCCTGGAGCATCGCCGCCACCCGCCCCAGCGTCGCGCGCCGCCCGCGCCGAGCCCACGCCGCCATCACGGCCGAACCGCTGTACGCCAACAGGGCCAGCAACGCCAACAGAATCACTTCCACCGAAGGCATCAAGTCTCCTCAGGGGCTTGTGACCGCTCGCGGAGCCTTCTCCGTAGCGTCTCGGGACCGTCCTGAAGGAACGCGCGATACGTCTCATCGTTGGCGAGCGCCTTCATCGCCGCCATCCGGCGGCTGGGCTCTTCGACGGTGGCGTGCAGGGCGGCTCGGGCCTCGTCCAGGGCGGCGAGGAACTCCGCGACGCGCGGAGGCAGGGCCTCGGCGATCCTGCGTTTGAGCCAGGCCGCCGCCGCCGGGGCCGCCCCGCCCGTGCCCACCGCCACGACCACCGGCCCGTCCCGCACGGTCGCCGGCAGAAAGAAGTCGCACTCGGCCGGCAGGTCGGCCACGTTCACCAGGGCCCCGGCCCGACGGGCGTCCCGCGAGATCCGGGCGTTGAGCCCCCGGTCGTCCGTGCAGGCAAACACGAGAAACGCCCCGGCGAGCAGGTCCTCCTGGTAATCGCCTCGGACGACCTCCACGCCCTCGACGGGGGCGTCTTCCGGAACATCGCGTGCGACCAGGCGCACGCATGCGCCGGCCCGGACCAGGGCGGAGGCCTTGCGAAGCCCCACGGGCCCCGCGCCCACGACCACCGCCAGGCGGTCGGCCACGAGCAACATGATCGGATACGTTCTCATCGGGGTTCCTTCGGCCCCATCATACCACGCGGAGCCTCGGCTTGGCCGGGAAGATCATCGCCCCATCGGCTCGTGGCTGCGGACCTCGGCGATCGCCTCGAACAGGGCCCGGGCCTTGTCCAGCGTCTCGCGGTACTCCCCGAGCGGGTCGGAGTCGGCCACGATCCCCCCGCCGGCCTGGACCCAAAGACGCTCGCCGTCGCTGACCATCGTCCGAATGGCGATGTTCCACTCGCATCGGCCGTTGACGCCCACGATGCCGACGCACCCGGTATACACGCCGCGGGCGGCCGGCTCGAGCTCGTCGATGATCTCCATCGCGCGGATTTTCGGCGCGCCGGTGATCGACCCGCCGGGGAAGGTAGCCCGCAGCAGCTCGGCCGGGCCGACGCCGGCCCGCAGCACGCCCTCGACCGTGCCGACCAGGTGGAATACCGTCGGGTGCGCCTCCAGCGCGCGGGGCTCGGTGACGCGGATCGAGCCATACTCGCAGATCCGCCCCAGGTCGTTCCGCAGGAGATCGACAATCATCGCCAACTCGGCGTTGTCCTTTCCGCTGGCCAGCAGGTCCGCCTTGGCCGACGCATCCGCCTGCGAATCCCCGACGCGAGGTCGCGTGCCCTTGATCGGCCGGGTCAGCACCCGCCGGCCTCGCACGCGAAGGAACAGCTCCGGCGAGCTGGACAGCACCGAGCAGGCCCGCCCGCCGGCCTCGAAGGCCAGGTAGCCACCGTACCACGACGGGTTGCGCCGGCGAAGGGCCCGGTAGATCTCCAGCACGTCCGCGCCGGCGGCGTCGATCTCGAAACGCTGCGAGAGGTTCACCTGGAAGATATCGCCGGCGGCGATGTAGTCGATGCACCGCCGGACCGAGCGAAGGTACTCGTCGCGTGTGAAGTTGCACCGGGCGTCGTCGACGGCGGCCCGTTCGGCGGCGCTGGCGCGGTCCGGGGGCTCGGCCGGCGGCTCCGGCGGCATGGTGCCGCCCTGGCGAACGAGCTCCCGCAGCCTGGCCGCGGCCCGGCCGGCACCCGCCGGCGGGCGGGCGAACCGAAGCTCCACCAGGAAACTTCGCCCCTCGAGCGCGTCGTGAACGAGCAGGGCATCGTAGAAGGCCAACCGCAGGTCGGGCAGGGGCGTGTCGCGCCCGGCCAAGCCGGGCAGGCGCTCGACGTGCCGGCCCACCTCGTAGCCGACGTAGCCGATCCACCCGGGCGCGTACCCGTCGCGGGCCGGGCCGCGAAGCCGAACCGCCGACAGCGCCCGCGTCAGGGCCGACCAGATCGCCTCGTCCCCGGCGGCGAGCACCGCGCCGGACCGGTCGCGCAGAACGCCCTCGCGCAGGGTCAGGACCTCGATCGGTCGGCACGAGAGGAGGCCGAACCGCCCGAACTCGCGATGGAAGGCAGCCGAGTCCAGCAGGACGGGTTCCTCGTGGCGGTCGAGGAGCCCCAGCAGGGCGGCGGGCGGATTCTGAAGATTCACCGGGCGGGCGAAGACTTCGGCATCGAGTGGGGCGTTGCCCAGGAGCATGGCACACCTCGGCCGGCGGCACCCGCCGGGAGGGGTCAGTAGTCCACTTCTTCGTCGAAGTTCGTGCCGCTGTGACGGAATTCCTCGATGGTCAGCCTGTCGGCGGCCTCGCCCGCGGCCTTGATGACGGCCTCCTTGCTGACAAGCGATCGCTTGATGAGCTTCCGCGCCATCTTGAGGTCGCCTCGACCGGTGATGCGGAACTTGACGGCCCCCAGCGCGATGATGGCCTGCGCTCGCCAGGCGCGGTCCTGGTCGTTCAGGGCGACGTTGAAGATGTCCCCCGGCGACAGGACCGGCTGGAGCGTCACGGGATCGGTCGCCGGGATGTTGTCCCAGAGGATTTTCTTCTTCTTGCGAAAGTTCGCGCTGACGAGGCGAAGGGCCTCGCCGTAGCGGTCGATCGACCGCAACCGCCCCCGCGGCGCCTTGTCCCAGAGCCGGTAGAGCTGCTGAAGCCTCTCGATGGCGGTCGTCTGGATCTCGATCCCCTGCCAGCCGACGTGCGGCAGGACGCGCTCGTTCACCAGGTGCGCCCCGAAGATCATCATCTGCTGAACGTGCTTCTCCGCCTCGGCATATTCCTTGCGATCCCGGTGGACCTGGAAGCACTGGTGGACGGCCACCGCGACCTTGAACAGGGGGATGGAGTGCGGCTGGTGATACGAGAACTTGAGGCGCTTGGGGCTGTACTGGAAGGTGTACTGCATGGACTTTTTCTTGGCGCCGTTGGCGACGAAGGCGGCGATATCCTTGCAGGCCTTCAGGCCGGGGTCGGACCACGGGTCGTTGGCGGCGACGAGGCCGTCGATGTGGGCGGCGTCGCCGGTGGCCTCGATCGCGTCGGCACTGGCCATGTAAAGCTGGACGGCCTTCTGGTAGTCCTGGGCTGCGTTGCCCGGTTCGGTGGGCTCGATGCCGATGACGTCCTTCAGGGGCACGTCGATCGTCTTGAGATCGAGGAAGCCCTTGGCCAGGGTATCCCTGGGCAGGGACGTGGGCGGGTCGAGGATGACGAAGTACGCCACGCCGACCACGACGAGAACCAACGCCATCGCCAGTATCCAACCTGTCTTATTTCCCACGCGACGGTTTCCTTTTCTGTTCGCGGTTACGGCCCGCCGGCGGCGGGGCCCATCAGCATGGTACCAAGATTTCGCGGATCGTAGAAGTACCGAGGCGCGCCCGACCAACTCGACGCCTCGGCGCCCTGGGTGGCGAACCGGGTAAAGTTGACGCGCCAGAGGGCCTCGTTCGCGCCGTCGCCGAAGGCCGCCAGCGGGATGGCCAGTTCAGCCGTCCACGCGCCCGGGCGCTCGGCGATGGCGACCGACGCGAAGGGCGCCCACGGGCGAACGCGCCCCAGGGCGGGGTCGCTTCGCACCCCCCGCTCGCTCACCAGCACGCCGTTGGGCTTGATGATCAGGTGGTAGAGCCCCTCCGGCCCGGTGACCTTGCCCCCGGGATCGAACAGGACCTCCACCAGGTCCTCGCCCGAGGCGATCAACTGCTCGTAGTGGACACGGTTGCTGGGCTTCTTGACCATGCCGGGGAGGTTGGGCTCCTCGCAGCGGAAGGCCAGGTAGAGCGTCTTGTCGTCGCGAAGGCAAAAGGCCATCGTCTGGCGTTTCGCGAGCCCGTCGCCGGTTCGCCCGCGCCGGCCGATCAAGCGAAAGCCTCGCGCCGTGTTGCTTGCTCGCAGGGGCCAGTCGTCGAGCAGTCCGTCGATGGTCGGCGGCGTCTTGGTTCGCCCGACCACGAGGAAGCCGACGGCGGCCGGGATTCGACGTTCGCCCTCGACGTTGGAGGTCAGTCGGATCGGCATGGGGGCCTTGGCATCGCCCGCCACGGGCAGCGGGGCGGGGCCCTCGGCCTCCAGGCGGAGGACGGCGGCGGTAACGGGCGGGATTTTCGTGCTCCGCCCGGGGGGCACGAGCGATTTCCACCCCTTGGGCAGCTTGGCGAAGTCGGCCCGGACGCTCGCCTCGCGCCCGTGCCGGTTGAACAGGTCCACCAGGACGGTCAGGCGGAGGGTCTTTGACGCCGGGGCGTTTTGCCCGCCGGCCGGGCGAACGACCGAGCGAACCTGCTCGACGGCCAGCCTGCGGGTGCGCTCTTCGAGGCGTCTCCAGTTCAGTCGATGGGCAAGGGAACTCGTTCGCGGCGCGTGGGCGGCGCTGACGACGGCTTGGACTTCCTCGGCGAGGATTCGCCGCGCCAGGGCCCACGTCGCCCCGTCGCGCTCCCAGCCACCCAGGCGAGGGTCGAGGTAGTTGTCGCCGCACGCAGCCAGCGCGCCGTACCACACGAGAGAGTTCATCGCCGCACCGAGGACGCCCTCCCGCTGGCGTTTGCGGAGGATCCACAGGTAGGCAATGTCCTGAAGCCCCCGTCGGAGGCGCTTCAGGCGGACGCTGGGCAAGGGCTGGGCGAGCCCGGCGATCGTGCCCGGGTAGAACAGCCTGGTCTCACTGCCCGCGACGGGCGCGAAGGGGTCGCTGGCCCAGTGCAGCACGTCGGGCAGGAACAGGCCGCTGCATCGGTACTTCATGGCGAGCCAGACGAACGCGCGGGCGTCGGCGGCCCCGGCGATGACGCCGAGGCTCGGCAGGTACGGCGGCGTCGCGGGCGCCAACCAGACGCCCTTGAGCGGGTGTCCCGCCCGGGGAGCCGACGCCGCCAGCGACGGGTCCAGCAGGTTCCCTCGCGGCGCGAGGATGTCGGCGAACGCCCGCAGGTCGCCCGGCACGCGCCAGGGGGCTCCCGCCGGGGCGCTCGGGGGCAGCGCACAGAGAATCGGCGTGTTCGGATCGTGCTTCCGCGCCAGGCCCGCCAAGGCGCGGTGCCTGGCGTAGGTCTCGGAGCCGACGCGTCCTCGGCACGGCCAGTGGAACGCCTGCCGGCCGGCCCGGAGGTTCTTCGCGAAGTGCTCGCGACAGGCATCCAGCACGGCCGAGACCGTCTGGGCGTACCGCGGAGACGACCGCCCGCCGTAGGGCTGGGGGCTTGGCCAGTCCTCGTAGACCGGCACGGGCCAGGCCGCACAGCCGATCCGGTCGTCGAAGGCCGTGCCGCTCAGGTACGGGGCCACCACCGCGTCGTAGTCGTCCCACAGGAGCTTGACGCCCTCGTCGCCCGCACGCTTCATCACGGGGCGAATCCGCCTGTCGAACAGGTCCAGGCGATGGTCGTGGGCCATGCGCATCAACTGCCGCATCAGGACGAGCCCGCGCCGGACGTGCGGGTTGTCGCGGTCCAGGTAGACGGGGCGGAACGGCTTGCCGTCTCGCGCGATCAGTGCGCCGAACAGCTCGTGGTGGTCGAAGCCGCCGATGGCAGGCACCGGCCGGGCGTCGGGCAGGACAAAGGCGTGGACGTCCAGCTTCAGCGTGGCGGCCCAGTCCTCGCGCCCGTCAGCCGAGACACCCAGCGTGCCCTGGTAGCGCCCCGCGGGCGCGTCGCGCGGTACCGACACGTCCACCCAGACCGCCAGCCGGCCGTTGGCGTCCACGTCGAGCGGCGTGGCCGAGCCTGAGACATCGAGCGGGACCAGCGGGTCGTACCGCCCCGCCGGGACCGGGGGCTCGGCCACAAGGCGCAGGTACCATGCCGGGACCTCCCGAACGGCCAACGGCAGCATACGGAAGGCCCGGATCCTGCCGGCGGGTAGCTTCTGGCGATCGGGCCCGGACAGGTCGCCCCAGGCAAGCCTCACGCCCTTGGCACCGTCGGGCCCGGCGTCGAAAACGAGTTGGAAGCTGACGGTCTCGTTGGCGGCCGCGTGAAGCGAGACGGCCTTGGCGGCGGCGTCGTACAGCGGCTCGTCCTCGACGCGGGCCGTGCGGTCGGTCAGGGCAACCATGTCGCCGACGGCCCAGACGTCCAGCGCCGCGGCGGCGGGACCGTCGCGGCCGGGCAACTCCCAGCGGATCGGCTCGCAGCCGGCCATGAAACACACCAACGCGAGCGGCAGCGTCCGGAGGATTTCTCTACGCGGGGTTCTTTGGGTCATCGCAGGGGGATTGTATCGTCTCGGCGTCCGCCGGCCAAGAGACGTATCGTCCGGCGTGGCGATGAAAAGTCGTGCAAACTCCACGTGTTTGGGCGTTAATGGAGGCATGGCGGCGCAGCGACGCGACGAGTTGTTCGACGAGGGGTTCCTGGCGCGGCTCCAGCGTCTGCACCTGATCGCCAAGCGGCTGACGGCCCGGGGCACCGGCGGCGCCCGGCGGAGCCGGCGACTGGGCGACGGGCTGGAGTTCGCCGATCATCGGTCGTACGCGCCCGGGGACGACATTCGCTTCATCGACTGGCCCTACTACGGACGGATGGAGAAGCTGCTGCTTCGGCTGTTCCACGAGCGAAGCGAGGCCGACGTGGTGATCTTGCTGGACACCTCGGCGTCGATGGCCCCGGGCCAGACGACGGAGAAGTTCGACTACGCCCGCCGGGCGGCGGCGGCCCTGGCGTTCGTGGCCATGGGGGGACTGGAGCGCGTGGTTATTCAGCCGTTCGCGGCCGAGCCGCTCGCGGCCCTGCGGACCGGGCGGAACCGCGGACAGATCCTCGAGGTGCTCGATTTCCTCGCCGACCTGGCCCCGGGCGGGGCGACGGCCCTTCGGCGATGCGCCGGCGCCCTGGCCAGGCGGCTCGACGCCCCCGCGACCGTCCTGCTGCTCGGCGACCTGCTGGACGTCGCCGAGGAGCTGTCCGACGCCCTGGCGGAGTTCCGCGGGCGATCCTGCGACGTGACCGTCCTGCACGTCTACTCGCCGCTCGACGCCGCCCCCGTGCTGGCCGGTGCCCTCCAACTGGAACAGGCCGAGACCGGCGAGACGATGCGGGTCCGCGCGACGGAAGAGCTGCGCGCCAGCTACCGGCGCCGATGGGAACGGTTCTGCCGGGCCGCGGCGCGCACGACCGCGGCGCGCGGCGCGGCATACGTGGCCGCGCCCACCGACGTGCCGTTCGAGCAGCTCGTGCTGCGAACCCTTCGGCAGGCGGGTGTCCTGGCGGGATAGGGGCATGCGATGATCCCTCGGCGAGCCATCCTCCCGCTGATCCTGATCGTGCTTGCCCCGACGGTCATGCTCTACACGCTGTGGGGGAACCCGACGTCGGCCGGCGAGGACGACGTGATCTACTACTACCCGCTCCGCAAGCTCGTCGGCCAGGCCCTGCGCGAGGGTCGCTGGCCTCGGGTAAACCACTACGAGGCGACGGGCATGCCGCTGATGGGCGACCCGCAGTCGGCGGTGATGTACCCACCGACGTGGTTGTTCGCGGCCGGGCCGGCGAAGCGGGCGTACACGCTGACGCTGCTGCTGGGCTTCTCACTGGCCGGCGGGGGGGCGTACCTGTACCTGCGCCGCGTCGGGCTGATCCGCCCGGCGGCGTGTTTCGGCGCGGTGGCCTTCATGTTCTGCGGGTTCCTTGTGGGCCATCGCGTGCACTGGTCCGTCCTGCACACGGGGGCATGGCTGCCGTGGGGCCTGTGGTGTATCGAGGGCCTCGGCCGACGCCCCGGCGCGGCGCTGGCCTGGATGGTCCCCGTCGCCTTCCTGACAATCGCCGCCGGACATTGGCCCACGTTGATCCACGTCGGGCTCATCTGGTCGGCGTATCTCGTGCTCCGCGCCCGCCCGCTGGGGCGGTCGATCGCGGTCGCGGTCGTGGCGCTAGCCCTGGCGGCCGCCCTGGCCGGACCGCAACTCGACGCCACGCGCCAAGTCCTCGCCGAGACGACCCGCCACCGGATCGGCTACGCCACCGCGGGAGAGAACAGCTTCTTTCCGGCCTCGGCGGCGCTGGCGCTGTTCCCCATGCTGTACGGGTGCCGAACGCCGAACTTCTTCCCGACCGACTGGTGGGGCCCGTGGCACCTCTGCGAGACATTGGGGTACGTCGGGCTTGTCACGCTGGCCTTGGCCGGGGGGGTCCTGTGGAAGCTGCATCGCAGGCACCCGAAGCCCGGCCGGGACGAACCGAGCGAGAGCGTATCGCCACCGCCGGCGGGCGGAATGTTGGCGTCGCCGGGCGAGGGCGAGTTCGCCGCGTTTCGCCCGCTCGTCCGCGTGTGGACGTGGATCGCCCTCGGCGCGGGCGTCTGGATGCTCGGCTACTACCTGCCGACCTACCGGCTCGTCCACATGCTGCCCGTGCTGGGAGTGGTCCGCTGCCCCGCGCGGATGGTGGTGGCGGTGGACCTGGCCCTGGCGACGCTGGCGGCGGTCGGCATCCACCTGGTCGTCATGGCCGGGCCGTGCCCGTCGGCCAAGGCGCTCAAGCAAGACGTCCGCCGCGCCGCCACGCGGGTCCTGCCCGCCGCAATGCTCGCCACGCTGGCCCTGCTGGCGGCCGCCGGCGGAGTCTCGGTGGCCTTCTTCGGCGGGGCTATCCAGTTCTTCGATAACCCCCGCGCCGGGTATCACGCGCTGGAATCGGTCCTGCCGACCAACCCCGCCGTCTGGGTGCAGTTCGCCCTGGCGGCCGTAACGTGGGCCGGCGTGCGGCTCTGGCTGGCCGCGCCGCGACGGCGAGCGTACTGGCTCGTCGGACTCGTGCTGGTCGACCTGTTCTTCGTGACGCGGTTCGTGGACGTCCCCGCCGGCGGGTCGGTCGTCCCCGACCCGGACGTCTCCCCCGCGGCCGAGTGGCTCCGGGCGCGGCACAAGGGCGACGGCGTGTTCTACGCCGTCTGGGGGATCGGGCGGACCTATCACGACCGCCCGGCGGAGCTGCTTCGCCCGAAGACGGCCCACGCGTTGGGCATCCGCACGATCAACACGTACGGCCCGTTCCAGGCCCCCGCGCACGCGCAACTGCTGGGGTTCAGGATCTTCGGCACGAACGACGATTGGGCCGGTCTGATCCGCCGCAACCGCCTGTTGAGCCTCTACGGGGTTCGGTACCTCCTGACGGCCCGCGACGACGTCCGCGAGCTGATCGAGTCCGTCCGGGCACCGACCACGCCCCGCCGCGACGACGGGGATAACCTCCTGTCCGACGACTGGTGGCTGGACCTTTGCGAGCGAGTCGGCCCGACGCTGCGCCTCCAGACGCCGGTCCTCTGGCGATGGTCGATCGCCAAGCAGCCGGTGGCCCTGCAGCCGGCGAGGGTCTACCGCATCTCGCTGGACGCCCGCGGGCCGGACGAAGGGGCCGCGAACTACCTCCGCGCTGAGATTCACCGCCACGGCTGGACGCTGAGTTGGGCCGAGGCCGAACCGCTCGGGCTGACCGTCCACGCCGAGCAGATCGGCCCCCAGTGGCGCCACTTCGAGTGGACCTTCCGGATGCCCGAGGACCTGTCGGGCACGTTCCTCTTCCGCCTGTTCACGATGAGCGAACGGCCCATCGAGGTGCGCCGCGTCGCGCTGCGGGCGAGCGACTGGGACCGCCCCGCCGGTTGCGCCGGCCGCCTCGCGCCGGGCGATCGAGTGTACGACCTCGCCGCCGAACTGCCCGCCCGGGCGCCCGGCGACAAGCCGGTGGCCCTCTACGAGAACAAGCTCGTCGTGCCCGCCGGTCGCCGCCCGTCTCGCCGGGTTGTGACGCCGCGGGAGATCGAGGCCGTCCGCTGGCCGAGGGGCCCTCAACCGACGTCCCGACCGGTCGAGTTCCTTCCCCGCGTGGGCCTGGGGGTCCGCGCGCAGCCGACGCGGACGCTCTGCCTCTCGACGCTGCCCGCGGCCGGGCTGTACCTGATCGTGACGATCGCCCTGGCCGTTCGGCGCCGGCGAGCCGGCCGGCAGATGGAATCGGAACTCGCTTTCCCGGGCGACGGCGGTAGAATAGAGTAATCATATCCTCTGGAGCGTTGGGCGGACCATGGCCCGGTCGGTACATGCTCTGTGTTGACATCGCCGGCCTTGGTCGCCGCACGCATCAGGAAAGGGCACCGGCGATGGTTAACGCACTGCACCTGGGGAAGAAGGACGACTTCACACCAACGGGCAGACGAATGAGCAAGTGGATGGACCAGGTCCTCGGGCCGGGCTTCCACCACTACGGACACACGGACAACTGGGCGCCGGCTATCAATCTCTGCGAGCACGAGAAGTTCTACTGCGTGGTGGTGGACTTGGCGGGAGTGCAAGCCGGAGAGATCGACCTGCGGGCCGAGGCGGGCGTGCTCGTGCTGGCCGGAGACCGGGCCATGCCGTCAGAGTCGAAGGACTGCGGCCACGTCCGCCTGCACCTGATGGAGATCGACCACGGCCCGTTCGAGCGCGAGATCCAACTGCCCGAGGAAGTGGACATCGATGCCATCGAGGCCTTCTACCGCAACGGGTTCCTGTGGATCCGGATCCCCAAGACCTCCTGAGGACAGCATGGCCAGGCAGCCTTCCAAGAAGACGCCAATCCTCGGCGAAGACAACGCCGAGGTCGTCGTGCACCCCGTCGCGGGTGACGAGAAACCCAAGCCCTCTCGCGAGGTCCGCATCCCCTCCGTCGCGGCGGTCCTCTGCGTGCGTAACATGGTGCTCTTCCCGGGCACGATCATCCCGATCGCCGTCGGGCGGGAAAAATCCAAGCGGCTGCTCGAAGACACCCTGCCGGACCAGAAGACCGTGGTCGTCGTCTGCCAGAAGCGCCCGGAGACAGACGACCCGGCGCCGGAGGACCTCTACGAGATCGGCACAGCCGCCGTCGTGCTCAAGCTGCTCCGCATGGAGGAGGGCAGCCAGAGCGTGATTGCCAGCGGCGTGAAACGCGTGAAGATCGAGCGGTGGGTCCAGACCGAGCCGTACTTCCGCGCCGAGATCCGCGAGCTATCAGACATCGTGGAGGAGAGCACCGAGACCGAGGCGCTCATCATCAACGCGCGGAACGCCGCCAGTCGGATCATCCAGTTGTCTCCCAACGTGCCCGACGAGGCAACGGTCGTCCTGAACAACATCACCGAGCCGGGCGGCCTGGCGGATTTCCTGGCGTCGAATATCCACATGGACCTGGCCACCAAGCAGCGGTTCCTCGAGGAGTTGGGGGTCGACGAGAGGCTCCGGCGGGTGGGCATCGAGCTTCAGCGTCAGCTCGAGGTGCTTGAGTTGTCGGACAAAATCCAGAGCCAGGTCAAAGCGAATATCGACAAGTCTCAGCGGGAGTACTTCCTTCAGGAGCAGCTCAAGGCCATCCGGAAGGAGCTCGGCCAGACCGATGAGAAAACGATCGAGGTCGAGGAGCTTCGCGGGAAGCTCAACGAGGCGGGCATGCCGAAGGCCGTCTCGACCGAGGCGTTCCGGCAACTGGACCGCCTGGCGGCGCTGCCCGTCGTCTCGCCCGAGTACAACGTTCTGCGAACCTATCTCGACTGGATGACGGAGCTGCCCTGGCAGAAGACCACGCAGGACCTTCTGGACGTCAACCGCGCGGCGAAGGTGCTCGACGAGGACCACTACGACCTGGAGAAGGTCAAACAGCGGATCCTGGAATACCTGGCCGTTCGGAAGCTCGCGCCGGACTCGCGCAGTCCGATCCTGTGCTTCGTCGGCCCGCCGGGCGTGGGCAAGACGTCGCTGGGACAGTCGATCGCCCGGGCGATGGGGCGCAAGTTTATCCGGATGAGCCTGGGCGGCATGCGAGACGAGGCCGAGCTGCGTGGGCATCGCCGGACCTACATCGGCGCGCTGCCCGGGCGGATCGTCCAGGAGATCCGCAAGGCCAACACGAAAAACCCCGTCTTCATGCTCGACGAGTTGGACAAGGTCGGCAGCGACTTTCGCGGCGACCCGACCAGCGCCCTGCTCGAGGTGCTCGATCCCGCCCAGAACAACACCTTCCAGGACCACTATCTCAACGTGCCCTTCGACCTGTCACGCGTGATGTTCATCGCGACGGCAAACTACATGGGAACGGTCCCGCCGGCGCTGCGCGACCGGATGGAGGTCATCGAGTTACCCGGCTACGCACGCCACGAGAAGCTGCACATCGCCACGAAGTATCTCGTGCCCCGGCAACTGGAGACCAACGGCTTGACGAACACCCAGGCCCGGTGGACGCCCGAGGCCGTGAGACAAGTGATCGACCGCTACACGCGGGAAGCCGGTGTCCGCGAGTTGGAGCGACAGATCGGCACCGTCTGCCGGCGGATCGCGGCCCTGGTCGCGGCGGGCAAGGCCCAGTCGCGAAAGGTCACTCCGCGGCTCGTGGCCAAGATGCTGGGCCCGGCGAAGTACGTCAGCGAGGTGGCCCTGCGAACTTCCGTGCCGGGCGTCGCGACGGGGCTGGCCTACACGCCGGCCGGGGGCGAGATCATCTTCATCGAGGCCGCCGCCTACGCGGGAAAAGGCACGCTCACCCTCACCGGCCAGATCGGCGACGTCATGCGGGAGTCGGCCATCGCGGCGCTGAGTTTCGTCAAGAGCTCCGCGAGCACGTTAGGTATCGACGCCGACACGCTGGGCAAGGTCGACATCCACGTTCACGTGCCCGCCGGGGCCGTGCCGAAGGATGGCCCGTCGGCCGGCGTGGCCATCACGACCGCCCTGGTCAGCCTGCTGACTGACCGATCGGTGCATCACGACGTGGCCATGACCGGCGAGATCACGCTGCGCGGGCTGGTCCTGCCGGTCGGCGGGATCAAGGAGAAGGTTCTCGCGGCCCGCCGGGCGGGCATCCGAACCGTCATCCTGCCCAAGCAAAACCGCAAGGACCTCGTCGATGTGCCGGCCAACGCCGTGGAGGACCTGTCGTTCCGGTTCGTCAAAACCATCCGCGACGCGCTCGATATCGCCATGGACGGGACCTCCACCACGAAGAAGAAGCCCAAACGCACGCGGCGGTAACCATCGCAGGGGGCGGGGAACTCGAGAGCACGCCTCCAGCCGTACGACCACGCCCGTTCGAAAAGCGCAAAAAAAAACCGAGTCGATCCGGCTGGACATGATCGACTCGGCCCTCTCTTCCTTCGGGCCAGCCTTCGCAGCCTGATCGGCCGATCGGACTGCCGAAGCCCTCGGCTTCATAGCCTTTGCCCTCCGGCAAAGGGCCTCCGGACGTATTATATACAAACTGCATGCCGTTTCTGTCTGCCGGAGCGACCACCTCTCGGTGCCATGCACAAGTCATTGTGCCGTTTCACCATAAACGATGCCTGGGAACCAGCCCCCTTTCTCCCGGCAATCCTCTCGTGCTGCACTCCGTCAACATTCCCGCGGGCTGAATCGAGCCGAATTATATTTGGGAAATAGGCTTGCGTCAACAGCGACGCCCGTTTATGCAAGGCAACATAGAAATGTGGGTTTTGTCGTTTTTTAGATATTCCATTCCCCGGACGGCATGGGTCCGGGCTCGCTGGACTGGGCGTCGAGGATCCTGATCGGCCAGCGGCGTCAGTTGGCACGGTCTGGATTTGGATTCGAGATTCGCTTTTTTTTTCCCGCGGCACTGCCTAGAATAGGGTAGACGCCACTGCAATGATGTGACCATATGGGCGGCCCGGCATGATTCCTCGGCGCGTCCCCCCCCGCGCGCCACATGTCGGCCGCCCACTTTATTTCCTCAGGGCATCGCCGTGCGACGGGGGACAGGGGCAGGCCAATCAACCCAACTGCTTGCGGATCGCCTCGGTGGCCGCTCGGGGTTGCTCGCTTCCGCAGATGGCCGAGCAGACGGCCACCAGGGACGCACCCGCTGCCATGACGCCCTCGGCCGTGTCCGCCTGGATGCCGCCGATCGCCACGATGGGCAGAGGGACTGCCTGGCTGATCTCGCGGAGCATTTCGACGCCCACGACCGGGCCGGCGTCCTTCGTGTCTGTCTCGAAGATCGGCCCGACGGAGATGTAGTCGGCCCCCTCGTTGACGGCTGCCTTGGCCTGGGCCAACGAATGCGTGCTTCGTCCGACGATGGCCCCGGGCCGCAGGAGCCGGCGGGTCTCGGCGATGGGCAGGTCGTGCTGGCCGAGATGAACGCCATCGGCGCCGACGATTGCGGCGATATCGGGGCGGTCGTTGACGATGAAGATGCGGTTGGTCTCGTCGGCGAGGCCGCGCAGCTCGGCCGCCAGGGCCAGCAACTGGTCGTCGGGAATGTTCTTGTCCCGCAGTTGCAGGACATCGGCCCCGCCGGCGATCGTGGCCCGGGCGGTTTCCCGCAGGCTGCCCGTACAGAGCCGGCTGCTAAGGAGCACGTAGAGCTTCGCGCCGACCAGACGACGGTGAACCTTCAGCCGCTCCAGGATGCGCTTCTCCAGTGTGTAGCCGTTGTAGCGCATGCGCTCGATGTTTACGACCTTGCCGGGCGCGATGAATTTCCCGTATTCCTCGATCGTCCGCAGCGCTTCGGTCAGCCGTTTGCAGGCGGCGGTGACCACGTCGCCGAGGTCGGCCCGGCGGGTCTCGGTGGGGCTGGAGATCTCCGTACCGATGTCGCCGGGCGTGTCGCGACTGACGAGGAACTCCTCGACGGGCATGATCTGGAAGATCTCCGCCAAGTCGCTGCGGAGGTTCTTGGCCATCGCGGTGATCGCCGGGTCGTTCAGGGCAAACCGCCCGCAGTCCTCCGCCACGCGAAGGGCCTCTCTGGCCCGGTTGAAATTGGCGTCCAGTATCCGGTATACCTCTCGCATCGCACCGTCCTCCGCCGCCGATCCGCCAGAGAGCCTCACCCGGTGGGATCGTTGGGGATGGGGAACTGCCGGCACAGTTCCAGGACCTTGCCGTGAATCCGCTCGCAGACCGCCTCGTCGTCGCCGGAAGTGAGGATCTCATCGATCCAGTGGGCGATCTGTTTCATCTCGCTCGGGCCCATGCCTCGCGTCGTCAGCGCCGGCGTGCCAAGCCGAATCCCGGACGTCTTGGCCACCTTCCGCGGGTCGAAGGGAATGACGTTCTTGTTGGTGACGATCCCCGCCCGCGCCAGCCGGACCGAGGCCGTCTGCCCGGTCAAGTCCTCGTCGCGGCTGCGGAGGTCGATCAGCAGGAGATGGTTGTCCGTCCCGCCGGAGACCAGTCGCCAGCCGGCGGACAGCAACTCCCCGGCCATGGCCTGCGCGTTGGTCACGATCGCGGCGGCGTACTCGCGGAACGCCGGTTTCATCGCTTCGTGGAAGGCCACCGCCTTGGCGGCGATGACGTGTTCGAGGGGTCCGCCCTGGAGGCCCGGGAAGACGGCTGAGTCGATCTTCCTCGCCCATTCCTTCCGGCAGAGGATGATCCCCCCCCTCGGCCCGCGGAGCGTCTTGTGGTTCGTCGTGGTCACGAACGCGCTGTGCGGGACGGGGGTGGGGTGGACGCCGGCGACGACGAGCCCGGCGATGTGCGCGATATCGGCCAGCAGCGGACAGCCCGCCTCGTCGGCGATCTGCCCGAAGGCCTCGAAGTCGATCGTCCGCGGGTAGGCCGACGCGCCGGCGACCAGGATATCCGGGCGGAGCTCCAGCGCCTTGCGCCGGACCTCGCTCATGTCGATCCGCTCCGTGTCGGGATCGACCCCGTAGCCGAACGTCTTGTAGAACTTGCCCGAAGCGTTGATCTTCATGCCGTGGGACAGGTGCCCGCCGTGGGCGAGCTCCATGCCGAGGATCTTCGCGCCCGGCTGGAGGGCGGCCAGGTAGACGGCCAGGTTCGCGCTGGTCCCGCAGTGAGGCTGGACGTTGGCGTGCTCGGCGCCGAAGAGCTCCTTCGCGCGGTCGATGGCGACCTGCTCGACCTCGTCGATGTTCTGATT
>Ga0272442_10005100_pt1 | contig 17676 bp, 18 predicted proteins | sample SSMForm2O_FD_200262 | JGI IMG/M metagenome (GOLD analysis project Ga0272442, IMG submission 200262) | Marine sediment archaeal communities from Little Sippewissett salt marsh, Falmouth, MA, United States - SSM-Form-2O | ecosystem: Environmental > Aquatic > Marine > Wetlands > Sediment ... | reverse complement strand
GATAATAGCAAAATAGATTTTAAAATAAGACAGAACTTGAATACTTCAGTTAATAGTAAAAACGTAATTGCTCAGTTAAATGGAACAGACCCAAGTAAAACTGTGCTTGTTGACTGCCTTTACGATTCATGGTGGTGCCAAGGAACTGCTGATTCGGCAATAGGCATGGCAATGGTACTTGCAATAGCAAAATATTATGTTGAAAACAATATAAGACCAAAATACACAATAAAGTTCATTGGTTTCTGTGGTGAAGAACATGGTTTTTGTGCAGGCTCAAAATATTATTCATCAATACACGAAGATGAAAATATTTTATACATAATAGATTTAAATCAGTTAGGGTTTAAACAATTAAATCCAAAATTAATTTTAAATATCTTTGGAAATGATATAGCTCTTTTATTAAAAATAAAGCATGTATTAAAAGATGCAAATTACGTAGAAAGAGTAAATAGTTCAAAAGACCTTGATTATATATATCTAAAGAGAAAAATACCAAGCAACCCCTTACCTTTTTTAGAGTCGCATCCAAAATCAAAGATTTTATGTTTTCTAAAAGATGGAAATTGGAAACTTCACCACAGGGATGGTATGAATCATCAAGAAGGTGACGTTTTAAAATATTTTGATCCACAAGATGTTAATGTAACAGGTGAACTCATACTAAAAACACTTAGATATCTAACAGTTGAATAAATCTGATATCTATTTACCTATAACAAAATAGTCTCTTACATCTGACATTAGAAGATATACAATCACTATTACGAAATAGACAAACCAAAGATATCTTTCATAAGGCCATACTTTTTCTATAAACAAGAAATACAGAGTCCAGAATGAAGAGAATATAAATAAGAAAATAGTATAGAGTCTAGCCCAATTCTTTGCCCTATAAAAACCAATTGTAACTGCATATATACCAATAAGTTCTAAAATAAGATTAAGCCATATTGCAAAACCCCAAAAAGTTAATGTAAACATTGGAGCATAAATTGATAAATCAGCTCCCCAGAAAAATGGCCTTATATGATAATAAATTGTAAACAAAATAAGTGATATTGAAATAAGCCATAAACCACTAGGCATTCCTTTATAATATCTCATATATATCATAAACTATATAGTTTACTTCATATAAAAATTATAGTAAAATTTTTAATATTTTTCAAAAAAATCAAAGAGAACTTGGTTATATTCATTGAAAAAATTATGCCCTGCACAAGCATGATACAATTCCCTTGAAATTCCTCCATCTACATAAGCTATGTATTCAGATGGGATAGAATCAATCCATTCTGTTGAAATAAATGGATTCATAGTTAAATAATGATTTTTATCAATATATCCTTCGGCCTTTAAAGAGTTAAAAATATTTTCTGAATCCTCTTTGGTAAACTCTGGATTTATAACATTAATTCTTAAAAATCTATCTGGATATATAGGTGATTTAGAATTTTCATATAACTCTGCATCAATTCCTCTATTTTTTAGGATCGTATAATAAAATTTTGCTCTATTGTTCACATTTTTATAAAAATCATCTTCTCCTAGAAACCAAATCGTTGGTATATCATAGTTTGGATTTAAAATCGGAAATTCTTTATGACCCATGCAATAAATAGCAGTTGCATTAAAATCACAAGCAAAAGCAACCTTTGGAGAAAATGCCCCACCAAATGAAAACCCAAGACCATATATTGCTGTACTATCATCAATCAGGTTTCTTGATTTGAATTCATTTATCAATTTTTTTACATTTTTAATATCTGGATTAATCACTGTAGGCAAATAAAGACTGTATTCTCTTCTAAAAAGTTTTCTATGACTTTGAAGAGCGATTACTCCATATTCCCTGGAGACGGCATCTATGCAGAATATCTTCTTTTCGACGTGTAATTCTGGCCAAAGTTTTGCCTTTCCCCCATCATGGGTAAACCAAAATTTTTCACCCCCTCCATGAAATAAAAAAATTAACCCTTTACAATTCTCAGGTATGCAATGATAAAATAGAATTCCTTCAAACCATTCTTTTTTCATATCAAAAACGGGCATTTGTTTATATGTAGCGTTAATTGAAATATTTGAATTTGGCATTGTCAGTGTTGTATGAGATGAATTAATATCTTTAATTGTCTCAATATTGCCCACCCATTTATCAAATATTAAACCTAAAGGAAATTTAGGGTCTGCAAAAATATGAACTTCTGTTGATTCCTCATATAATCCGCCAAGGCTTCCATTATTTATTGTTAAAATGTACCCTGAACTAGCCTCATTTGTCGAGTGATTTAAATTTCTGTTATCTAATGAATGTACAGTTAAATTATTAAAAATTAAAATTAGAAACAAAAATGAAAGGAATATTGAAATTTTTTTCATATTTTATCATAAAAATATTTCGTCTGAACATTAATATATATTATGGTCCAATAAATAAATTTGATTTGAAATCTAAAGATTTAAATTAAGTAATTAATTACTGATTAGTGATATTTTAAGGGAGGTATGTTATTGGAGAAAAAAATCTTTAACAAATCTTTAGTAATTTTGTTAATATTTTTATTTGTTGGAGCAAGTATTGGGGTCAGTGGATTTGAAAATAAAAATGATATATCTAATGAGGTCGAACATAGTAAAGAGAGCTATTTAATTAGTTGTGATTGTGGGAATAAAAAAACAGTTAATGTCAAAGGTTCTTCTTATGAAAGCTTAAGTGGCAAAGACATTGAAATATTACAAAATCAAATAGACTCTGAAGGATATACTTACATTGTTAGTGAAAATCCTGCAACAAAATATTCAATAGATGAGCTTTGTGGTCTAAAAGAGCCGGATGATTGGTGGATAGGTGTATCTTTTGATCCATGCGAACCGGTTACTTCTTTGCCTGATTCTTTTGATTGGCGAGATGAAGTAGGAGGGTTACCCCCTATAAGAAATCAAGGAGGTTGTGGAAGTTGTTGGGCTTTTGGAACTATAGCACCTATTGAATGTAATATTAAAATCAATGATGGAGTAACAGAAGATCTATCTGAACAATGGTTAGTTTCTTGTAATCAAGATGGTTATAGTTGTAGTGGTGGATGGTGGTGTCATGAATACTTTAAGGAGAGCGGATACAAATCAGATCCTTGTGGAGGCAAAGGTGCTGTTATGGAATCAGAATTCCCATATGTTGCATATAACGCCCCCTGTAACTGCCCATATACACATGAATATTTCATAAACGATTGGGCGTATGTAGGCCCAGTTAATGGTGTTGCTACTGTTACTCAAATCAAACAAGCTATCTATGAATATGGCCCAGTTTCAGTAGCAATATGTGTTAATTCTGCTTTTCAAGCTTATTCAGGAGGAATTTTTAATGGACCCAGTTGTGGTAGTATAAATCATGCAGTAGCCCTTGTTGGCTGGGATGATAACCAAGGTACAAACGGTGTTTGGTTCTTGAGAAATTCCTGGGGACCAGGTTGGGGAGAAAGTGGATATATGCGAATAGAATATGGTGTCAGCAACGTTGGTTATAGAACCGTACGTGTTGATTATAGTGGTTTTCAAAATTATCCGCCAAATATTCCAAGTAACCCTGATCCAGAAGATGAAGAAACTGCTGTGAGGACCAATGCAGATCTTAGTTGGACAGGTGGGGACCCAAATTATAATGATGAGGTCACCTATGATGTATTTTTTGAAGCAAATGATCCAAATCCAGATGTATTAGTATCAAATAATCAAGAAGAAACAAGCTATGACCCTGGAGACATGGCTTATGATACCGATTATTATTGGCAAATCATTGCAACAGATAGTTATGATGATTCAACAACTGGGCCTATATGGCATTTTACAACTCGTCCAGCACCCGATAATCCACCTTATTCACCAAGCGACCCCAACCCTTTAAATGGCACAGTAGATTGTGATATCAATATTGATCTTTCTTGGATTGGTGGAGACCCAGACCCAGAAGATACAGTTGTTTATGATGTTTATATGGATGCAAATAATCCTAATCCAACTACAAAGGTCTCTGATGATCAAACAGAGAACACATTTAACCCAGTTAATCTTAACAAAGGAATAACATATTACTGGAAGATCCATGCAAAAGATAATCATAATCTGGTGACTAGAGGCCCTATATGGCATTTTACAACAGAAGAAGAACCACCGAATGAAGCTCCAAATCCTCCAACTATTACGGGCAATGCAAATGGAAAACCTGGTTTTACATATGAATATAGTTTTGTATCAACTGATCCTGAAGGCAATTATATTTCCTATTTTGTGGATTGGGGAGATGGTTCAACTAGTGGTTGGACAGAATTTGTCTTCTCAGATACTCCACAGAGATTGTCACATACCTGGATTGAAGATGGAACGTATATTATTAAGGCAAAGGCAAAGGATATAAATGAGGCAGAAAGTAATTGGGCTAGTTTAACTGTTACAATGCCAAGGTCTAGATTATTTAACTCAGGGTTCATGAAATTCTTAGAAAATCATCCAAACATATTTCCAATGCTACAAAAAATTCTATTTGTATTAAATTTAAATTAAATTCTCTTGCTTTAACATCAAATTTTTTCTTTTTTATTTCTATTTGGACCAACAACTAGGGAAATTTATAAATATTTAATAATATAATAATAATTTTTGTTAATAAAATGAATGGAAATAAAAATTCAAAAAAAATTTTTTGCCTTTTAGTCATAATATGCTTTTTAACATTATCATTTAATAATAGTATTGCTGATAATTCAATATCTGATATATCAGCGGAATTATCTTATGGTTTTATTGTATCTTCTATTATTGATGGGAATTATACAAAAATTGATAAAACAAATTGTAAAATAAGACATATGATAAATGATTTTTTAAGAAATGAAATACCAGTATTTTGGAATGCAGAAGAATTAAGTGTTAAAATAAAAAAAATTAATTCTAGCCAAATTAATGAAGAATTATTAGGAAGAGGAAGTTACATAATTCCCTTTACTGGTAATTCAACTGATAATAAAAAAATAATTTCAATTATCTATGATTATAATAAGAGTAGTGAAATTGAAATAAATGATAATATAAGCGTTCCAACATATTATCTATTAGAGAAACTAGAAGTTAAAGCATATCAACTAAATAAGGTAAAAATAGCCCAGATTTTCCACCGTATTACGTCTGGGGGGTTTCTGTTCTTACAATTATTAACTAAATGTGGTTTTTTAGATTATAATCCATTACTTGATAAAGATGTATATAAAAAACTGAAAAATGATGATTATAATGTAGTCTTTCATCCAGGCAGGTTTAACATAATTAATACGATACCACATGACTTATTTTCCGATTTATTATACAGAACTTCCGATGGCATCCGTTCATTTGTAAAAAATGGAGGTGGCTATATTGGTTGTTGTGGTGGATTGATAAGAGCAGGCGCGGGAGGTTATACGCCGTTTATTTATTTTAAAAGAAATGTATATAATCCAAATCTTCGTAGTTTTATTGTACTCTCAATTGCTGATTTATTAATTAAGCCGCCGCCTCAGCTTAATACAGCAGTCCAAGTAAAACTAATAAACAATTCTTCTCCAATTACTTTTGGATTAGATGAAATATTGTGGGACAGTTGGTACGGTGGCCATCATGTATTTCATACTGGTGAAAATGTAGAAGTTATTGGTGAGTTTTATAATACAGGAACAGTCGTGGATGAAACACCTGTATGGATTACTGCAAAGTTTGGAAAAGGAAAAGTTGCTGCATTCACAACACATCCTGAAATCGCTGGAGTATCTTATGGTATGGAAAATGAAAGCCAGCTAAATAATGGTAAAACAGTTATATCAAACTCTTTATTTTATTTAACAGCAGATGAAAAAATTGAACATCAAACAATTTTTTCTAAAAGTTTAAGTTATATAAAAAATATTTTCAATCTAACTGAAAATCTAACTAAAAACATAACTGATATTTCACATATATTTAATCCTTTTAGAGACAAAATCAATAAAACAAAATTACAAATAAATTCTTTATCAAATAACTTTTCAGAAATTTTGTCAAATATAAGAGATATTGCAAGTAAAAATAATGTAAATCTTTCACAAAAAAATAATAAATGATATCTTGGATTAGTATATATAAATGACATTAAAAAATATTATTTTAATGATTTGAATGATTATTTAGATGATTCCTTTAAAATATTTGATAAAATAGAGTTAATCTATAGATTATTGAATAATAATCCTAATTTTAATTCAGAGCTAATCTCACTATTTAATGATTTGAATAATAGATTAAACAAGACAAACGAGATATTAATTAAAACCAAAAATATGATAAATTGCCTAAAAAATGATTTACTAAAATACAAAAACAAGATGTTTAGAAATAGATTTACAGAAAAAAGCCTTGAATTAAAAAGCAATGACATTTATGAATTTGTTTATTCGGTTTTTTCACAAGTTCCTCAAATACATTTCAATTCATTAAAATTTTTGAGAAATAATTGGTATGAATATGAATCTAAAATAGTATAATAATTTTTAACAAATTTATATCTAATTGATTTATTATACAGAAAAATAAAATGAGTTATATTACCATTAAATATTCTTAGAATGTTATTAACATGAAAAATGCGGGTATGATCTAGTGGTATGATAGTGGCTTCCCAAGCCACTTGCCCGGGTTCAAATCCCGGTATCCGCATTATCAAAATATATCTAATTTAAAGCAAAAAATAATGGATAAATTAATGAAGGTGAAATTAATTTCTTTTTTTCGTTATAAATGGTGAGAATAATAAAAAAAATTTACTATTTCACCATATGGGGAAAATAAAATGTCAAAGGTAAAAAAAGGAGATAGAATACAATTATTAGATACTGACGACTCATGGGCAGACTTAAAACCTGGCGACAAAGGAACGGTATACAAAGTTGATGAGGAGCAAGATCTTGTGTGGGTTGAATGGGACAGTGGACTAGAACTTGCATTAATTATTGGAGTTGATAAGTTCAAGATTGTTAAAAAGTAAGATTATATTTTAAAGAGAACAGATTTTTAAGTTGTGATTAATATGAAAAAAAGATTGCTTTTAATTTCTAATTCTACACTTCATGGAAGCGGATATCTAGATCATTGCGCAGGTGAGATAAAAAATTTCTTAAATGACACAAAAAAGGTTTTATTTATTCCTTATGCACGCCCTAGTGGTATGACTCATGATGAATATACAGATATTGCAAGAAAACGTTTCAAAGAGATGGGTTACGAACTTACTGGAATCCATGAACATTCTGACCCTAAAGAAGCAGTAAGGTCAGCAGAAGCATTTTTTACAGGCGGGGGTAACACATTTGTTTTAACAAAGAGTCTTTACAAAAATAATGTTATAGATGAGATTAGAAAGAAGGTTGAAAACGGAACTCCTTATATCGGGACAAGCGCAGGTTCAAACATTGCATGTAAAAGTGTGAAAACAACAAACGATATGCCAATAGTATATCCTCCTTCATTTGATGCATTAAATCTAGTACCATTCAACATTAATCCTCACTATATCGATCCTGACCCAAATTCAAAACATATGGGTGAGACAAGGGAAACAAGAATCAAGGAATTTCACTTTTATAACTCCGAATATGTTGTAGGTCTAAGAGAAGGCGCAATGCTTCATATTGAAAATGAAGAAATTACACTTAAGGGCACAACTGGTGCAAGAGTCTTTTTTAAAAACAAAGATGCAAAGGAGTATAAAACAGGAGACAGGCTAAATTTTCTGTTAAATAAATAAAAAACAAAAATTGATAATAGATAAATTGTTACAGAGAAATAATCATGGGGGAGACAAAAGAGCTAGTTGAAAATGCAGACAGACTTGCAGGTTTAACAACAATTATTTTGATTACTTTGGGAGTTATACAAATTATTTTAGGTGAGACAATTTCAAAAAGTGTAGCACTCACTGCAAATGGAATAGATTGTATTGGAGATGGATTTGTATCAGGAGTTGTGTGGATTGGATTAAGAATATTTAGACGACCTGCAGACTCTAAGTTTCATTATGGATACTACAAAATGGAAAATCTTGCAAGTGTTGCTGCTGCAATTGTGATGATGGTACTTGCAGGTTATATTATATTTAGGTCATATAATCAACTAGTAAATCCTCATCCTGTTGAATTCCCATTACTTGGTGCATCAGTTGCATTTATTGCAGCCGTCATTGCAATAAGCCTTGGACTCTATAAGTATAGAAAAAACAAAGAATCAAAGATGGGAAGTGTGCGTCTTGAAGCATTCAATACTATAAAGGATGGAACTGCAAGTGGTCTTGCAGTTGTTGCATTAATCTTTGATTATTATGGATATTTTATTGTTGATGCAATCGTTGGTTTCATCATTGCAGGAATAATTGTAACAATTGGTTTTGCAGCTATAAAAGAAAGCAGTTACATGCTCGTGGATGCATGTAACGGTGAATGTATAGAAAGAGGTAGTGTGATTAGAAACATTGCAGAAAAAGTAGAAGGTGTAAAAAAAGCCCATGTTATGAGACTTAGGCAGTCAGGTCCAATTTATCAAGGAGAGCTTGAAATTGAAATAGACTGTGAGTTAAAAGTTAAAGAGTTTAACAGGATAAAGAGAAGTATAAATAAAGATGTAAAAAAGGTCTTTCCTGAAGTTGAAAGGCTTACCATTACAATTGCAGAAAAAGAGTGTTTAGAATAAGGTTTTTTGTTTCATCATCTCTGAAATCTTTGAATATTTTTCTAAAGTTGATTTTACCCTATCTTCTTTGAATTGATGAGTTTTACATAATATCTCTATTACTTTTCCTTCATCAAATCCAGGCCAAGAAATCGAATAATCATCTGTAACATTGGGCTTTAAAAAAATCTTTTTGATTTCTTTTATTTCATTAATTGTAGGTGCATCATCTGAACCAATTGTGGCAATTGCATTTTCAGCATTTCCGTTCTTTTTAATCAATTTTAAGCTTTTTTTTGGACCAATTCCTTTAATTCCATCATTGTAATCTGTACCAATAAGAATTGCCATATCAACAAGTTGTTTCTGTGTTATGCCTAGAGTTTTTAAATTTTGTTTTAGTCTTATTTGTTTAATATTAACCTTTGTATATGCATCCTTTCCAGGAAGTTTTCGTCGACCTGAAGATGTAAGATTCCTAACAAGGACTGGTGCTGCATTTAAAAGACAATCAAAATCTTGAGAGCCAACTGCATAGGCAGTTCCATTTTTTACCATATAACTTGCCTGGGCTTCACCCTCAGAAGGAGCCTGGACATAAGGAATTCCAAGTGCATCAAGAAGGTCCTTTGTCTCCTTTACCATATCCTCAGTTAACCTTGAAGTCTGCTGAGCCTTACTCCTTGCCTTCTTTAGATCCCCTTCCTCAAGGGCCTTTTTATATTCCTTTTCAGCAAGAATCTTTCTTTTTTTTCTTAACTCAAGTGTTTTTTCTTTAAGAGGATGTGGCTTTCCATCAAAAACATAAATGGGTCTTATTTTTGCGTCAACAAGGTTTGCAGTTCTCTGAAATATTCCAGAAAGATGCGAGGTTATCTCGCCTCTTGAATTTTTTAAAGGAGTTCCATCTCTTTGTCTAATACTTGAGAGAAACTGATAAATCACATTGTATGCATCTATTGTAATTACTCTATCTTTTAAGTCATTAAAAGAAATTTTCTCCCATCTAAATAATGAGCCAATATCAACTCCCATCTAACCATTTTCATAATGTAATAAATAAATATAGACTTTCCCATGCGATAAATTTAAAGAAGAAAATTGCATTCCCTCTTCGATGAAACGAAATCTAATTTCTATGCTTGATGTTAAAGATGATTTAGAAGAAATAATTGATCTTGGAATTAAACTAAAAAATAAATCAAAAGATGGTCAATCCATTGAATTTTTAAAAGGTAAAACTCTTGGAATGATCTTTGAAAAATCAAGTACAAGAACCCGTGTTTCTTTTGAAACAGGTATGACAAAACTTGGTGGTCATGCAATATTTCTTGGAAAAGGCGATATTCAATTAGGAAGGGGAGAAACAATTGAGGATACCGCCCTTGTTTTATCTAGATATGTTGACATCATTATGTTTAGGGCTATGAGAAATGTAGATATGGTCGAACTTGCAGATCATGCAACTGTCCCTGTAATATCTGGCCTTGATGATAAAGAGCATCCTTGCCAGGTTATAACTGATCTTATGACTATTAAAGAACATAAAGGCAAAATGAAAGGATTAAACTTTGTTTATATCGGAGATGGTGCAAATAATATGGCACACTCATATCTACTTGGTTGTGCAATTGCTGGCATGAATGTAAAGATTGTAGCTCCTAAGGACTACTGGCCTGATGAATACTATGTAAAAGAAGCAGAGAAATTTAATGTAAAAGTTGAAGTAACCGATCAAGTAGGTGCATCAACTGATAATGCAGATGTCGTTGCAACAGATACATGGGTCTCAATGGGAGACGAAAAACAAAAAGAAAAAAGAATCAAGGATTTTGAAGGATACACAATCGATGATGATTTAATGGGACTTGCAAAAGCTGATGCAATTTTCTTGCACTGTCTTCCTGCATACTATGGTTATGAAGTTACAAAAGAGGTTGCTCATGGTCCTCAAAGCGTTATTTTTGATGAGGCAGAAAATAGAATGTGGGCCCAGAATGCAATTATGGTAACACTTTTAAAATAAAAAAAAGAAAAGAGGGTTTTCTTAATTCAAAGCAGCCTTTCAAAGATCTGTTCAAGCATTGGGAAGTTTGAGATAATTCTTTCAAAAATGTTTATTTGTCTGTTTCTTGATTTTTTTATTGTTACAGGCAGTATCTCATAATCGTTATCTGGGTCTTGAACATTTACAATTTTTATTTCATTTGTATATCTTGTTGATTTTTCAGAATCAATAATTACTGTCACTTCAACATTTATCTTTCCATCATCTGGTTTTAAATTGTATCCATTTGAAGGTGAAAAGCTCCATTCTCCATAGTTCGGCCATTTAACAATCTCCCAATTTAAAAGAGAGTTTTCTTCCCCTATGTTTTCTACAGTGAACGTCCCTTGTAAAATGTCACCTGGTTTTACTTTATTCCAAAAGAGTTCGCCCTGACATTCTAAATCAGGTTCATAAGGAATATATTCGTTAATTAATGCCTTAATACAGAAGTTTGCTGTTTCATCCCATGAGGGGTTACTAAAACTGTAATCATATAAATCTTCCCAGTCTGAACCGTCTTTGTAATAACTCTCACCTGGTTCTGCATCTGATACAACCGTTGTTCTACTTGAAGAACCTAGTAAAACAGGTACATCTGAAGTTCTATCAATTGCTTGTCCGCCATCTGATAAAGATAGATATATGTAAAATTCATCACCCGCTTCAAGGGGAACTTGATAGTCTAGGTCAACTGTGTGATATCCATAATGTTCTATTGTACCAGTAGCACTAGATAGTTCATTTTCAAGTTCACCGCTGATAAAATCATCATACACTTTTAAAACATAATCTGCATCATCAACTGCTGTAAAGATACCAACCGAGGTCAGGCCTCCATTTCCAGTTGCAGTAAATGCATTGAAAACTTCTGATATATCTGTTAATGTGTCTCTCCATCCATGGTAATCATGATAGTAAATATTTTCATAGGGTTCATATTCAACATCTTGAAAAGATACTGCTCCCATCTCTGGGTCTTGTCCACAAACCTTATCATAATATGAAATCCAGAAATAGCCTGATTCAGGACCCCACCATTCGCCCCAACTGTTTTTACACAACCACGCACCATTTTGGGGTGCCTGGGTCACTTTGTCATCATCCCAACCACAGATTGCAATTGCATGGTTTGGATCACTTGACGAACTTGCTGGCTGATAATGAGAGTAATATGTTGTATAATCAACAATATAGCTTGATGAATAACACATTGCAGTTCCAATTACTCCATGTTCCATTAATTTGTTTTTAATTGTATCGATATTACTAAGGCCACTACCTGCAACATACCACTCAACGTTTTTTGGCAGATAATAATGATAGCTTGGATCATCTCTATCACAAGGATTATCTATATTTGGATAAGGTGCATCAATTTCTCTTACTGCACCTTCTCCACGAATCAAATATGCAGAAGTAACCATATAATCCCCTCCCCAGTGAGGATCTAGTCCACCGCCACCTAGGTCATCATCATTATTGTGAGTGTTAAATCCATTCCACCAATCAAGGTGAGCTTCTGAAAGATCTGGTTCACCCGTCTCTCCTGAATCAGCCCAATTTTCAGTAATTAGTAAATTACCTTCCAATGAAGCCATTGCCCCATGTGTCCAACAAGTTCCATAACCGCCTTGATCTCTAACACCAGAAACATAATTTTCACCGTTTACATCTCTTAGGTCAAAAGAACTTGGTAAATTACCCATTAAAGAATCCCCAGATTCTGAAGTGTTTGTTTCAACCTTAATCATACTAGCACTTGCAGAAATTAGCAATGATAAGCTGATTACTGCAACAAACAATAGCTTTACAAAAATTCTATTTCTTTTCATTTTTATACTCCCCATAAATTAACAGATGTTAACTAATTATCAGTATATAAATATTGGTAAAGAAGATAAGACAATTAAGATAAGATTTCGCCAAGTAAGTTCTTTTTAGCCGCATATTTAATTTCTTGAGCTATTCTTCTACCTGTAGACAGGTCTGGTTGGATAAGTTCTGAATAAGGAGATCCAGAAATGTATGGATTAGTTCCTGCAACAATCCTTGCAGATATCTCAAAAACCTTGAATTCAAGATTTTCAGTAATTACTGTTTCAAGACAAAAAGTACCTATTATACCTCCAAAAAGGCCTATTGATTTTTCAACAACATCCTCGCCCATTTTAAAAACCTTAGGAAGAAGAGACTCACGCATAACAATTGGAATATTTCCTGTAACAACAAAGGTTGGATGTATACCAAGTTCTTCAAGCTCGGCAATTGAGCCGAGTCTTTGAACCTCATCAATTGTTGTTTCATCACGTCTGTCCATAGATAATAATTGTAGGCTCCCTTTAGTTAATTTGTATGCATTATTTTGAATGGGTGAATAAAAATAATGTAGATAATAACGAGTTCCCATTACGAATTCTTGGATAATATATGATTTTCCTCTCTTGATACGTTTCTTAAACTCATCATAAGTTTTTGCAATAAAAAAGCCCTTTCCGCCCTTTGCACCATGATATTTTACAATAACAGGTTTATCAATATCCTTTGGGTCTTTTATCTCTTTAGGCATTGTAAGTCCTGCCCCTTCAAGCCATTTTCTTTCTTGGTTTCTATCTGATTCCCAAGACAGAACATTTCTATTTCCAAAAGTTGGAAGTTTAAGAGTTGCAAATTTATCTGCACCAAGATACTCAACAAATGAACCATGAGGAATGACAATTACATTTTTTTCTTGAAGTTCATCTGTGTATTTTAAAATATCCTTGTAATTGTCAACAATCATAAATTCATCTGGCTTTCCTCGTGGAAAAGCATCATAGAATTTCTTTTTTTCTCCAACAGAAATGCCTATTGTTTTAAATCCTTCTTTTTTAGCACCATTAAAAATCTGAAGAGAAGAATGAGAACAAACAGTAGCTATTCTAAGATCATTCTTATCATAATTTGTAAGCATGTCGTTTAAATTTATTTTGTTCATAAGGGCGACACCTTACAGCCTAGGAATAATCAATACTATTTTAATAGTTTCGATTAGATTAATCATTATTTCCCAAAAAATTCCTTAACATTAGGTCTTGTGAGATAATAAACAATGATTATTGCAAAAATAAATCCAAAAAGACTACCTAATGCTCCATTAATGATTCTTAATGCAAACTCTGCGGTCCAAGACCAAGATTTACCTTTAAGTAGGCCATAACCAATAATGATTTGGAGAATCCCTAGTATAATGGCTATTGCATAAATAACAAAAATTATGTTATTTGGAAGCAAGCTTAGATAAGGGTAAATATATTCAAAGAGATTAATCCCAACAATACTAATTATTCCACCAATTATTTCAAGAACGGCAAGGATTGTAATTCCAAGAGGCCTTTGGACTTTTAGATGATCATCTGAGGAATAATCCCAGTTATCATAAGTACTTTTAGAAATTGGAGTTGCCCCAGTTGATGGCATAGAATTTTTACATTCATCACAAACCATCACATATTTTCCGTTTTTATCAAGGACCTGATTGAACTCATAAGGCCCTAGCTCCTTACCACAGGTTTGGCAATAAACCATGCCGTCCATCTCCTCTAAATATATAAATCAAAATTCGATAGATATACTTTTGGGACATTAGTGTAAAATAATGTGGATAACAACTGTACAACAACCCTTTATAAGAAAGAAATTCAAAGTATAGATTGATAATAATGTTAATTGTTGGGCAAGTATCAAGTAAAGAAGAAGCAAACGAAATTACCTTTATTGCAAAATTATTTGTCGTTGGGCAAAGAGCAAGATATCTTGCCAATAAGAAAAAAGATTAGATTTATCCCCCATCTCTCCCTTTTTTATTTTTTTACATTTTGATTTTATCATAAAATATTACATAAATTTTATATTTACATTGATTGTTTGATATCTAAAAAGAGGAATAATATCTTGGTAAATCTCAGATTCTTTGGTGGAATAAATGAAATTGGTGGAAACAAAATTCTACTTGAAGATAAAGATACAAAGATCTTCCTTGATTTTGGAATGAGCTTTAATAAAAGAGGGAAATATTTCGAAGAATTTTTAACTCCAAGGACTGCAAATGGAATTGGGGATTTTCTTGAGCTTAACCTAATTCCTGATATAAATGGAATATATAGAGAAGATTTGTTAAAGCACATTGGAAGAAAAGCAGAAGAGCCAAATGTGCAAGGAGTGCTTCTTTCCCATGCCCATGCAGATCACGCAAATTACATATCATTTCTACATAAAGACATACCAATCTACTGTGGAGAGACGTGTAAATACATACTTGAAGCAGTTGAAGAACAAAGCCAAAGAAGTATTGAAGGAGAAGTATTGAATTATAAAAAACGACCTCTTTATGCAAAAGACAGACGAAAACCTCCAGTAAAAAGGAAATTTAATACATTCAGGACCGGTAAAAAGATAAAGATTGACTCACTTGAGATTCAACCTATTCATGTTGATCATAGTGTACCTGGTGCATATGGCTTTATAATATATAGCTCAGAAGGACCTGTTGTTTATACCGGAGACCTAAGAATGCATGGGGCTCATTATGATATGACAATGGACTTTATTGAGGAATGCAAAAAAGCAAAACCAATTGCAGTAATTTCAGAAGGAACTCGTGTTGATCAAAAAAGAACTAAGGAATCTGAAGAAAACGTGTTTAAAAAGTCTATTAGTAATCTAAAAAATAATAAAAAACTCTCAGTTGTTGATTTCAATTTTAAGGATGTTGACAGGTTTACAACCTTTTATAATATAGCAAAAAAACTTGGGAAAAAGATGGTCATAAGTTTTAAACATGCATGTTTTCTTGAGCGTTATAATAAAGATAAAAAACTCTGTGCACCTGACAGCAAAGATCCAAATATTTTATTACTTAAACCAAAGAAAATGACAGGGACTTATATTAATGAGGATTATACAGATCCATACATTAAGAAAAGATTGAATTATCCAAATATCATTTTAGCAGAGGATATTTTTAAAAATCCAAGTAAATACATGGTTGTCCTAAATTATTATTATTTTAATATCTTTGTTGACCTTAAACCAAAGAGCGGAGTGTATATTCATTCTCTATCTGAACCATTCAACGAAGAAATGGAAATATCTTATGACAGGATGATAAATTGGATAAATAATTATGATATGAAATTTGTTCAATCGCATTGCTCAGGCCATATCAATGGAACAGATTTGTTTGAGCTGCTAAAATCAATTAATCCAAAAGATATTTACCCAATACATACAGAGCATCCGAGATTATTTGAGAAACTTGACACAAAGATTAATATTATAGAGGAAGGTAAAAGATACAAATTATAACAAAAAAATTGTAATATGATATATTTTGTAAGGAAAATTGTTTAAATGATTATTTTATAGTATTAAAAATACCTCATCAGGGGAGGTAAAAAATATGTCTGATCTTTATAACTATAACAAAAAAAAGGATGAACAAACTATGATCAAAGCAGATACTGGAATTAGGAAAAAAGAGCAATATATTGAAAATCTAAGAGAGGGAGATGTTGTAAATGATCTATTTGCAATCAAAATCAAAAAACCTCCCAGGCCTTACAAAAGAGGAACCTGGTTTGATATTATTGCATCAGACAAAACAGGTGAGATAAACGTCAAATATTGGGGTGGGGAAAACAAAGACCGCGTTAAAAGGCTTTATGACAGTTTCAAAGTGGGAGACGTAATACAAATAAGACTTGGAAATGTTGAGATCTATGAAGATAAGCCTCAAGTTTCAATAAATGAAAAAAATGGCGGGATTAGAAGGTGCGGTCCAAATGAGTATGATGTTAAGGATTTTGTCCCTGCACTTGACGAAGAAAAGATTAAAGAGTTCATGAAAGAAATAAAAACCGAGATAGAAAATATTAGTAGTACTCAAATAAAAGACCTTCTTGAATTGATTTTTAGTGATAAGGAATTTGAAAAAAGATTTATAAGCTCACCTTCTGCAATGACTCATCATCATAACTATATAGGAGGGAACCTTGAGCATAGTCTAGGAGTATTAAGACTATGTAAAAATATCTCTGAAATGTATGAAGGAATCAATAATGATTTGATGATTGCAGGTGCCATTCTTCATGACATTGGAAAGCTTTATGAGTATCAAACAACAGCTGCAATTGATAAAACAGACCAAGGTAATTTTATCGGCCATATTGTAATAGGTGACAGGATAATAAGAGAAAAAATATTAGAACTAAAAAAGAAAGGGAAAGATTTTGATACTGACCTTGAAGACAAATTATGCCACATCATACTTAGTCATCATGGAAAATATGAATTTGGTTCCCCGCGCATGCCAAAAACTATTGAAGCGGCTGTGATTCATGCAGCTGATATGATGGACTCTCAAGTAAAAAACTTTATACAGGTGATAAAAGAAGGAAGGAAGAACAGTGATGATGACTGGGGTTTTATTTGGGACTCAGGTATGGGAATGAAAAGACCTATGTATCTTGCAGAGAAGGAATAATATGAAAAAAGACCTAATGAATATTTTATGCTGTCCAAGTTGTAAAGGAGATTTAGAATTAAAGATTAATAAGCAAGAAAAAGAAGAGATAATCTCAGGGACTCTAAGATGTAAAAAATGTAAATGTGATTATGAGATAAAGCAAGGAATTCCAAATCTTCTTCCTAAATAATCAATTCTTTTTGTTTATAAAATTGTTAATATCACTAATTAAGTTTGAACTTTCATATAAGTCCTTAAGATACTTTTTAAAACGTGGTGCTCTATTGTCAAGAATTACTGCGACCCCATAGTCATTTTCATCACGGATAAGACGCCCTATTGACTGAAGTAATTTTCTTGCAGTTGGTGCCTCAACGGTATACTCCCATCCTTT
>Ga0272442_10005097_pt1 | contig 17692 bp, 14 predicted proteins | sample SSMForm2O_FD_200262 | JGI IMG/M metagenome (GOLD analysis project Ga0272442, IMG submission 200262) | Marine sediment archaeal communities from Little Sippewissett salt marsh, Falmouth, MA, United States - SSM-Form-2O | ecosystem: Environmental > Aquatic > Marine > Wetlands > Sediment ... | reverse complement strand
AGGAACTATCCCGCTTATACTGCCGCCCCGGCCGAGGAGGGCAAATACCCGGCTGTGGTCCTGCTCCATTCCTTCAACGGTTTCGTGCCCGGTTACCGGGAGATGGTGGACAGGATGGCTGCTGATGGCTTTGTGGTAGTCGCCCCGCAGTGGCAGACCTACTCGATCTCCCCTACAGATGCCGATGTGGAATCCGTTGTCAGGAGCAGCACCGAATACCTGCAGAGCAGGGAAGACGTGGATTCGGAAAGACTTGGCCTGACAGGTTTCTGTGCCGGGGGCAGGTACACCATGCTCTACCTTCCCAAAATCAAGGAGTTCAGTTCGGGAGTTGCCTGGTATGGTTTCCCCTACACTAGCGGTTCGATGAACCGGCCTGAAAAACCTGCTGACCTGATCGAAAGCCTTGATGCCCCAATGCTGATTATCCACGGCAGCCGGGATCAGCCAAGCGACATCTCCAACATCTACAAATACGCCGACGAACTTGACACTGCTGGCAAATATTTTGAACTGAAAGTGTACCAGGGTGAGCCCCACGACTTCATGATCGATGACAGAGGGAGCCTGTCAAAAGATTCCGTTTCCCAGGACGCATACAGGGAAATGATCGAATTTTTTGAAAGGACACTTTGAATCGGGAATCTCCCGATTCTTCTTTTTGATGATTGATCCTTGTTTTTCAGGATTTTTTTCAGATTTTTTCAGGATTTTTTTTCAGGATTTTTTTTCAGGATTGTTTTCCAGAATTGTTTTCCAGAATTGTTTTCCAGAATTGTTTTAGAGTTGAGAATCTATATGAGCGAAGGTTCATTCTGGTAGACTTCATTATAAAAATAGGTCATTCTAATATCTTTTAAAGTTCTTAAACTGTATTTCACAAGCTTAATATATGGGTATTACGGTTTTTATTTTCATTGTATTATTTTAATTGTTTATGCTTTTTGTAACTGTATTTTGTGACTGTACAATTAGCTTTGAACCCGGACTGAAAATACATGGTAAATACTATCTCCCACCTGGGAATTGGCCTTTTAATTGCCCTCGCCTTTGGCCTCAAGGGAAAGGGTCGCTGGACGGTAATGCTCCTCTCAATTCTCCCTGACCTCGACTATCTCACCTATTCGGCTTTTACACTCCTCAGCGGCAGCTTAAGCCATGAAGCCCGAAACCAGCTTTTCTACCTGCTGGGGCACAGGGAATTTTCGCACTCAATCTTTTTCGGCCTTATGGTGATGCTTCTCGTCTGGCTCAAAACAAAGAACAAGCGCTTTACTGCAGCGGCTTTCGCAGCCATTTCCTCCCATATTTTCCTGGACTACACCACAAGCGCGAAAATGCGTATATTATACCCACTTGTCACCGATGCTTCGGTCCTGAGAAGCACTTATTCCTTTGACCCCCTGGTAAACATCCTTCCCCTACTGCCCCTCATCCTCCTGGCTGCGGAATACCTGAAAAGCAGGGGCAAATGGAATGGGAAATGGAATGGGGAATTCGACAACTTTTCCTCTCTTGCAAACCCGAAGGGGAAAAAGTTCTACGCATCCGTCCTTGTAGTCCTGCTTGTCTGGGTCATGCTGTTCCCGGCTGCAAAAGTCTTCCTCATAGACCACATTTCCAGAGCCGAAGGGACGGAGGTCAGTTACAGGGACACCTATCCGATATCCCCCACCAGGTTTCTCGCAGCATATTCCTATGATGATGCCCAATACAAACTTATGGAAGTCAGCTACGTGTCAGGAACTGAAAATAGTTTCTATGTCGAAAAAGTTTCCGTGAAAGGCGACGTCTCTGACGCCTCAGCCTACGTTGAACGAACAGCGAAACTTTACGATACCAGCCCCACTCAGGAGATTGATTACCCTGTCTACACCGTTTCGGAAGAAAACGGTAAGGTTACGGTCCTGCTGAGCGATGCCAGGAGCCCTTATGTCAAAGAATGGCCTTACTTTGGTGTGGTTTACAGGTTCGTTTTCGATAGGGAAAGTGGAGAGTATGAGGCGTACTTGAGCAAATACGGAAGGAAGGAAGTGAAGCTTGATAGGAACCGGTTTGAGTGACCCTATATTCAGCACCCCTGGCTTCCGTTGTCTCGGAGCTTCAGTCAGTAGTCTCCGTTTCCACAGTAGACGGGTCTTCCCGAAATTAAAAAATTTGTGAGGTTCTATTTATAACTTAATTTTTATTTTTAAGCCGGCTGAGTTGTTCAAGCCTGTTTCACCCTACATTCCGCATTTTTAGGCGCATAAAGGCCTCCCGATATTGAACTATGTGCTTAACTTATATGCACATGGTTTTTTAGATTTGACTCCAAAATCGACATCAATTGAGACCACATAATGCTTATATGCGCCTAAAAAGGCGGAAGTTAGGGTTTCACACCCGGCAATACAATGTCCTTTTAATTCGCTTTTGTTTAGGTCTCTCGAATTGCTCAAGCAGAAGAAAACAGGGGAATTTTCAATAAATGTAATATAGTTTCGCCTACCTCCTTTATGAATATAAAATAACTGTAATCGGGACTGGGACAACTATGGTAAACACGATCTCTCACCTTGGTGTGGGCCTCCTTATCGCCCTTGCCCTCGGCTTCAAAGGAAAAAAACGGTGGACAATCGCATTCCTGTCCATCCTGCCCGATCTTGACTTCATCCCCCACATGATATTTTTCGCGATCAGCGGAAGCCTCAGCCACGCCGCCCGAAACCAGCTCTTTTACATCCTGGGCCACCGGGAGTTCATGCATTCCCTGCTCTTCATTTTTCTGGTCACGCTTATCCTCTGGTTAAGGACAAAAGACCGGCTCCTGACCGCAGGCGGCTTTGCAGCCCTTATCGCCCACTTTTACATGGACTACGTCACGAGCTGGAAAATGCGCCCCCTCTACCCTTTCAGCACCGATTCCTCAATCCTGGGAGCCATTTATTTCTTTGACCCGCTGCTGAACCTCCTCCCCCTGCTGCCCCTCTTCATAGTTCTTGTGGATGAGATGAAAAACAGGGGAAAATGGGATGGGAAATTCAACGGTTTTTGCGCCTACGTGAGAAGAAACGACGATAAGCTCTATGCAGCCCTGATCTTCGTGCTCACCCTCTGGTTAGCTATAGCCCCTATTGCAAAAGTCCTGGTGGTGCAGCACATTTCCGAGGCCGAAGGGGCTGAAATCAGCTACCAGAACAGCTACCCTGCGTCCTTTGGCAGCTTCCTCTCAGCCTATTCTTTTAACGACACCCACTACAGGATCCTGGAGACCACCTACTGGGGAGGGATTGAAAGAAGCGCTTTTGTCGAAAAAATCTCCGTTTCGGGCGATGTCCCTGACGCTTCCCTCTACGCCGCAAAAACAGGGAAACTCTACTATAGTGGAGTTCCCCAGGATATCGATTATCCTGTCTACAACGTCTCCGAGAATAACGGCTCTGTTACTGTCGTGCTGAACGATGCCAGAAACCCGTATGTCAGGTACTGGGCTTATTTCGAAACGGTTTACAGGTTCGTGTTTGATGAGGAGAACGGGGAGTATGAGGTATACGCGAGTGTGCACGGGGAAGAGGAGGATAGGCTGGCTGATAACTGGTTTGAGCGGGAGATCGTTAAGTTGATTTCTTGAGGTTTTAAAGCTTATTTTTTATTTTTTGGCTGTCATGGGCCGCCTGAATGCACTTTGCCAACAGACCTCAGATATGTTTGAATATAGAATAATCTTTCAGCTGACACCTGCTGACAGTACATTTCTTAGAAATTATAGCCAGAGGAGAGTACCATAAAATTGCATATCACTTTTAAACCTTACATTGCAATTTAACATTCATTTATACATACTTGTTAAATGCCAACGAAAGCTATATAAATGAACTTCCTGAAAACCTACATTAAATTTCTCCGGAAAGATCCACGAATGAGCTACAATGGACCAGTAGTGAACCAGTAGTGAACCGGTGCCAAGGGTTTTGATCCATCTTCTTTTTTTGCGGGGATTTCCTTGAATAGCCGCACTTCGTGCGGGACAAGAACGGTTGGATGAGGTATTCCGGCCGCTCTGTTTTTTAAAGTTTCAATCTGAGAATCCCGGTTACTTTTTTCATTTTCATTCATCAGGAGCCGCGGCCCTCACTGCTTGGTAGTTCCCGTCAGCAGTCCCGTTCACGAAGTGAACGGCCTTTCCCAGCAGAGTTGCGTCTCTGCAGTGCGCTGTCCTTTTCGCTCACCCGAATTGCGCCTCGGGAGTACGCGGTCCTTTTCGCTCACCCGAATTGCGCCTCGGGAGTACGCGGTCCTTTTCACTCACCCGAATTGCGCCTCGGGAGTACGCGGTCCTTTTCACTCACCCGAATTGCGCCTCGGGAGTACGCGGTCCTTTTCACTCACCCGAATTGCGCCTCGGGAGTACGCGGTCCTTTTCGGTCGCTGCGCTCCCTCAAGAGGACTATATTATGAATCGGCAAATTAAACGAATTCCAGGTCTTTTTTCTAAAGAGTTCCTGAAAATGCCGGGCACACATATTTAACCGAAGTACGCTTAAATTCACGGAAGAGAAAGGAATAGAAAGAAGAGAAATCATGTCCATCCTGAAACTTCTCGCATCCCCCGAAGGCAAAACCCTGGAATTCAAGGAAAAGATGCCGACTTCGCTTACAATTGCAAAAACGGTCTGCGCTTTTTCCAATGGAGCCGGAGGTTCTATCATAATCGGGGTCAGGGACAGGGACAAAGCACTTGTAGGAATCGATGAGCTGGAGATTCCTGACACAGAAGAACAGGTTGCAAACATTATCTATGACAGTATAGAACCGGTCCCTTCTTTTGCAACGACAATCCATAACATTGAAGGAAAACTGCTCCTGAAAGTTGAAGTTTATCCCGGGAGGCTCAAACCCTATCACCTTAAAAGCAAAGGCGAACTCGAAGGCAGCTTTGTCCGCGTAGGGTCAACTAACAGGAAGGCTGACCTGGAAATAATCGAAGAGCTCAGGCGCCAGAGGATGAACGTGAGCTTCGACGAAATCGCAATTCCGGATGCTGCAGTTGAGGACCTTGAGCCTGAAAACCTGGACTTCTACCTCAGGATGAGGGAAAAAGTAAGGGGAATTCCAAAAAGCGAGATCAACAGCAGTTTTTTGAAAAAGAAACGCTTCACCCTTCAGCTAAACGGCAGCATCTACCCTACGGTTGCAGGAATCCTTCTATTTTCAAGCGAACCGGACGCCTATCTCCCCGCTGCAGTAATCAAATGTGCCCGCTTCAAAGGCAGCGAAATGGACGAGTTCATCGACCAGAGGATCATTTCCGGCCCTCTCTACAGCCAGGTCGAAGAAGCCGCCGCTTTTTTCAAAAGAAACATCCGGAGGTGGGCGAAAGTCGAGGGCCTCTACCGGAAAGAAGCCTACGAATACCCCGAACAGGCGGTAAAAGAAGCCCTGGTAAATGCTGTCTGCCACCGGGACTACTCAAGGAAAGGCGCAAGCATAAAACTTGCCATCTTCGACGACCGGATTGAGCTCACAAGCCCCGGCTCCCTCCCTGCCAGCATCTCCCTCGAAGACCTCGGAACCGGCGTCTCGGAACACCGGAACAGGATCATAGCCCGGACCTTCAGCGAACTCGGCCTGATCGAAGGTTTCGGAACCGGCATCTTCCGCATGAGGAAATACTGCCGGGAATGGGGAATTCCTGACCCCGAGTTCAGGGAAGAAAGCGGCTTTTTCAAGACGACCTTCTACGGAAAACCGGCTGAAGTCGTAAATGAACAGCCTTTTGGTTTTGAAAAACTCGACAAGGACGAGCAAAAGATCGTGGATTACATCCGGGAACATGAAAAAGTAACAGTAAGGGACCTAGAAGCTGTTCTCGGTAAAAGTCGAGCAACTGCAAAAAGGAAAATAAAGAAGCTTGTAGAGCAGGAATACGTTGTCTGGAAAGGAAAACACCAGAGGGACCCTTCAGGTTATTATGAGTTCAAAGGACACGAATGATTTTAAAGTGGTTTTGAGATGAGCCACGGTGAGCCACTGATGAGCCACAAATGAGCTACGAATCGAGAGTAGCAAGCTTATACTTTGAAAAACAGTTTTTCATGACGTTTTTTGTGAGTATTTATACCTTTCATTATAATGCAAGGTTTTGATGCAAAAGTAATCATTATAATGAAAGGTACTTAAGTGATTCACTTCAGATTCTTTATCCTGATCCGAAATTGGGAAACCTAAAGATACCCTCGGCTAATACAAACTAAAAACAGTGAACTGTTACATGGGTTTTAGGTCCAGCTTCTTTTTTTGCGGGGATTTCCTAGAATAGCCGCACTGCGTGCGGGACAAGAACGGTTGGATGAGGTATTCCGGCCGCCCTGTTTTTTGAAGTTTCAATCAGAGAATCCCGGTTACTTTTTTATTTTTCATTCATCGGAGCCGCGGCCCTCATCAGTTGGTAGTTCCCGGCAGCAGCTCACGCAAAGCGAAGCTTTGCGGCTTTTCCTGAAAAATTAAGATTAAGAGTAACCTTACATACCTGCCCACGTCTTCTCTTCGCATTACTCAATCTGATAAATAACTTTATTTTTATTTTTCGCAGGAGGCTCCTCCCGCTTATCCCCTCCACAGGTATAAATAAAATCACCGGGATATGATTTATAAGACGTTTTTAAATGAGGAAAGGCCAGATGAGAGAATTTACTGTTGTGATCGAGCAGGATGAAGATGGAATTTATGTGGCATCCGTGCCCGAACTTGAGGGCTGCCATACCCAGGCGGAGACTCTGGACGAACTTAACAGGCGGATAAAAGAAGCTATTGAACTCTACCTCGAGGTCGAATCCGAAAAAACCGGGGAAAAACTCGATTTTATCGGGATTCAGAAGGTCAAGGTTGGCGTCTGAATGAGTAAGATTAGCCCTCTTCCTCACAAAAAAGTCATAAAAGCACTTGAAAACCTGGGATTTGAACAGGTAAGGCAGAAGGGCAGCCACCTGTTTATGCGACATCCCGATGGCAGGACAACGATCATTCCGGTGCATCCGACTGAAAAGATTGGAAAAGGAATGATCAACAAAATCATAAAGGATGTAAAAATTACCAGGGACGAGTGGATCGAACTCATAAAGAGCCTTATCGTTTTCTAACACCCGAGTTCCGCTTCGGGAGCACGGGGTCCTTTTCACTCACTTCGTTCGCTCAAGAGGACGATTTTCTGTGTTTTTTCATGATTTTTTAGGCGGAGGCCGTGCTTTTTTCAGAGGAGGAGTAGAAGGTAGAGGAGGCGGCTTTTTCTCGATCTGAGGATCACTCATAAAATATACTCAAAACCCCTGTCCCAAAAAATCAATAACTTCTCCCGGGATCCCTCCTGACTAAAAGCCCGCTGCAGGAAATTTTCATGCAATTTGTCACTCTAGCGAAACCTGGATGATTTTTCTCAGAAATTACAGTACAGGCCAGAGGGAAATGATCAAAAATAAGAGGTTCATTTTTAAACCTTTCTTTAATATTTCATATTCATTTATAAATAATAGTAAAATTCCAACGAAAGCTATATAAACAAACTTACAGATCTAACTTATATGGAGAAAAGTCAGCTTCGCCAGGTAATAATTGACCAGCAGGATTCTTTCAGGAAAGGGGAGGAGCTTGTTTTCCGGGATGTTGAGCTTGAGAGATACCTCAAGGGGGATGAAATCGTAATCATCTCGGGGATCAGGCGGTGTGGGAAGAGTTCACTTTTGAAGTTGATAGCCGGGCAGCTTGAGGGAGTTAAGTTTTATGTGGACTTCGATGATATCCGGCTTTCGGATTTTGAGGTTCGGAATTATCAGGATTTGCAGGACCTGGTGATTGAGCTTTATGGGAAGGAGATGGAGAAAAGTGAGACGGAGCAGGTGTATTATTTTTTTGATGAGATACAGAACGTTCCGCTCTGGGAAAGGTGGCTGAACAACCTCTACAAAGAAGGCAAAAAGGTATTTGCCACGGGTTCGAATTCTCAGCTCCTTAGTTCGGAAATATCTACCTTCCTGACAGGGAGAAACAAAGTGCTCAAGCTCTTTCCCTTTTCCTTCAGGGAATTCCTCCGCCTGAAGGGGACAGGAATTACAGAAGAAGAACTCAAATCTGACCTGCTTACCAGTTCTCAAAAAGCTGTCTTATTCAGGAATTTCCTGGAATACTTCGAAAATGGAGGTTTTCCGCTTGTCCTGAAGAGCGGAGATCTCGAACTCTCCAGGGGGTATTTTGAAGATATCCTTAACAAAGACATTCTGGTCCGCTACAATATAAAAGAAGTGGGAGCTCTCAAAGACCTTATACTGTTTCTGCTTTCTAATGTGGGCAGAGTGTATTCCTACTCCACATTAAGAAGCATAAGCGGGATAAAGAGTTTAAGCACGATCAAAAACTACCTTGATTATTTTCAGAATGTGTTTTTGCTCTATCAGCTCCCAAGGTTTGACTACTCCCTCAAAAAGCAGAAGATTTCGCCTTCCAAAGTCTATGCTATAGATAATAGTTTTCTGAAGACAGTAGCTTTCAATTTCTCCGAGAATAAAGGACAGAGACTGGAAAACCTGGTCTTTGTTGAACTGGCTAGAAGAGAAAAAGAAGTTTACTACCATTCCGGGAAGAAAGAATGCGATTTCGTCCTGAGAGAAGGACTGAGGATTAGTGAGGCAATTCAGGTTTCAGTAGACCTTAGCACTCCAGAAACAAAGAAAAGGGAAATTGAAGGAATCAAAGAGGCTATAACGGCTTATAAACTGGACAACGGGCTTATCCTGACGCTTGAAGAGGAAGACATACTGGAAATCGAAGGGAAAAAAATCTTGATAAAACCGGTATGGAAATGGCTGCTGGAGTGAAAATTTCTATTGGTGGCGGGTGAAATCCTACTTTTTTTCCTCACAGCAATTTCCTGGAATAGCCTCACTGCGTACGGGACAAGAAAGGTTGGATGAGGTATTCAGGCCGCCATGTTTACCCGAATTGCGCCTCGGGAGTACGGTGTCCTTCCCGAATTGCGTCTCGGGAGTACACGGTCCTTTTCGCTCACTTCGCTCGCTCAAGAGGACGATTTCAGGTGTTTTTTCATGATTTTTGAGGCGAAGGACGGGCTTTTTTCAGAGGAGTAAAAGTTGAAAGCACAGGATCAGGAAGAAAAACCTCGACGTTGTAATTAAAACATACCTTAATGAATTATTGAGCCCAATACTTCATAAGTTTATTTTTAGTTTCAGGGTGGGTAGAAATGAATGTCGATCATGATAAAATAAAGCATTTTCTTAAAGAAGACGCTTTCATCGTTTCGAACCATGCCAGGAGCCGCATGTTTCAAAGGAACATTTCAACTGAAAACATAAAGGACGTCATACTTCAAGGGCAAATTATTGAGGAATACCCCGAAGACGAACCATGTCCTTCAGCTTTGTTTTTTGCATATTCTGAGGGAAGGCCCTGCCATGTTGTGGCAGCAGAATGCGAAGACCATATAAGAATAATCACGGTGTACATCCCGGAAAGCAATAAATGGATAGACCACATATATAGGAGAGATCAAAAATGAAACCTGACAGGTGCAGTTTTTGTAAAGGCAAGCTTGTTGAAGGTAAAACCGAGTTTGTGGCAAAAGTAGGAGAGCAGATCATTGCCATCAAGGATGTTTCCGCCTATGTCTGTGAAAACTGTGGGGAAGCATACTATACTCCTGAAGTTTCAAGAAAAATAGATGTGGTTATGAAAAAGTTCCACGAGTCTAAACTGCTCTTGCACCCCGTAGCCGCCGGCGAACTGAGCTTTGATGAGATTGTCGCGTGACTTTTATACCTGCTCGTTGCCTTCCATTTAAGGTGGCTTTTTCTGATTTTTTAGGTGGAGGCCGGGCTTTTTTCAGAGGAGGATAGAAGGTGGAAGGGAGGTTTTTTCTCGATATGAGGTGCTCGTTCCGCAGACTAAAATAACTCTTTTTTTATTTTCATGCTGTCGGGTCTTGCCGGAAATTGTACGTGCATGTGCGAAAAAGCAGGATTATTTATAATCCAATCCCAGGTCTGCATTTATTTGCTCGGCTTTTGAACGGTATTTTGCAGCTTCCTCAGTTTCGCCCATTTTTTCCAGCACATTTGAATATTTATCAAGTATCATGGAGGAACGGGCCAGGAAATCAAAGTCTTCGGGATCGCTTTCGAGCAGTTTTGCATTGAGATTCATTGCTTCTTCGAAAGCTTCCTTAGCTTTTTCCATATCTGTTTTAGCCAGGAATGTGAGCCCCATCTGGTAGAATGTACCTTCAAGGACAGTTATATAATTTTCATTTTTAGGATAATTTTCATGCAATTTTTTGCGGATTGCAAGGGAGCGTTCTAATTCTTCAATCGCTTCCCTATACATTTCGCGTTCCCTATAGGAGATACCCATCTTTTCATTGATTTCGGCATACAGTTCCTGCTCTTCCCTTTTTTCAGGTTTGATAGCCCTGAGTTTTTCCTCTGCTTTTTTAGCAAGTTCAAGGTAATTTCTGGCAATATCACTTTCTTCTCCTCGGGTTTTAGCCCTAAAATCAAGGCTCAATCTGTTGAAATAAAGTTCATTTACAAACCCTTGAAGGAATAAGGGATCGTCAGGAGCTTCTTTTAGTATTTTTTCATAAATATCAAAAGCAAGCCTCTGGTAATGGGCTTCCTGCTCAATATCCCCTTTTTCGGAGTGGAGGAATGAAAGGGTAGTGTACGTAGCCGCAAGTTCTTTCTCATATCCTCTTTCTTCGGGGTTCAGGTCAATCATACGCTTCTGGACGGCAAGCAGTTTGCTGTACGTTTCAACCGCTTTTTCATAGTCCTCAATTTTCTTGAATAGATTTATAAAGTTGTTGAGGACTTTCCTGAACCTTAAATAGTGTACCTTCTCTCCAGGTTCCAGCTCCAAAGCTTTTTCAAGCACAGGAAAGGCTTCTTCAAAATATTTACGTGCGGTTTCTGGGTCGTTCTCAAGATAGAGCTTTCCGATAGCAACCTGTATTTCCGCCTTACATGCCATGTAGTCCGGGGCGTCAGGCTCTTCTTCCAGAAGGCTTTCGTAGACCTCGATTTCTTTTTCGTAGTAGCCCCTTGCTTTTTCAGTTTCCCCGTGTTTTGCAAAGAGGTCTCCGAGTTTACTGAACGTATCGGAAATTCCAAGGATGGGGTTCAGGTCATCGGGGTCTTCGTCATGCAGGTTTTCATAAATACCCAGCTGGTCCTTATAGCAGAGTTCAGCGTCCTCTATCTCCCCTATTTTTGAAAAAAGGTCTCCCAGCTTATCCAGGTACATTGCAATATTTTTGTTGTACGCAAATTCTGAGGGGTGGTTTATTATCAGGTCCCGGTAAACTTCCCTGGCTCTCGTGTAATTCGTTATTGACTTTTCCGGCTCTTCACTTTCGGAAAACGCAGTTCCGAAGCCTTCATAAAGCCGGGCAAGGGAGATGGCATACGCATGGTCCTCGGGAAATTCCTTATATCCTTTTTCCATAAGTTCCACGGCTTCTTTATAGTACTGCTCTGCTTTTTCCAGATTTTCCTTGCCTGAATACAGGTCCCCAAGGTAGCTGTAAGTGTAGCTGAGGTAATATTCGGCCATGTTGTTTTTGGGCTCATTTTCAATTACTTTCCTGTAGATGCCTGCCGCTCTCAGATAAGAGCCTTCGGCTTCCTCAGGGTACCAATGATTCCGGAATAATAGCCCGTATATCTCGACATCCTCATCAAAGTCTCTGAGAAGGTCCTCCTCGCCAGGTTCAAGCTCGAAGATTTTTTCGTAAACCTCTATTTTTTTATCGAAGAACTCCACAGTTTCATCCATCAACCTCCCTGTCCAATAACATAACACCATACTGCCGATTACCCCCAGGAACACGGAAAGGTATTCCCGATCTTCAGGGTTTGATTCCACAAGTCCTTCAAAGGTCCGGACAATTCCCCCAAACTGCTTTTTCATCGGTTTCAGCAGCTCTTTAGCTCTCTTCTCATCATTAAGCTCTAGAAGTGAACTCCTGATCTCCTCAATAGTATTGCTTACGAATTCATGATAGTCTTCTTTTCCCGCCTCTTCTGAAAACAGTAGTTCGATAAACTTGAGAGCGTCCCCATAAAATTCCATAGCTCTTTCCGGGTCTCCGGCTTCACTCATCGCTTGCCCCTTTAAAAATAAGGACTGGAAAGAAATTTCAGGGTCTTTTTCTTTTTTCATGAGTTTATTGACCTCTTCCAGACTCTTGAGAGCCTTTTCATACTCCCCTTTCTCAATGAAAACGGATGCTTTGTTGAATAATCGATTTGCAGAATCCTGAAGCCGTCTTGATACCATAGATGTAGCTATTGTCCTGCCACATAATTAATGGTAACGACGTTTTAGGCGGGTTTTCATGAATTATAAGGCTGAGGTCGGGCTTTTTTCAGAGGAGGAGTAGAAGTTGGAGGGGGCGGTTTCTTAGTGATCATAAGATATTCTGGCCGCCATGTTTTTTAGGAGTTTCAGTCTGAGAATCCCTGGTACTTTTTTATTTCTATTCATCTGAGCCGCGGCCCTCACTGGTTGGTAGTTCTCGACAGCAGCCCCGTTCACGAAGTGAACGGTCTTTCCTTAACAATTAAGAGTAAGCAGCTCACACACCTACCCACGCCTTTTCTTCACATCCTTCACTCAGAAAAATAACTTCTTTTTTATTTTTCTCAGGCGGGCTCCTCCCGCTTATCCCCACGAACCGTTTTACTCTCAAAGTTCTCCTTCGCTCCTCTCATCCGAGTTTCATTTTCTAACAGATTGATGATGCGGAGGCCGAGCTTTTTTCAGAGGAGTAGTAGAAGGTGAAGGGGGCGGATTTTTCTCGATCTGAGGATCACGTTCGGCGGACTAAAATAACTTCATTTTTATTTTTCTCCGGCAGGCTCTCCCGCTCATTCCCCCACGAACCATTTGCAATCTGAATTTCTTCCTCGGCTCTTTCAAAGCTTTTGAGCAGCAGAAAAAGCATATAGGCGTGAAGCTTGTTATTGTATAAGTGGAATCGTTTATTATAGATACAATCTTTAAAATTCAACTAATAGTTGAAACAATAAGATGTTTAGATCGCCAATCCAGATTTGAATGTGGATTTGACTAACAAAATAAGGATATGGGTGTCATGGTACACGAAGAAACCCACATGGACGTCGATAAGATCCGGCTTCTTATCCTTGAAAGAAAAGATGAGATAAAAAAGGAATTCAAGGCAGAAGTGATAGGCATTTTCGGCTCTTATGCCCGTGGTGAGGAAAGAGAGAGAAGTGATATTGATGTTCTGGTGAGGTTTGGGGAAGGAGCAACCCTTTTACATCTCACAGGGCTTGGATTTTATCTTGAGGACCTTTTCGGAGTTTCAGTTGACGTTGTCTCGGAAAGAGCACTCCACCCGATGATGCGTGATGATGTATTGAAGGAACTGGTGCCTGTATGAGATCCCCAATCCTCTACCTTTCCGAAATGCTCTCGGCTGCCGTTACTGTAAAGAGTTTCATCGAGGGAATGGACAAAGATGCTTTTCTGAAAGATGACAAGACCAAAAGTGCAGTAGTCCGCCAGTTAGAGGTCATAGGCGAGGCTGCAAAAGCCATTCCTGCCGACATAAGGTCCTTAGCTCCTGAACTCGACTGGAGAAGCATAGCAGGTATGCGAGATCGCATGATTCATGCCTACTTTAATGTGGATTATAACCTTGTCTGGGATACCGTAGTAAACGATGTCCCGGTTTTTGAACAAACTATTGAAAGATTAATTGAGGAACTGGATTCCAGTAACTGAGAATTTTTAAAAAGGAGTATAAGGCGGAGGGGCGGCTTTTTATCTCTCTGGGGATCACGTTCGGCGGACTAAAATAACTTTTTTTTATTTTTCGCCGGGGGCTCCTCCCGCTCATCCCCCACGAACCGTTTGCAATCTGAAGTTCTTCCTCGCCCCTCTACTCCTAGTTTCATATTCTAACAGATTGATGAGGCGGAGGCCGGGCTTTTTTCAGAGGAGGAGTAGGTCGTGGAAGGGGGCGGCTTTTTCTCGATCTGAGGATCACGTTCGGCGGACTAAAATAACTTCTTTTTTATTTTTCGTCGGGCGGGCTTTTCCCGCTCATCCCCCACTAACCGTTTGTAACACCCGAGTTCCGCTTCGGGAGCCCGGTGTCCTTCCCGAATTTCGCCTCGGGAGTACGCGATCCTTTTCGCTCACTTCGTTCGCTCAAGAGGACGATTTCAGGTTAGTTTTCTGATTTTTGATGTGGAGGCCGGGCTTTTTTCAGAGGAGGTGTAGATGGTGAACGGGGAGGCTTTTTCTCAATCTGAGGATCCGTTCGGCGGACTAAAATAATTTTTTTTTATTTTTCGCCGGGTGCTCCTCCCGCTCATCCCCCACGAACCGTTTGCAATCTGAAGTTCTTCCTCGTCCCTCTCCTCCGAGTTTCATTTTCTAACAGATTGATGAGGTGGAGGCCGGGCTTTTTTCAGAGGAGGAGTAGGAGGTGAATGGGGCAGCTTTTTCTCGATCTGAGGATCACGTTCGGCGAACTAAAATAACTTCTTTTTTATTTTTTTGCTGGCGGACTCCTCTCGCTCATCCCCACAAACCGTTTGTAATCTGAAGTTCTCTCTCGCCCCTATCAAAGCCTTTTATTCTCTTTCTAACAGATTGGTGAGTCGTAGGCCGACTTTTTTGAGGTATTCATTGCTCGATGCATTGGCAAATGAGTTTTCAAAAGCAGCCGTTCTGACATTTTGTCAAATATCTTTTACATGTCATTTCTTGGTGAACCAAGTATACTATCGAAATTTAGATGCCTTTCACTTTTATTACTACGGGAGCGCGGAGGGTCACGAATACCCCAACCTTCAGGTTGGGGATGAAGTGAACCCTCGCACGTTTTTCGTGCGCCTCTAAATCGATAAATCATTACTTCTTTTTAAGATGAGGTTTTTCTGACACCATAGCCACAGGTGGTGTCCGCCGCCTATGGCTAGGATGTGATAAGAGTTGGAATTGCATAGTTTTAGCCATGGCTATGGTCAGATTACCTACCACATCGTATTGGTGCCTAAGTATCGATACCGAATATTCTACAACAAGAGAGTTAAAAAGGATTGCGAGTCGATCCTCAATGATATTTGTACCGAACAAGGCTATAAAATACATGCACTGGAAGTTGTAGAGGATCATGTTCACTTGTTCTTGGAATTCCATCCAAGCACTTCTCTATCAAAAGTAGTTCAACACCTGAAGGGAGGCAGTTCTTACAGATTGTTCAAACTTCATCCTAAACTGAAAAAGCGATATTGGGGTGGAAATCTATGGTCAAGAGGCAAATTCTTTCGATCCGTTGGAAACGTTACCGCTGACACAATTAAACACTACATTAAGGAATCTCAGGGAAAACCAAAAGCAGAGTTTCAATCGCGTAAACTCAGGAAATCAGGGCAATTGAGACTCGACGATTTCTGAGTTCCCGTAAACCGGGCGGGCGGCCCGAAGCATACCCCACCTTTTAAGGTGGGGTGGCCGCCCGCAATTTGATTTGTTCTAGGCGGACTTTAGGTTATGGAATGTTAATTTTCACATGAGGGACTTAAATTTTATATGAAAACTTATGTATAGTTTATTGAAAAGTATTCAATAACTTTTGAATTACCTTCTTCTATCTATGGTGGTAGGTTGAATGTCACATTTTTTTGAAAATGGAATATTGGTTCATTGCAATGAATGTATAACGAATATCTTAAGAAAAGTGAATGAAAAAATTCCTTTTGAAATTAAAGATTTTAAGAGTGATGAGCAAGAAAGCAGAAAAGAATCTTTGGAATTTATTATAAATACTCTTTATCAACAATGCGATTCTAAGAAAAGTTTTGAATCGCGTAGGGAAGAAGTCACAAAATCTCTATTGAATCATGGGCAATTCAAAAAAGAAGAAATAGACTCTGTTTTTGAAGAGAATTCCTATGAATCCGAGGACTACTCTAATGAGTTTTATGAAAAACTATCTGCTGAAGATCAAGAAGAAATCCACAAAAGAATATTTTCTGGTGAGCCACAACTTATCAAGGAAATTAAATATAAATTTGCTTCTTCGTTTTGTGATTATAAAGACTTAATTGGATTCTGTGTAATGGATATTGAGACATATAAATGTCCAGATTGTGGTAAAGATGTTACAAATACTCCCGATAATGTGAAATGGAACACAAAAGACCTTATTTGTCATGAGTGTTCTGATGCTCAAAATATATTTGATACAAAAGGACTTGTGAAAATAAACGACATCCCTATGCACCACGGATCTTGGGAAATCCAAGAACCGGAGTTTGAATATAGTGGTACTGACTACTTTTTTGTTTTACATCCTAATTGTCCACAAAGTAAGCGCCCAGACCACAAAGGCATTATGGTAGTCAATGGTTTATGGGCAGATTCTTCAGAGGATACTCAAAATAGGGTCGTGTTGGGTCTAGAATGTCTAGCTTGCGGTGCAAAAAATGCATTGAAACCATTCCTTCTTAACAAATTTACTGAAAGAAATGTTCCACTACTTGACATAAACGTGCCGCGTATTTTAAACATTATTTTTAATGGTGAAAATGAAAAAGTCGAGTTTAAGCCTTTTCTTACAGCACCTCCGGAGGGTTACACAAACAATGATAATCAAAAATTTAAAATTGCAAAGGCTGTGTCCAGTTTTATGAATTCAGATGGGGGTACTGTTCTTATAGGAGTTTCTAACTCAGGGAATATTTTGGGACTTGATAACGAATATCTATCTGAAAGTAGAGATCAAGTCAGTGATATGCTTGGTAAAAATTTAGTTAGTAGAGACAAATTCTTACGGAAACTTTATCAAATACTTGAAAAATACATAGACAAAACATTGTTGCAAGAATATCTGGAAGTCTCTTTCCATGATTTGTACGGAAAAGACATTTGTTGTGTAAGAGTTAAAAAATCTAATAGGCCATGTTATCAGTCAAACGGGCAACATTTTTTCATAAGAAGTTCTGCCAGAACGCTAGATTTAAAAGGAGATGAAAGAGAGGAGTACATTAAATCTCATTTTAACGAGTAAATGTTTGTTAGTGTGAATTGTAATCAATTACTATTTTTATAATTTTTGAGAGTTTTTTGTTCAATTATTAATAACTTGACATCTCAGATTAGACCTTTACTTTAGTCGATGTTATCGGTTTAATGACGAGTGACATTTAGTATCTGATGCTTGATGATAGTGTTTTGCTTTGTAAAGTAATATGGTCAATAAATATATTTTTGGCTATATTTTTTAAAATGGTTTATACATCAGACCTAAATAATAATATCAAAAAGTTTATTACTGTCAACTCTTTTATTTAACATCGATTTTTGAATTTATACTTCAGGTTAGGGTTCTTATGGTAGATATTGAACAAGAATTAGAAGCGTTGCGTCAAAACCTATTGGATCTTTCTTTCAGAAATAATTTGATCAACTATAAACCTTCAAAAGGAAGAACTATACCTATAATAGATGAACATCCCCGTGAAATTTACAATATATTCGTACTTCAAGAAAAGTCGATGAAATTTTTGCCCACGGATACGGATGATTCTGAAAGTTTAGAATCTGATTCTAAAACAACTGATGATGATTCAGATCTCAAGTGGACCCCAATTATAAACGAGAC
>Ga0272442_10005095_pt1 | contig 17693 bp, 23 predicted proteins | sample SSMForm2O_FD_200262 | JGI IMG/M metagenome (GOLD analysis project Ga0272442, IMG submission 200262) | Marine sediment archaeal communities from Little Sippewissett salt marsh, Falmouth, MA, United States - SSM-Form-2O | ecosystem: Environmental > Aquatic > Marine > Wetlands > Sediment ... | reverse complement strand
TCATAACTATAAGTGTATTAATTTTTGTATTATCAACGAGAGATATTAATTTTTCAATATAAGAATCTAGATTGGAATCCAGTTTAGGACATGCAATTGCGATGCTTTTTTCTTTAAGATAATCCTTATTAAAATCTGAAAGATAATATCCAACACAATCTGCAACGAGAATTACATCTTTTTCATGAAAATAAGGTGCATTAGGTGGTACTAAATGCAACTGGATTGGCCATTGTCTAAGTTGTGAAATTCTATTTCCACTTTCTTCAGTTTCGTTTTCATTTTCATCCGTAAAATCCATTATTTTTGTACCTGGACAGGCTTTATAAGGTGAATGATTACAGCCACATTTAGTTTTCTCATCTAGGTTTATTTCAATTCTTTTTTCTTTTAACACTTCAATAGCATCATTAAAATATCCAGTTTCACCATGCTCTTTTAGATGTTTAAGATGTGCAATAATGGTGTTTTTACCAGCCTTAATCATATTCTCAATCATTACCTTTTTTTCATTATATTCTTCGGCTTCACGTTCTTCAGTAAGTATTGCATCCTGTGGACAATATCCCATACAAGCACCAAGGCCATCACAGAAAATATAGCTTATGAGTCTTGCTTTTCCATCTATTACTTGTAATGCACCTTCTGGGCAGTTTGGAATGCATAATCCACAACCATTACATTTTTGTTCATCAATTTTTATTATTTTTCTTTTTACCATATTGTTTATCAATTAAAACCTGATTTTTATTTTAAATTTTTCAATTCTATTCTATTCTAATAATGAAAATGAAATATCTTACTCAAGCGATAACAATTCTTTACTTAGAAGACTAATATGGTTCATTTCTTCCTTAATAATTTTATCCAGTTTCTGTTTTCCTAAATTAGCTGGAACAATTTCTTTCATTCCCAGATAAAATACAATTGAATCTTTTTCAGCTGTAATAGCTGTTTTAAGAATATTTTCAAATGAATTAGAATCAATCTCCTTATCATAAAATACACGAGTATCAGCAAGAGCGCGAAGATATTTTTCTGCCTCACCTTCTGGATCAAATGTCGTTATCACTTTTTCATCCGCTGTTAATTCCTTTCTCATTTTTTTAAATGTATTTTCGTGTTCATCTTCCATTTCAGCAAGCTCAATTAAAAGCTTTTTTTTATTTGCATCATTAATATTTTCTGCTCCTGTTCTATAAAATTTCGCTCCGTTTCTTTCAATTTGTTCTGCTATCTCAAAAATTTCATCTGCATTAAAATCATAACTCATTTTTTATCCCTTCTTTAATTTCCCAAATAATTATATTTAATAAATTTTTTCATATGTTTATAATGTTGAATTTATGATTTCCATAATCCATGTACATTACAGTACTCCCTTGCCTCTATTTGATTTGATTTGATTTCAAACTCTGCCTGAGTTTTATCACCCGGTTTTAGGAATCTTCTATAGGAATTTCCATCAGTAACAACTTGAATCCACTCGATATAGTGCTCTTCCGTCATTGGATGATCTTGATTTTGACCGACTTTTACAAGAATACCATTATTCGTTTTTTCAATATAAGGAACATGTTTTTCAGTTGACGCATCATCTGTTTTTTCCTCTAATAATTTCATTTCTTGCTCACAACATACAAGTGCACCGACACCGGTATGTATCACCTCTACAATATTTCCACATATTTCACATTTATATATTTCCTTTAATTTTGTCATAATTTACCTCCTATTTTTTCTTTTTTTTATAATCTTTTATAGCTTCCTGTAAAGCATCTGCTGCAAGGTTTGAACAATGCATTTTCTGAGGTGGCAATCCATCCAGTTCATCAGCTACATCATTTCGCGTTATTTTCATAGCTTCATCAATATTTTTGCCTTTGGCTAATTCTGTAACCATACTACTAGTTGCAATAGCCGAACCACATCCAAAAGTTTTGAATTTTATATCTTCAATAATATCATCTTTTACTTTTATGAAAATTTCCATAAGGTCACCACAAACTGGGTTCCCTACTTTTCCATATCCATCAAAATTTTTGATAATTCCTACATTCTTAGGATTCATAAAATGTTCCATTACTTTTTTACTATAACCAATCTGTTTTTCCATAATTTTTTCACCTCAAATTTGTAAGTGGGGAAAGCTTTCTTAATCTATTTACTGTTTCTTTCACTACTTTTACTATTTCTGGAACCTGTTCAATGGTATTTGATTTTCCTAATGTCATAACCATTGATCCATGAGCCTCTTCATGTTTCAAACCTATTGCAAGAAGAACATGTGATGGCTCTAAGGTTTTTGAAGAGCATGCAGATCCGGTTGATATTTGTATGTTGAACATATCCATATTTAAAAGAATGCTCTCACCTTCTATGTGGCTAAAACGAAAGCTAGCATGATGCGGAAGTCTCTTAACAGGATGACCAGTAAGATATGCATCATCGATTTTTAAAATTTTATATATAAGTTTATCTCGAATATCTTTTAATCGAAAACTCTCCTTATTCATATTATCTTTGGCTAATCTAGCTGCTTCACCCATTCCAACAACCGCAAAAACATTTTCGGTTCCAGATCTAAGGCCCCTCTCTTGACCACCCCCTGGTAGAATAGATTGAATTTTTAATCCTTGTTTTACATATAAAGCACTAGCTCCTCTTGGACCATACATGTCATTTGAAGATATTGTTAATAAATCAATTTCTTGATCCTGAACATCAATTGGAATTCTACCTGCTGATGCTGTTGCATCAACATGTAAATACTTTCCATTTTCATGAACAATTTTACTTATTTTTTTTATTGGTTCAATTGTGCCAATTTCATTATTAGCATACATTATTGATGTTATTATTGTTTTATTTGTTAAAAGATTTTCAAGTTTATCAAGATCAACCAAACCATTTGAGTCAACAGGTATAATATCAAAGTTATAGCCATTTTTCTGTAGTTCCTTCATAGGATTTATGACCGATATGTGTTCAATAGCACTTGCCAAAATGTTTTTTCCATTTCTGATATTCCTAAGGGCAGTTCCTTTTATTGCTAAATTGTTTGATTCAGTAGCACCACTAGTATAAATTATATTATTGGTATTTTCTGCATTTATGAGTTCTGCAATTTTTCTCCTAGATTCTTCAATAGCTCTTTTTGTTTCTAATCCACTTGAATAAATCGATGATGGATTTTCATAATACTTATTAAGAAATGGCATTGAAAATTTTAATACTTGTGGATCAATAGGCATTGATGCTGCATGATCAAGATAAATTCTTTTCATATTTATTCCATTAAAACCACATAGTTGCTCCAGCATCAAGAGCTAGATCGTTCAAAGTCCCTGCTCCCACAATTTTTACCCCAGATATTAAGTTTATTTTATCCCAACCTAGTATTTGCTTAGATGCCTCACATACATAGATTTCTATTCCCATATCAAGAGTCTTTTTAATCATATCAGCTACACTTGGAAAGCTTCCAAGCTTTATTTTTTCCGCTTCCCCAGTTTTTAATATTTTTAAAGATGTACCAAGATAGTACACTATCGGATTTATATCCATCATTTTTGCTGTTTGAGCTAGAATTAATGGCGAATACTGTTTTTCTGGTTTATCTGTTGTTATTACATATAATATTGAATTTTCGTCTTTCATAATAAATATCCATTATTTCATTCTTTTAATAAAGAAAATTATTATATTCCCTTCTTTTTCAAACTTCAAGATTTCATGCCCAGTTCTTTTTGCCCAACGTTTGATATCCTCTTCAGCGGCGGGATCATCGGCCTCCACTTTTAGAACTTTTCCAACCTCAATTTTCTCAATTTCCTCTTTTGTCATCGCAATTGGCATAGGACAATAGTAGCCAACACAATCAAGTTGTGCATCTGCTATTATTTCTGGGTTCAAATTTTTTCACCTCAAATTTTTTATGTGCCTAAATAATCAAGTTCAAACCAATAGCCTGTTGTATTTATATGATGAAACTCCTGTTCTAACAGATAATAATGTTTCTTTTCTTGTTCAATAATCATGTCAATAATTTTCTTTACATTATCATCATCTGAGTTAACTCTTATCTCTGTATAATAATCAATAGCTTCCTTTTCACTATCCATTGCTATTCTAAGAGCATCCAGTTCATCTGTATCAAGATTTATTCCTTCAATAGTCTTTAAATCCTTAGGAAAAATGGGCATTTCCCGATATTTTTTATTAGAATTTACAAGATCATCCCATTCTGATTTCCCAAATTTATCATCAAATAATTTCTGGAAAACGTCAAGGTGAACTAATTCATCATTTGCAAGGCTTTCAAAGACAGATTTTCCCATATCACTTGTTGTTTGAGCTGCTGCTTTATTATAGAAGTAATATCCATCTTTTTCCATCTGAATTGCTGTTTCTATTGCTTCTCTAATGCTATTAAATTTTTTCATATCATAATTCTCCTTAACTTTATATTAAAAATGTTAGTAGTTCTCTTTCCAAACCTCAAAGTATGATTGCCTGTGTTTACAAACTGGACAACAATCTGGAGCTTCATTTGATTCATGAATATAACCACAGTTTCGGCATTTCCAAAATATCTTGCCATCCTTTTTGAAAACTTTACCATCTTCAATATTTTTCAACAATTTTTTATACCTGATTTCATGTTTTTTTTCTACCTTTGCAATATTTTCGAACATCTCTGCAATTTCATCAAATCCTTCATTTTTTGCTTCTTTTGCCATCGTAGGATACATATCTGTCCACTCATAGTTTTCTCCAGCTGCTGCCTCTTTAAGATTCTTAATAGTATTTCCAATACCATTTAATTTCTTGAAATGAAGTTTTGCATGTTCTTTTTCGTTTTCGGCTGTTTCTAAAAATAGAGCTGCAATCTGTTCATATCCTTCATTTTTTGCTACCTTAGCAAAAAAATTATATTTATTCCTAGCCTTTGCTTCTCCTCCAAATGCATCCTCCAAATTTTTTTCAGTTTTTGTTCCTTTCAAATCTTTCATATTTTTTCACCTTATTTTTTAATCTTTATTTATGGGCCAGCATGCATCATTGGCCAATACACATCAGCTTCTTCAAAACGCTCCATACTTTCTTTTTCCATTTTTAAAATTTTATAATGACCTAATTCCATATCTGAAAAGTATAATAATGTATTATGAATTTTTGAGTTTGTCTCAAAATATCCAGATAATGCTTCATAAAAATCATGAGCAGCTTTTTCAGCTTCCATTGCATTTTTAATAAGTTTACTAACAGGGCTATCTTCATCTATTTCAATTTTTGGTAATGGAACTGGCGTCTCTTTTGGCAGTTTTATTTCCTTTTCAGGAAAGTGATTCCTATAAACATCCTCAATATATAACCTATGTTTTTCTTCTTCTTTTGCTAAAAATTCGAGTTTATCTTGTAATAATCCATTATCTGTTTTTTTTGCTACATTTAAATAGTATTTATTACTTTCAACTTCACTTTTAATTGCAGTAAGTAGTAATTCCTCAAGATTATATTTATCTAAATTCAAAAATCATCACCTTTTTTCTTATTTATCATAAATAATCCATTTCCTATTAACCTGCGAGCTTCAATTCTTTTACTTAATATTTCATCCAGATCTAGATTATTTTATTCGTTTCATTGGTACACCACAACAATATGGAGTGGCTTTTGGTTCTTTATCAAATTCAATCGTTGTACAACTACATTCTTCTTCAGTACATACACATTCATACTTTATTGTTTTTCCAGCATCTTTACATCCACAACTTTTACACATTTATTTTTCACCTCATTTTTCCTTTATATATTCACCTAATTTTATACCTGTTTTTTTTACTTCTATTAATTCTTTCTTTTCAGGGATAAAATTCAGATTAATGCCCTTAAAAGGTTTATCCCATGATAAATCTGTTATAATTTTTTCTATTTCGTTAACCGCCTGTCCTCCCCACCCATAGGATCCAAATACAAAACCTATTCTGTTCTTTGGTCTAAGTCCTTTAAGATATGTTAGAAAACCTCCAATTGAAGGAAGCATCGTGTTATTCAGTGTAGGAGAACCGATTAGAATCATTTTGGAGGAAATTACATCTTTAATAACATCAGATATATGATTTGTTTTTAAATTTCTAATTGTTACAGGAATGCCTGATTCCTCAATGCCACTTCTTAGTGCATATGCTATTTTTTCTGTTGAACCCCACATTGAGTCATATATAATGAGGGCTTTTTTTTCCGTTTCAAATCGAGCCCATTTTTTATAATTCTCGATAATTTTAGGGATATATGATCGCCATATTATTCCATGACTTGGAGCCATCATATTAATATCAAGTCCTGAAAGAGAATTAAGGGCTTTTTCTACCTGTATTCCATATGGCATAACAATATTTGCATAATATTTTGCAGCTTCTTCTTTTAGTATACCCCATTCTATTTCATCATCAAATCTCTCTGCACTTGCAATATGTTGACCAAATGCATCATTTGGAAGCAATAGTTTGTCTTTTGGAATATAAGTAACCATCGAGTCTGGCCAATGTACCATTGGAATATGTACAAAATGGAGTGTTCGTTTTCCAATGTTTAATGTATCACCCGAACCAACCACTTTATAACCATTAATATTTTTATAATGACTTCGAAGACCTTTTTCACCGCGAGTTGAAGTTATAATTTTTATATTTGGATAATGCTCCATCATCTTTGGAAGTGATCCAGAATGATCCATTTCAACATGGTTAGAAATTATATAATCGATTTTTTTTGGGTCTACAATTTCTTTTATTCTTGTGATCATCTCATCAAATAGATAATGTTTTACAGTGTCAACAAGGGTAATTTTCTTATCCATAATAAGATATGAGTTATATGTTGTTCCCCTTTGTGTTAGATATCCATGGAAATTTCTAATATCCCAGTCAATTCCACCGACCCAGTAAATCCCTGGTTTAATTTCTATCTTTTTCATTCTCTTTCACTTTATTTATTGTTTTTCAAAATCCTTTTTTCCCGCTCCACAAACAGGACATTTCCAATTTTCTGGTAAATCCTCAAATTTAGTACCAGCTTTAATTCCATTTTCAGGATCCCCTATTTCTGGATCATATACATATCCACATATTTTACATACATATTTGTTCATTTTATCTTTCTCCTTTTTTGTTTTCTTTTTATCAATAGTAATACTATATGTTGGTGCTGTTTTTGGTGAATATCCCCCCTTACACTTATGGTAGTATTCATAGGTCATAGGATTATTTTCTGTTAATATCTCTGCATCTTCCACTCTACCAATAAAAATTGTATGTGTACCAACATTTATTTCTTCAATAACTCTAGCTTCAATATAAGCAACAGCATTTTCAACTACAATAGGTACATCGGATTTTCCAAGTTTATATTCAACATTTTCAAATTTATTGATTATTCTCCCTGATTTAAAACCAAAACTTCCAATGAATGTCAAAGGGGTTTCTTCAGATAGAATTGATATTGTAAATATTTTACTTTTTTTAATAAAATCATGAGTAAGATTTTGTGTATTAATACTTATTGCAATTGTTGGTGGTTTTGATGTAACTTGGAAAATTGCATTTGCAATCTGCCCATTCATTTTATCCTTATTTTTAGAACAGACAACATATAGACCATATGAAATTTTATGTAAAGCTACTGGATTCATTTAAATTTTCCTCATTTATAATACATTTTTTACAAATTCCTTTGAAATATCCGTGAACTTCCTGAATCTTATATCCATCTTCTATAGTTTTTTTAATATTTGGACAAGAAATATCAATATCAATAATACTCCCACATTTTTTGCACAAGAAGTGATGATGCATATCACTTTTTAAGTCGTATCTTAATTCAGAACCTGTTATACTAATTGTCTGAATGATATTATTTTTATTAAGTATTTCCAAAGAGTTATAAACGGTAGTTTTTGATAGAGATGGATTTTTATTCTTTAAATTTACATATATCTGATCTGCAGTAGGATGGTTTCTATTTTTATCTAGATACATCATAATCTCTAGTCTTTGAGGTGTAATTTTTATTGATTTTTCTTTTAAAAGTTTTAAATATTTTTCAAACATACTTTCCATAATATTGTAATAATTACAAATTAATAATTATTTTAATTTAACATTGAATACAAATCTTATTATTTATAGTTTTCTATATACTTGCTATCCTATCAACTAAAAGATTTTTTTATACGTTCGACAGCTTCATCAATTTTATCAAGATCTGTTGCATAAGAAAATCGTAGATATCCTTCACCATATGGACCAAAAGCAGTACCAGGAAGGATAGCTACACCAGCATTATAGAGTAGATGATCAGCACATTCCTGAGAGGTCATTCCAGTTTCCATAATGCTTGGGAAAGTATAAAATGCTCCTTTTGGAGTTTGACAGTTGAAACATGATATAGAATTAAGACCCTTAACAATCCTATCTCTTTTATTTTTAAATCTTATCATCATATCTGATATAAAATCCTGATCTCCCGTCAATGCTTCTAATCCTGCCCACTGAGTAAAAGCTGCTGTGCATGATACTGCACTAACAAGAAAATCTTGCAATCTTTCAACCATTTTGATTGGTGCAACCATATATCCTAATCGCCACCCAGTCATTGCATAATATTTTGAGAATCCATCTAAAAGAACAGATCTATCTTTTGCTTCATCTCTTGATGTTGGAGTATAGTGGATTGTATTATAGGTCATTTTTGAATATATCTCATCTGAAACTATAAAAATATCATGTTCTTCAGCAATTTCTGCGACATTATCTAATTCAGATTTAGTCATTACAGAACCTGTGGGATTTTGTGGTGAATTTACTACTATTAACTTCGTTTTATTAGTTATTCTATCTTCTATATCATCAGGATTCATCCGAAACTCATTTTCCTCTAATAGTGGTACAAGTACGCCTTTTGCTCCTAAAAAAGATGAAACCGATCCATAAGTTGGATATCCTGGATCTGGATATATAACTTCATCACCGGGATTTATAGTAGTAAGCATTGCAAAAAATATACCTGGTTTCAAACCTGGTGTAATAACAATCTGTTTAAGATCTGGTCTATATCCTCTTGTTTTTTCAATTTCATTCTGAACTGCTTTTCTAAGCTCTAAAATTCCAATGGATGGAACATAATGAGTCTTTCTATCTTGAATTGCCTGAATTCCAGCCTGAACAACATTATCTGGAGTTTCCATGTCCGGTTCTCCAATTTCAAAATGAAGTATTTTTTTACCCTTTCTTTCCAACTCTTGAGCTTTTGCAAGTACTTCAAATGCAGCTTCCCCATATATTCTAGATGATCCTTCACTTAATTGTACCATATTAAATCCTCTCTTTCAACTTAATTTTTTATTTAAAATTGATTCAATATATTTAGAAATATTTAATTCCTTAAGTTTTTCTTTGGTTGGAATGCCTTCCTCATTCCATCCACGAAGAGTATAATATTCATTTATGCTTTTCTTGAAATCAAATTCTGATAAAACCTTTCCCTTTGCCGGTCCTTCTGAAAATGAATCTCTAAAAAATCTTGAAGGGAGATTATCATCGAACTGAGTTAATCCCTCTCTAATATTAAATAGTCGTATTAAATTCCAAATCCTTTCTCCATCTCTAAGATAACTTTCAACTGTATGATCAAAACCCGTAGCATTATTCAATAAATCTACACAATCCTCTTCCGAAATGGGGGCAAAATCGCATAGTACTAATGAGAAAAATGCTGCACGTTCATCTTGAACTTCTTTTACAATTTTTGCCTTTTTTTCAAATGAAAATCTATCAAGCTCCGGGTCATTAAGTTCGGCTTTAACAGTCCATGCTCTCTGATGACATCCACCCCTATCAGATGTAGCATAGGCAAGACCCATCCCAAAAGTTCCTCTTGGATCATACCCAGGTATTTCTAGTCCTTTTACATGAACAGCATATTCTTTTGAATTTTTTCCAAGTTTCTCTGAAGCAATCCGCACTCCTTCACCTAAAATTTCCCCTGCTCGTCCATTTCTATGAGCAATATCATCAATTAATTTTGCAAATTTATCAGTTTTTCCCCAGTCAATTTCGTTCGTTCTTAGGTCCTCCTTTGTTAAAGCTCCTTTTTTATATGCTTCAACAGCAAAACCAAGCACACCTCCTAGCGAAATCGAATCCATGCCAAGTTCATTGCATCTTTCATTCAGGTATGCAACGTCTTCAATATTACTTAAACCCAAATTTGAACCCATAAGTGCCAAAGTTTCATATTCTGGACCTACCAACGAGATTCCTTTGTACGGTCCTTTTTTAATAGACGATTTATTCCAACAAGCAATAACACAATTGAAACATGCACCAGACGAATCCACAATACTTTCCTGCATGGTTTCAGCATTAATAGCATCACCATGTTGAAAATATCCTTCCTGATAGTTTCTGGTTGGAATAAATCCCTCTTCATTAACAACTTTAACCCAGTATGGAGTACCATACTTTCTTCTTATAGGAACAAAATTATTAGATTTAATCTTTCCAAGTACTTCTTTTGTTTTTTTACGAAAATTCTCCCCATCAAATAAGTCTATTTTTCCACTTCCAGACAATGCTATTGCCTTTATATTCTTAGAGCCCATTACCGCTCCAGATCCCCCTCTACCCGCATGTCTATGACCATCAATGGTAATAGCAGAAAATTTTACACGATTCTCTCCAGATGGCCCAATAACTGCAGTTCTTAACCGACCTTCAGTCTTGTTAATCCAATTATGAGTAATAAGACATTCTTTTCCCCAAATTTTAGTTGCATTTTTAAATTCAATAGAATCATCTTTTATAACAATATAAGTGGGAATAACAGATTTTCCTTTTAACATTATAAAATCCCATCCTGATTTTTTCATTTCGGCTGCAAATATTCCACCAAAATGAGAATCAAGAAAAAATCCAGTTTGAGGTGATTTTGTAACTATAGTTCCCCTTCCAGAAGTTTGTACTGAAGTACCAGTAAGAGGTCCAGTTGTAAACATTAAAATATTTTCCGGAGATAAAGGATCTGTCCCTTTGGGAAGTTCATCAAATAACATCTTTGCTCCAAGTCCCTTAGCTCCAATAAAATTTTTTGCATCATTCAAATTGGTTTTTTTTATTGAGGTTTTACAATTCTTCAAATCAATAATTAATATTTTTCCTGTGTATCCTCCATTCACTGGATCACATCCTATTTCAAGTTAAATATTAGTTATTTTTTAATTTAAGTACCTAATTTTCTATTTATATCTAAAAGATCTATTAGAAGTGAAAAACCTGTTTCTCGTTTTCCAGCACCCGGTCCAACTATGGTAACAGAACCTAGTTCGTCGGTATTGAAGGTTAATGCATTTATAGCTCCACCAACACCACATAAAGGATCACTTAATTGAAGTTTTTCAGGCCAAACTTTTGCTTTAACAGATCCATCTAACAGTACTTCACCACTTCCAATAAGTTTCCAACGTTTTCCTTCTTCTTTTGCTCTTTTTATATCATCTTTAGTTATTTCGGTTATACCCTTTCTTTCTACATCTTTCCATGAAAGCTTTTTTTCTAGAACAACATTAGTTAAAATAACCACTTTACCTAATGTATCCAATCCTTCAACATCTCCTGTCGGATCTGCTTCGGCATACCCAAGTTCCTGAGCCTTTTTTAGAGCATCATTATAATTCATTCCCTCTTCCATTCTAGTTAAAATATAATTGGTTGTACCATTCAATATACCTTTAAAACCTACAATTCTGTTTCCTGCTAATGCATATTTCACAAGATTCAATACAGGTGTACCAGCCAATACAGTACCTTCAAATCCATAGTGAACATTATTTGATCTTGCCATTTTTATAAGTTCCTTAGCTTGTTTTACTACTGGACCCTTATTTGTTGATACTACATTCTTTCCCGCATCAAATGCGGCTTTGACATGGGTAATAGCAGGTTCCCCTGTTTTAACATCAGTATATGTGACTTCAATAATTGTATCTGAATTAGTTTCTTTTATTGTTGCAAGACTGTCCATTCCTTTAATTCCTGAAGGATATTCGTCCAATTTTTTTTTATTTTTTACAATTTCAAGTATTTTTTCCATGTCGAGACCTTTTTTATCATATACTGAACCCTTCATAATGTCAGAAATAGCTACTATAGTATAGTTGAAATCATATTTGTCTGCTAGCATATCTTTTTTTTCTAAAAGAATTTCTGTTAGACCTTGACCTACAACTCCAAAACCAATAAATGCTAATTTGAAATTCATATTAATTATCCCCTATGATGTAAATTTGTTGCAGCAATAAATGCTAAACCTTTTTCAGTTAGTGCCTTAGCCGTGTTGTTAATAGCTTCGTGTTTATCAAGATAGTTTTGAGTAAGTGCGGGCATTAAACCCTCTTTTTCAATATCTTCTTTTGGTAAAAAATAATCAAGGATATCACTTGGATGCTCTCTTTTCTTATCTACATCAACTTCTGCTCCTTCATGTTTTGCGCTAATATTTTTAACTTTTGATGCAATATCTAATAGTTCGTTCCTGCGATCATATGGCTGAATCACAATGCTCTTCCATGTCTCCAATATATGATGTTCAAATCGGACGAATTCCTCAAGACCCAATGATTTTCTTATTTTATCACTGAATTCTATGGTAGTATTGTTTACAGAGTTGGAAAAGTTAAATCCTATAAGTGATGTCGAGTCATTATCCCTTGAAAACATTCGTGCAGCCATTAAAGTCCAAAAAACAGAATATGGATTGTCATTTCCCATATAAACAGATATCTTGAATTCAATATCTATGTCTAACTTGTGTAAAAGATAACCTAAAAAAATAGTCCCAGGATTGATATTAAGTACTTGTTTCACACCATAGTTTGTGTAGTAATAGAGGAATTCCTCTACCCATTTTATTGGATGATCATTTGGTTGACCAACACCTCCAAAATATCCAGTTATTGTTTCTGGACCTCCCAAATGTATGTTTGATCCATCTGTACCTTTTGTATCAAGAGTTTCACACCAACTTGCTCCTATAATTTTCATAGCTGCAACCATTGCCAATAGATCATTATCCTTTTCCTGTTCCTTCATAGCACGAACTCTTATGAACCGTCCAGGCATCAATTCACCTTTTTTCACTGCTTGTCGTGCTTGATTCATAAAGAATGGGAAATATTGACATGCACTTATTTCCAAAGTAACTGCAAAATCGTCATTGAACTTGATTTCTTCAGCTCCATCACCTAGAATCTTTCTTCGGTAATCATTAACAGTAATGAAAGAACCTTTATCTCTTTGCTCTATGAGCCATTCCAAATCTTTAATATATGGTGAGTTTTTCCTTCTTAACCTCATCATTAAATTCTCTACTTTACCAGCTTCTCTAGCCTTTCGGTTTATCTCTTTTGATCCACCATATTTATCAACAACAGCCAAAAGATTATCGATAAGTTCGTTTTTAGGATCCGTTAAAAATTTATTTATTTCATCTAATCTTTTACTATTTATAATAAGTTTATTTCGCATATTCTCTGACATACATAATTCCCCCTTAATTAATAACTATTCAATGTTGTAAAAGGCAAATAAAACAACGCTATAATTAATGTTTGGTTTTCAAAATAAATAGTAAATATAATTTTTTCTATAAGTTTTAACATACGAAAAATTTAATTAATTATAATGCTTGTGGAAATTATTGTGTTATAATGATTATTTCACAACTAAGCATAGCACCTGTTGGAGAGGGAGTAAGTCTAAGTAAATATGTAAAAAACGTCATTAATGTTCTTAAAAAGAATAATATAAAATTTGAAACAAATGCTATGGCAACAGTTATTGAAACTGAAGATCTCAGTACACTATTTAATGTAGTTCAAGAGGCCCATAAATCAGTTATTAACTTAGGTGCGAAAAGAATTATAACAGAGTTAAAAATCGATGATAGAAAAGATAAATCTGTTACAATAAAGACCAAAATAAAATCCATAGATTAATTTGTTTTTGTTATTCAAAACAGTTATATGTACCATTTTTATTTCCTGTTCCGGGGATAAAAAAGTATGATATTGAAACCTTTGATTGAAATATGTTTTCATGGAAGAGGTGGACAGGGCTCCGTTACAGCAGCAAATCTTTTAGTTGCAGCTGCATTGAGGGACGGAAATAAAGGTGTCCAGGCATTTCCATTTTTTGGAGCGGAGAGGCGTGGTGCTCCAGTAAGAGCATTTGCACGAATATCAGATGAGGAAATTCATCTTAGAAGTGAAGTTTACGCTCCAGATATTGTTATTGTACTTGATGAAAGCATTATGGAAATAGTTGATGTACTTAAAGGTTTAAAGAAGGGTGGAAAAATTTTAATTAACACTACTAAAAATCCTAATGATTTTGATTTTTCTAAAAAATACAAAATAGCTACCGTTGATGCCACTGGTGTGGCAATCAAACATGATATTCTTGTTGGTGGAATACCTGTTGTAAATATGCCTATTTTAGGTGCCGTTCCAAAGATATTAGATAGGATAACACTCAAATCAATACAGGCAGAAGTTAAAAATAAATGGAAGGGGGAACTAGCTGATAAAAACGTTAAAGCAACTCAAGATGCATATATTTTAGTAGAGGTGAACTTTTGAAGAAATATGATGTAGTAACAACAATTTCATATCCTAAGAAAGGTGCTATGGGAAAGACTGGTAATTGGAGAGTTTTCAGACCGATTCTTGACAAAGAAAAATGCATAAAATGTCTACGGTGTTGGATTTTTTGTCCAGAAGCTACTGTTAAAAGAAACAAAGATAATTCTGTAGATATCGATTATGAATACTGCAAGGGTTGCGGTATTTGTGCAAATGTATGTAAAGTTCAAGCTATTAGCATGGAAAGGGAGGAACAAAGAAAATGACTGTTATGATTGATACTGGAAATTTCATAGCTGCAAAGGCTGCAATAATGGCACGTCCAGATGTTGTAGCAGCATATCCAATAACTCCTCAGACAACACTTGTAGAAGGTATTGCAAAATATTTAGAAAATGGTGAGTTCAAAGGAGAATACATCTGTGTGGAAAGCGAACATTCTGCTATGTGTGCATGTATAGGTGCCAGTGCTACAGGCGTTAGAGCGTTTACTGGCACTTCTTCACATGGCTTACTTTTAATGCATGAGATGCTTCATTGGGCTGCACTTGCAAGACTTCCAATTGTTATGTGTAACATTAATCGGGTCATCGGTCCAGGTTGGAATATTTGGGCTGATGAAAATGATTCCATCTCACAGCGTGATACAGGCTGGATTCAGTTTTATTGTAGTAGCAACCAAGAAATTTTTGATACCATTATTCAGGCATTTAAATTAGGTGAAAACAAACAAATATCATTACCTGTTATGATTAGCTATAATGCTTTTATTTTGTCACATACATCAATGCCTGTTGATATACCAGAGCAAAAAGAAATAGACGATTTCTTGCCCAAATATAAACCTATGTGGAAATTGGATGTTAAAAATCCAATCACTTTTGGAAATATCATCCTTCCAGCAGAATACGAAAAAATCAGAAAAGACATGCAAAACTCTCAGGAAAATGCTAAAAAATTAATACCTAAAATTGCACAAGACTGGCAGAAAAAATTTGATAGATATCATGGAGATTTAATTGAGAAATATAAGTGCGATGAAGCTGATTATATTCTTCTTTCCATGGGCGCAATTGGTGCAGAAAGCAAAGTTGCTATTGACAATCTCAGAAAAAATGGATTAAAAGTTGGACTTGCCCGAGTTCGCACATTTAGACCATTTCCAGCCGAAGAAATATTAAAAATTAGTAAACAGGCAGATCTTATCGTAATTGATAGGAACATATCAGTGGGATTCGAAGGTGCAGTATTTAGTGAGGTAAAAGCTTCATTATATGGTAAATCAGATGCAAAAGTATATGGTTTTATCGCAGGACTTGGTGGAAAAGACGTTACATATGGTGACATTGAAACAATTTGTAAAAAAGTTTTTAATGGTAAGGCAAAAGATTGTGAATGGTATGGTTTTGAGGAGGTATAAAATTGGCAATTAAAGACTTACCTGAACTAGAATGTATCATTCCTGGCAGTGCTGCATGTCCGGGCTGTCCTGCAACAATGGGTCTTCGTATGGTTTTTAAGGCACTTGGTAAAAATTCAATAATGGTTGTTCCAGCTTGTTGTACTGCAGTAATTGAAAGTATACATCCAAATACATCGTTCGATATACCAACAATGAATATTGCCTTTGAAGGCGCTGCAGCAGGAGCTAGTGGCGTTGAGGCAGCATTAAGACATCAGGGAAAAGGTGATACGACAGTTGTAGCATGGGCCGGCGATGGAGGTACCTATGATATCGGTATTCAGGCTCTATCTGGTGCTCTTGAGAGAAGGACTAATTTTATTTATATATGCTACAACAACCAAATATATTCTAATACTGGAATTCAAAGAAGCGGAGCCACTCCTTATGCTGCTTGGACTACAACAACAGTTGGTGGTAAAACAGAATTTAGAAAGGAAATGGGAGAAATCATTCGGGCACATCATATACCATATTCAGCCCAAGCGTGCATCAGCTATCCGGAAGATTTATATAAGAAAATAAAAAAGGCAAAAAGTATCAAGGGACCCAAATATGTAGAAATATTCTGCCCTTGTCCACCAGGTTGGAGATTTGCCATGGAGAGAACCGTTGAAATGGGAACATTGGCTGTTGAAACAGGAGCATGGGCATTGTATGAATGTGAAAACGATGTTTTAACATTTAATGGAAAAAGTAAATTATTACTTGAAAAAAAAATTGAACCCAAACCAATTGAGGATTGGCTCAAATTACAAGGCCGCTTTAGACATCTTTTTAAACCAAAGAAGGATTTTAAAAGGTTAAAGGCAATTCAGGAACATACTGATTTGGTGTGGGAAAGATATAGAGAATGCTACCAATAAAAAAGGATTGTGAAAATAAAATGGAGGCGATAGTTAATGTTTGCAAAGGAACTACTGAAACAGAGCCTCCCCCTGCTAATATTATGTGGACTCGGTGGTTTAGTAGCAGGTAGCACTCTTGGAGTGATGACCGATCTTCTTGTAGATATTCCCGGACTTATTGTAATAATTCCAGCAATAATTGCAATGCGTGGAAATATTAGTACAACATTGGGTTCCAGATTAGGATCAGCATATCATCTTGGTGTTATTAATGCTGAAAATATATGGAATGAGGAACTTAAACAGAATGTCATAGGTTCTCTTGTTCTTAGCTTTCTTGTTTCAATCACCATTGGAATACTAGCATATGTGACCACAATTATTTTCTTTGATATTAGTCCCAATCCAGTAAAACTTATTATCATAGTATTAATTGCAGGAGTTGTTTCTGGTGCAATTTTAACTATGTTGACCATTGTAATAATATTTGCTGTTTTTAAAAGAGGATATGATCCAGATAATATAACTGGACCTGCCTTAGCTACTTTTGGAGATATTATAACCATGCTCTCCATTTTTGGCAGTGCAATTATTGTGGAGGTAATACTGTGATATATAGCTGGAAGAAAATAGTTAGGTATGGATTGCCTCTACTTACTTTATGTATTCTAATTGAGTTGTT
>Ga0272442_10005094_pt1 | contig 17700 bp, 14 predicted proteins | sample SSMForm2O_FD_200262 | JGI IMG/M metagenome (GOLD analysis project Ga0272442, IMG submission 200262) | Marine sediment archaeal communities from Little Sippewissett salt marsh, Falmouth, MA, United States - SSM-Form-2O | ecosystem: Environmental > Aquatic > Marine > Wetlands > Sediment ... | reverse complement strand
TCGGCCAGTAGAAGGCAAGGGTGGCGAAGTTGAGGAGGGCCTCGAACCGCCGGCGGTACGGTTCCTCCAGGTCCTCGGGCAACCGGCCCCACTTGAAGATGTTCGAGCCGAAAAGGAAGGCGTGCCGACTCTGGCGGACGCGGACCTCTGCCCCGGCGACGGGGCGGCCGGCGGCGTCGAGGACGCGGACCTCGGCGTCGGCCTTGCGGTGTTTCTCGATGCGGTCCGGGGCGGAGGCGAGGAGATCGCCCTCCGATGGCGCGGCGGCGCGGGCCCGGCCGGTCGATAGGATCGTCGGGACGAGGGCCGCGGTGGCGGCGGTGGTCTTCAGAAACCGTCGGCGGTTCATGGGCAGGGATCCTTGGTCATGGGTCATGGGTCATTTGGCGCGGGGGCGGGGCGTTTGTCAATGGAAACAGCGCGCGGCCCGCGAGCGGGCCGGCGAACACGGGCCGATACGCGTGGGTGAGGCTCGCTCGACGCTCGCACACGCGCCGGGCAAGCCCGGCGGCTAACTGTGGCGGGGCGGAGCGAGGCGGGTCTCCGCACTCGCCGCGCCGAGACGCACTGGCGGACAAGCCGCCAGTGGCACCCCGCCAGATGGCGCGGTGGGTGCGGAGACCCATCGCGCTCACTAGGAACTTGGCGGGTAGCCATGCCACCCGGCGGCGCGCGCCCGAAACGTTCTTGCCTCCCCCCGGCGCGGGTGTTTAGACTGGCCGGCCACCAGCGCGGCCTGCGGGCCCGAACGAGGAGCCGACCTTATGCCCGACGACACCGAAGCCCTCTACGCCGAACGGTTCACGCGGTACACGACGGCGATGCGGAACGGGAAACCGGACAAGGTGCCCATCCGTCCGTTCGTCGCGGAGTTCACCGCCGCCTACACCGGCCGCACGTGCCAGCAGGTGACCCACGATTACACGGAGGCGTTCGACGCGGTCATCGAATGCTGCCGCGATTTCGACTGGGACGCCGCCGTCGCCAACATGGTGTACGTGTGGAGCGGCCTGACGGAGGCGGTGGGGCTGGAGTATTACGGCGTGCCGGGCATCCACATCGGGCCGCAGACGGGCTTCCAGTATCGCGAGCCGCCCGAGGAGGCGGCGTTCATGAAGCCCGAGGAGTACGACGCCCTCATCGCGGATCCGACCGGGTACCTGCTGAACGTCTGGCTGCCGCGCGTCTCGCGCGACGTGGTGGCGCCCGGGGAGCCGAACACGTCGCGGAGCAGCCTCTCGCTGCTGAAAGGGGGCATGGCGACGATGCAGTACTTCACGGCCCTCGGGGGACAGGTGGAGCGGATGCGGACCGAGACGGGGACGGTCAACGCCCTGGCGGGCATCCTGAAGGCGCCGATGGACATCCTGGCGGACAAACTCCGCGGGTACCTCGGCCTCGTGGACGACGTGCTGAACCGGCCGGAGAAGGTGAAGGCGGCCTGCGAAGCCCTCCAGCCGCATCTGGCCCACGTGGCGGCGACGAGCGCCGATCCATCCAAGACCGTCCCGATCACGATGTGGATGCACCGCTCGTGCGTGCCGTTCTTCTCGTACGACCATTTCCGCGACATCCATTGGGCCACGCTGAAGCCGATCATCGAGTACCTGACGGGCGAGGGGTGGCAGGTCATGTTCTACGCCGAGGGCAAATGGGGGCATCACCTGGAGTCGTTCGCGGAACTGGCCGACGCGTCGATCATCTACCACTGCGACCGTGACGACATCTTCGAGGTCCACCGCGCGCTCGGCGAGAAGTTCTGCATCTCCGGCGGCGTGCCGAACGACCTGCTGGCCTTCGGCACCCCGGACCAGGTCCGCGCCCGGTGCAAGGCGATCATCGACGGCGTGGCCGGCAACGGCGGGTACATCATGGACGCCGGGGCGATCATCCAGAACGATGCGAAACCTGAAAACGTCCAGGCGATGACGGAGTTTACGCGGGAGTACGGCGTGTATTGAATGCGGCACTAGCCGCGAGCGCCAGCGAGCGGGCGAACACCCCGCTCCCTCACGGTCGCGGCTAGCGCCGTTCGAAACAAGGAGCGCCATCGATGCTGAAAGAACCCGAGACGCCGAACCAGCGGCCGGGCGTGTGCATCCCGTGGGAAGAGAAGGTCCAGGAGATGCCCGACCTGACGGGCGACGAGGCTCTCATCCGCCGCGTCTGGGAAGAGGTGGACGGCCTCGCCTACACGTACGTGTGGCACATTCTGGTGTCGTTCTGAGCGGCAGGCTTTGCCCTGAACGACACCGTGGGCGTCGCGCCGTACCCCAGGGCGCCGCCCTCCTTTACCATTCATCCTTCCGCATTCATCATTCGGCACATGCCGCCCGCCGGGCCACCTCCACCGCCATGGCCGCCACGTACACGTAGTACACCGCCAGGAAGACCCGCTGCCAGAGCCCCGCCCACGACAGGACGCCCTCGCCGCGGCTGTGGCCGGAAACCACGATCACCGCAAAGACCACCAAACCCAGGCCCTGCACAACGGCCGCCAGCCACCAGAGCCACGGCGTCCCGGCGCGCGAGACGACCCAGAGCGTCACGAGGGGAGCAAAGCCCAGGGCCGTGAACCCGACGGTACCCGTCAATCCGTGCAGCCAGCCGGTGAGCGTCGTGGGCGCGCCAACCGGGTCCATCGGAAAGAGGCCGGCCCCGATGCCCGCGCCCAGGCCGAACACGAGGAACTGGCACGCGAGCACCCGGCCGGCGTCGCCGGCCGACGGGAACACGATCGCCACGCCCATGCCGAACGCCATCATCAGCACGCCGAAGACGACCCACCAGAGGTTCATCCACCGGGCGACGGGGCTCTCGCGCGTGCCGAGCGCACTCATCACGTCGCGTAGATGGCTGTATCCGGGGTAGGACCGGCCGATGACGAGCGGCACGACGACGTCGCCGGCGCAGGCCAGGACCGCGCCGACAGCCGAGACGATCGCGAAGACCTTCGCCCAATGCGCCATGGCGTCTCCTGACGGTGAACGGCCGATGCGGCGCGCGTGGGCCGGCCGGCCGGCGACGTCATCCCGCGTCCGGCACTTGCTCGATCTTCTCCGCCAGGTCCACCAGGCGGTCGATGAGCGGGCGGGCGCGTTCGACGACGTCCACCTGGGCCAAGCTCTTCGGTTCGTAGGGACCTTCGATGTAGACGACGCCGGCGGACATCACCTCCAGCGACCCCGACTCCTTAAGGATGCAAGGCTTCTCGTCCGCGAAGTCGAGAAGCGCCCGGCGGGCGACGGCGTCGAGGTGCGGCACGATGAGCCGCTCGTCCGCGCCCTGGACGCGAAAGCGAGCGTCGAACGCCTCGTCACCGGTCTTGTAATCCTCGCCCCAGAAGAGGCCGAGGGCCATCGCCAGCCGAATGGGCCAGCCCGTCTGCGACACGCGCATGCGCGTGGGCATCTCCTCGGAGAAGTAAACGATGAGCCGCAGGTACGTCGCCTCCAAGAAGCGCGTCATGCCCGGTACGAACTGGGTGGCCATGACGCTGTCGGTCTGGTCGAGGCGCACCAGGTGCCGACCATGCATCGCCCGGTACTCCTCGGCCTCGTGGTTGGGCGTGAGATTCTTGAGTTCGCGATTCATCTGCTCAACCTCGCCCTTATCGAGGAAGAAACCGCCGCACTCGGGGCACCAGTCGAAGATGAGGTCCGACAAGCGGAGGAGATTGATCTTGCGCATGACTTGGCCGGGGCACCTGGGGCATGACCGCTCGGGGAAACGGTCTCGATGAACATCCTCGTCGATGGAACAATACTCGATATCGCCGTGCATACCGGTGGCGAGGTCGTTCAGTTCGCCGCTATCGAGCCAAACGCCGCCGCACGATGGGCAGAGGTCGACGGTGAGGTCGCGTCGGTCGCCGCGCTCCATGGGGGTCTGGCAATTCGGGCACATGAGGGTCGCCATCGCTGCTCCTTCCATCGTCCCGAAGACATGAAACCGCCGCGTGGGCAGGATAGCCGGTGACGGCGGGAAGTCAAGCGCCCGCCCTTCACTCCCGTACGTTGCAGGTCACCTCCGCCCGTCCGATGGGCCGTCGCGCACGGGTCCGTGGCGCGGCACAATCACTCCGTCTTGAACGTCCTGTGGGCGGTGGCGATGTTACCGCCGCGGTCGATGGCCAGGATCGTCACGCGGCAGGCCTCCTTGACCGGCGCGACGGGCAGCACGATATCGATGCGTGCGGCCTTGCCGGTGAGGTCGGCCCCCGCCACGACGCTGTCCATCTCTCGGACAAAGTAGAGGACAGCCGCCAGGCCGCGGTCGTCGGTCACCCGGCCGCGCACGGGCACGGCCGTGGCGCCGACTTCGAGCGTCGCAGGGGGATCCAGGTGGAACTGGGGCGGCGTGTCGTCGGCGGTGTCGGCCTCGTCGGCCAGGAACCGCGAGCAGGCCAGCAGCCGCGCGTTCTCGGCCGAGAACCCGACCGGGTGCCGCGGCGGCGGTCCGATGTAGTTGGGGCGGAGATGGCGGAACCCGTTGCCCATGACGTACCGGCCGTCCTCGCGATGGTCGTGCGGCAAACCGAGGGCGTGACCGAGTTCGTGGGCGACGGCGCCGAAGCCGTCCTCGATGAACTGGAACCGCGGCGAGTTCGGCCGACCGTGGCCGAGCGCCACGCGGCCCGCGATCGGCGTGTCGTCGGCGAGCAGGCGCAACTGGTCCGCGACGGTCGTGGCGCAGAACGCGTCGCGGAGGATCCAGGCGGAGAAGAGCCCCGCCCCGCCGCGGGCCGACGCCTGGCACCCGAGGGCCACCCCGCCCCGCCACTCGAACCGCGTCGGGCCTTCGTCGTACGTCTCGGCGATAACGACGTGCAGGTTCTCGCCGCGCGGGCCGAGGGCGGCCTCGACCTCCGGCAGCACGGTCCGCCACTGCCGCAGGAACGCGAAGTCCGGGGCCCCGTTGTAATGGGCGGCCGGGTGCTTGCCGCGAAGCAGGTGAACCACCACGCCGCCGCCCGAGTCGAACTCGAAATCAAGCCCCGCCGTCCGGTGGCCGTGCCGGTGCAGGCTCCGGCGGTAGACGTCGGCCACAAAGGTCATGACGACGCCGATCTTTTCCCGCCACGCCCGTGCCGGCTCGCGGTCCGTCGGGACGAAGTAAACGAGGCGGACCTTGTGGGCCCGGCGGAGGTCGCCCAGCGGTCCGGGGGCGCGGACGGCGGGGGGCGCGACCTCACGGGCCTCCGCCGCGGATATCCCCATCGCGGCCGCGAGGACCCAGGCGGCGAGGCACCCGGCGGCGGCCAGGAGGCGCCCTGCGGCGGCGGCGAAGGGGGGCGCGCTGCGCCGGAGAACGGCGCACGCTCCGCTTCGCGTCGCGACTGGAAGGTACCCGCCGCGCAAACCGCTCCGCGTTGCGGTTAAATGGGGATGCTCCGCCGTTGCCGATTGCCGTTTTTCCCGCATTCCGGACCATTGTACGCCCCAGGCGTCAGGCGTGGGCGCCTTTTTCCCGGCGGCGTGCTGCCAGAACACTTCGCGGTCGGGCCGGTTTTCGCGTATAATAGAGCGAGGGAATCGCCTCACAGGGCCAAGGGGGGGATGCCTACGACTGCCAACGGAGGGCCGCATGCGGTACGCCGAAGGGGCTGTTTGCGTGGCGGCCGTCGCGATGTTGTGCCTGTCGCCGGCCGCGGCATTGGGGCAAGTGGAATCGCATACGCTCGGGCCGGAGATGCCAGCGCGTCTGATGCCGGCCTGGGTGATGGCTCCCCCGCCGTTTTTCACACGTGCGGTGGCCCCGGTCCGGCCGAAGAACGCGCCGGCCCCGGCGGCGGCGGACCGGAATCCGCTGACCATGCCGGACACCGCCCGCGAGGCCATCCGCCTGGCCGAGGGCGGCAAGTGGGACGAGGCGGTTCGCATGGGCCAGGTCGTCCTCAAGAAGGAGGCCGGCCGCCTCAACGCCTACACCCGCGATTACGTCACCAACGCCACCGCTTGGGCGCTGCTGCACCTGAATGAGCGCGACCGGGCCCGCGGCCTGCACGCGGCGGCGATCTCGCAGATGGGCGACCCGGCCGTCGCCAATTACCATCGCCTCGTGAGCGTCACGCTGCGGTCAAGCAAGAAGGGGACCGAGGCGCTGTGCGACCCGGCCACCTTCACGGCGGAACTCCGCACCCACCTGACCCGACCGTACGAGGAATTCACCGAGGCCATCAAGGGGGCCAAGCGCTCCGAAAGCGTCGAGGGCCGGCTCCTCCTGCTGCGGCGGGCGTACGGTCAACTGCGGCTCATTCACGCCACCGACGCCGAACTCGGACGCAAACTCGTCCAGGAGCAGTTCCGTCCGGCGGCGGACAGCCTCGTGGACACCCTGGCCGCCGAGACCCTCGACCGGGCCCGCGCCCTGACCGCCAGCCTGGAACGGGCCTACAAGAAGGTCATGAAGGCGTCGTCGTTTCCCGACTGGAACCACATGGTCCGAACGATGTGGGCCGAGGTCGCCACCGTCAAGCAAATCTGCCGCATCCATCATCACCTGGCGTCGGCGGGTCTGGCGACGCCCGGCCTGGGCCGCAAACCGTTCGAGGAGGCTCATCGCCTCCTCTTCTGCCGGAACGCGAGGCGCCTCGTCTGGCAACCGGTGGGATTTACGCATCTGGTCAACGGCATCTCGCAGCTAGACATCCGCCGCCGCATCGCCTGGCAGGAAACCCTCGTCACGCCGCTGGGCGCCGACGCCAGCCAACACACCCGGCAGTCGAATCAGGGCTGGCAGAAAATGGGCAAGATGGACCCGATGACCGGCGACGGCTGGGAAGAGGGGAAACCGATGGACGGCAGCAGCTGGAAGAAACCGAACAAGATGGACTCCAGCGGCTGGCGGAAACCGAACAAGATGGATTCCGGCGGTTGGAACCGGCGCTGACACGCCGCGGCCGTTACCCACCTGCCGCCGGCACGAGCGCCGCGGATGCCCAGACCGCCGGCCCTTTCCGCGGCTGGCGTGGTGACCGTCGCTCCCCCAAACCGACCGGAGGCTTCCCGTGAGTCCGAGGATGCAAACCGCCCTGCTCGCCACCGTCCTGGCCGCCCTCCCGGCCACTGCGGCCGTGGGGCAGGTCCAGTCGCACTGCCTGCCAAAGACGCGGCCGCCGGCGATGGTCCCGTTGACGGTGACGGACACGCCGGCGATCCACGTCCGTCAGATTTCCGCCCCGCTGGCCCACGAGCAAAACCAGGGACCCGCCAAGGCCGACGACGCCGACATCCGCCGCATGCTCGGCCTGCCGACCGGCAACACCGGCCGGGCCGATGCGCGGAGCCTCTCGACCATGCTGCCGGCGGCGCGCCGGGTCGTCGAGCAGGCCCGCGCCGGCGAGTACCAGGCCGCAGCGCAGGCCGGCGACGGCGTCCTCCGGTCGCTGCCGCTGAAGGCCGGCGACTACACCTGGGATTACGTGGCAAGCGCCACGGCATGGTCGCATCTGCAACTCGGGCGGCCGGCGGCGGCCGCCAAGGCCCACGGCCTGGCCGCCGCCCGCGTCCGCGACCCCGCCGTCCGGACGTATCACCGGCTGGTGACGGTGGCGATCCGGAAGGCCGCCGAGACGCCCGGCGGCGCCGACCGCCTCAAGGACCCCGCCAACTGGAAAACGGCGGTCTACGAGGAACTCGTCGACACGCTCAAGGCGTTCCACGAACACGTGGAACTGGCGAAATCCGTCGATTCGGCGACGCGGCGGATCGTGAACCTTCAGGAGGCGTACAAGCACCTGCGGGTGCTGGAAACCGCCGCCTCCGAGTCCGCCCGGCAGAAAGCCGTCAACGCCTTTCGCGAGGCCGCCGACACCCTCTGCACGGACTCGGTCCCCTCCATCCTGGACGGCTGCCAGCGCCTGCACGACCGCCTGAGGCAGATACAGTCCATCGCCATCAAGGGGTCCGATTGGGTCCCGTGGGTCCGCACGGTCCAGGGCTTGTGGGACCAGGTCCGCGAGGCCAAGCGCATCTGCCGCGTTCACGATTACCTGAGGCGGGTGGGGCTGGCGTCGTCGCGAGAGTCGCAGCGGCTGTTCCGCGACGCGAACAACCTCCTGTTCGTCGGCCGCAGCAGGCGACGCATCTGGAACTTGCAGGGTGGGCAGCGCACCTCGCAGGGTCGCGACGTCCGCAAAACCATCGACTGCGACGAGACGTTGATCCGGCCGATGTAGCAAGCGGCCGAGGGGACACCTACCTCCCCCCATCTCCCCCATCCACCGCGATTTTCCTTGCAATCCCGCCGCGCACCCCGTTTCTTCTGTAATGGGGCGATGAGTCGGCACATCCATGACCACCACCACCAACGACACGGGCGGCGACCTGGCCGCCTACCGCATCCGCGAACAGACCTTGTACCACGTTCGCGACGCGCTTCAGGCCGCCAACTCCTGGGACGCCTTCGCCGAGGCCCTCTCGGCGCGCGGCGTGCCGGAGGCCCGCGTCCGCCAGCTCGTGGACCCGCCCGTCACGATGGACCTGCACGTGCACTCGACATGCTCGGACGGCCAGACCCCGCCGCGCAAACTCGCCTGGCTCGCCCGCGTCCTCGGCCTGGAAGCCGTCGCCCTCACGGACCACGACAGCGTGGACGGCACCCGCGACCTCTACGGCGAAGCGATGCTGCTGGGGGTCTCGGCCATCCCGGGCGTCGAACTCTCGACGGGGCGCAGCGGTCTGGAGTTGCTCGTCTACTTCCCGGACGCCGGCGCGTTCTTCGGTTTCCTGACCACGCCGCGCGGCCGGCGGCTGGCCAAGTTCCTCGAGCGCCGCCAGCAGGCCGTCCACGAGGCCACCCTCAAGGTGCTCGCCAGCGTCAACCGGTGGCTCAAGAAGCAGGGCGTCCCGGCCGAGGAGCAGGTGACCGAGGAGGAACTCGACGCCTGGTATGGCGGCCGGCAGCCGTACTATCCCGGCACGGTGGCGGTCCTGGGGCTGAAACGGCTGGACGAGCGGCGGCGCAAACGCCTCGGCATCCACGACCCCCGGGCGTTCAACACCCAGGTCGTCACGCCCGCCCTGAAGCGCCTGGGCGGCGGCACCAGCACCCGGACTCCCATCGACGAGGCCACCGGGGAGGTCCGGGCCGAACTCGCACGCCTTCAGCGCGCCGACGTCGGCTCCGTCGTCATCCTCGCCCATCCCAAGGAACTCGTGACCAAGGGCAAGATGACGCTCGGCCAGGTGGCGCGGACGATCCGGTACCTGACGGCCGAGGCCCGCCTCGACGGCGTGGAGGTCGGCTGCGCCCGCGACACCGACGCCGACGTCCGGGTCTGGCGCGAGATGATCGACGAGGTCAATGCCGACATCGCGCGCGGCGACCTGTCGGCCCCCGGACCGCTCCTGATGTCCGGGTACACGTCGGACTTTCACGTCCTCGCCCCCGGCCGGGCCACGGGCGAGATTACCATCGCCTTCGGCCTGCTGAACGAGCGGCCGGGGCACCGCCGCGGGAACCTCCGCCCGCAGACGGGGGCCGAGGAACTCCTCGAGGCCGTGCGCCGCCGCGCCCTCCTCCGGGCGAATGGGTAACGCCGTTCGCAAGGGGGCTGCGACGGCTCGGGCGAAATGACATTCGTTGCCCCGCGCGCCTACCCGCCCGGAAAGATCATCGCGTCGGCGAAGCGGGTCTGAAAATCCGGCCGACGCGACAGTTCCACGTGCTCCACGCCCTTGGCCACGTCCGCCGCCACGTGCCGCAGGTTCCGATTGACGAGCAGCATCCGGGCCCCCGCCCCGGCGGCGTTGCCGACGAAACGGATCTTCTCGAGCGGCACGTCGGGCAACAGGCCGACGGCGCGGGCCCGATCCGGCCGGATGTAATTGCCGAACGCCCCCGCCAGCAGCACCGCCTCCACGTCGTCGAGCGAGGCGCCGAACGCCTCCAGCAACGACCCGACGCCTGCGGCGATGGCGCCCTTGGCGAGTTGCATTTCCCGCACGTCGCGCTGCGTGAGGAGAACGTCGCGGGCGCGGCCGGCACCCTCGGCCAGGAGAAACGAGGTCTCCCCGTCCGCGGTCCGGATGCGCCGCGCCAGGCCGGGCGCCGCGTCGGCCGGCTCGTCGGCCGGGCGCATCCGCCCCGTCGGTTCCAGGACCCCCGCCGCGACCATCGCGGCGACGGCGTCGATCAGGCCCGTCCCGCACAGCCCCGTCGCCGGGGCGTCGCCGATGGTCCGGACCGTGACGGCGTCGTCCTCGATGTCGACGCGGTCGATGGCCCCGTCGGCCGCCCGCATGCCGCAGCGGATGCGGGCGCCTTCCAGGGCCGGGCCGGCGGCGGTGGAACAGGCGAGCAGCCGCTCCCGCGTGCCGAGAACGATCTCGCCGTTCGTCCCGATGTCGATCGCCAGCCGCAGGCCGTCGCTCGCGTGCATGCCGGTGGCCAGGATGACGCCGACCGTGTCGGCCCCGACGAAGCCGGCCACGAGCGGCGCGGTGTACAGCCGGCCGCGCCGGTGCATCTTCAGCCCGATGCCGCGGGCCGACACCGAATGCGCCGACGCCGACGCCGCCACGAACGGCGCCCGCGCGATGGCGTCCACCGGCAGCCGGAGCAGCAGATGGTTCATCGTGGTGTTGCCGACCATCGCGGCCTCGTAGACAACGGACGGTCTGACGTGGGCGCGTCGGCAGGCCTCGGCCAGGATTTCGTTGATGGCGTCGACGACGAGGGTCTGGAGGGTGCGGGCGCCGCGTTTCTCGCGTCCGCAGTACTCGATGCGGGCGATGACGTCGTCGCCGTACGCCGCCTGCGGATTGGCGCGGCTCGCCGTCGCCGCCACCTCCCCCGTCGCGAGGTTCACCAGGTACCCGACGAGCGTCGTCGTGCCGACGTCCAGGGCCAGCCCGTAGCAGGCGTCCGCGGCGGTGGGGCGGTCGAGGTGCACGACCTCCCGGCCGACGACCGTCACCGCGGGATGGAAGTCCAGCGACCGGAGCCGGCGCGGCACCTCGCGGAGCATCGGCGCCGGGAGGGTCAGGTCTTCCAGCCCCTCGTCGGCCAAGGCGTCGAGCAGGCGGTCGGCGTCGGCCCGCTGGTCCGTCACGGACGGTTCCGGCACGTGGACCGCGCGTTTGCGGACGTTGGGGATGAGCGGCACGTCGAAGCCGGTGCCCTCGGTCAGGATGGGGGCGTCGCGCCGGCGGGTCTCGCGCGGCACGACCACGCGCATCCGGGCGCGCACGCGGACCTGGCACGCGAGGCGGAGGCCGCCCTCCAGTTCCTCGCGGGAGAGGAGGCGGCGGGCGGCCTCGGACGGCTCGGGCGGCCCGTCGGGGATGAGGATGCGGCACCCGCCGCAGGTCCCCTGCCCGCCGCACGGCGCCTCCAGGGCGATGCCGCCCGCCTGGGCCGCCTCCAGCAGCGTCCAGCCGCGGGGGACGTCGACGGTGCGGCCATCGGGTTCGAACGTCACGCGGTGGGTCGTTTCGGGCACGGGGCACCTCGGGGCTCGGGCCGGGTGAACCCGACATGATAGACGCCGCGCGCCGGCAAGTCAACGCAGCGCGCTTGCAGCCCCCGCCGCCGGGTCCGTATAATCGTTTTCGACTCGACCCGACATCGCGAAAGGACTGCCGTGCCGACATCCACCTTCCGGGCCCCGGACGTCTTCTGCTTCGGCGCCAGCGCCCTCGACGACCTGGGCCGGCACACGAGCCGCTTCGGCGGCCGGGCCGTCCTCGTCACCGGCCGGTCTGCGATGGCCGAGGCCGGCATCACCGACCGAGCCCTGGCGAGCCTGAAGGCCGCCGGTGTCCAGGTCACCGTCTTCGACGAGGTGGAGCCCGAGCCGGACGTGGCGACCGTCGACCGCCTCCGCGAGGTGCTGGCCGACCACGGCGCCGAGGTCGCCATCGGCCTGGGCGGCGGCAGCGCCATGGACGCCGCCAAGGTCGCCGCCGGTCTCCTCTACGAAACCGAGCCCACCCGCGCGTTCCACGAGGGGGCCGAGGTGGCCGAGCCCGGCATCCCGATGATCGCCGTCCCGTCCACGAGCGGCACGGGCAGCGAGATGACGAACAACGGCGTCATCAGCGACCGCGAGAACCGCCGCAAGGCCAGCATCCGCCATCCCGGGATGGTGCCGGCCGTGGCCCTCGTGGACCCGGAGGTGACGGTCCCCTGCCCGCCGAAGGTGACGGCGATGAGCGGCGTGGACGCGATGGTCCAGGCGATGGAGTCGTACCTGTCGCGGCACGCGACGCCGATGACCGAGGCGATCGCGCTGCGGGCCGTGGCGGAACTCGCCAAGGCCCTGCCGGAAGTCGTCACGCAGGGCGAGAATCTCGAACTCCGAACGGCCGCCGCCTGGGGCAGCGCGATGGCGGGCCTGGCCCTCTCCAACGCCCGCCTCGGCGTCGTGCACGGGATGGCCCATCCGATCGGCATCCGCTACGGCGCGGAGCACGGGCTCGTCTGCGGCGTCCTGCTGCCGGCGGCCCTGGAGTACAACCGCGAGGCGGCGGGCGAGAAGTTCGACCGCCTCCACGAGACGCTCGGCGGCGACCCCGTCGGCTACGCCCAGGCCCTGCTCGTCGCCACGGGGCTGCCGCTGCGGCTGAACGAGTACGGGCTGGACCCGGCGGACTTCGAGGCCATCGCGCGGGAGAGCCTGCCGAGCGGCTCGACCAAGGCCAACCCGCGCGAGGTGACCGAGGCCGACGTCGTCCGCCTCCTCGAGCAGGTGGCCTGAAGCGAGGGACCACGGCGTGTGGCCCGGCAAATACACAGGAGGCTCGTATGACCGATCGACCGATCCGCACCCGTGAGGCAATCCGCGAATTCGACCGCGCGTGCATCGAGGACCTGGGCGTCCCCGGCGTCGTCCTGATGGAAAACGCCGGACGCCAGATCGCCGAGGTCGTCCGCGAGGACGTCGGCCTCGAGGCCGTCCCGCACGTCGTCATCCTCGCCGGCCGAGGCAACAACGGCGGCGACGGCTTCGTCGTGGCCCGGCACCTGGCCATTTACGGCGTGGCGGCCAAGGTCCTCGTCATCGGCCGGCGCGACCAAATCAGTGGCGACGCCGACACGAACCTCCGGATCCTGGAGGCCATGGACGCCGACATCGAGGTCCTCGACGGCCCGGACGAGGAGGTCGCCGCCCGGTGCGAGCAGGTGCTGAAGGTGGCCGACGTCATCGTCGACGGCCTGCTCGGCACGGGGACACAGGGCGAGATCCGGCCGCCCCTGGCCGGCATCATCGAAGCGGTGAACGCCAACCGCGACCACGCCGACGTCTTCGCCATCGACATTCCGAGCGGCCTGGACTGCGACACCGGCCAGCCGCTCGGTCCGACGGTCCGCGCGAAGGCCACCGTCACGATGGCGGCAATCAAGCAAGGCTTCTCGGCCGAAGGCACCGAGGCGTACACCGGCCGGGTGATCCTCGCGGACATCGGCGTGCCCCCGCCGGCGTAGGGCGTGCCCTGCGTGCCACTGGCGGCTTGCCCGCCAGTGCGTTTCAAGGTCTCGGAAACACTGGCTGATCCCGGCGCGCCGGGACCAGTGGCACCCGCCGCCGGGCGCGAAGGATAAAGGGCACCGCGTGGCGAAACGTCTCCTCATCCTGACCCGCCGGCCCGACGGGGCGCCGTTCCGGCAGCGGATCGCGCCGTACCTGGAAGCGCTGCGCGAGCGTGGCATCGAACCGGCCGTCGAGGTGCTCCAGACGGCGGCGTGGCGCCGGCTCCGGCAACTCAAGCGGGCGCGGACGTTCGACGGCCTGCTCCTCCATCGCAAGACCCTTACGTGGTGGGACAGGCGCGCCCTCGGGCCGCCCGGATCGCGGGGTCCCCTGCTCTACGACGTGGACGACGCGGTGATGGTCCAGGCCCGGCGGCCGGAGCGGGTCCATCGCGGGCGGGCCCGGCGGTTCGCCCGGACGGTGGGTGCGGCGGCGCTCGTGCTGGCGGGGAATCCCCTCCTCGCCGACCGCGCTCGCCAAGCCGGCGCCCCGCGCGTCGAGGTCGTCCCGACGGGGCTCGATGCGCAGCGGTATCCGCCGAAGGCGACCTACGCCGCGTCCGACGGCCCGCGGCTGGTGTGGATCGGCAGCCGCAGCACGCTGAAGCAACTCGTGCGGCTGCGCGGCGTCCTGGAGGCCGTCGGCCGGGCGGTGCCGGGCGCGCGGCTGCGGGTCATCGCGGATGCGCCGCTCGCCCTGGACGGCCTCGCGGTCGAGAACGTGCCGTGGTCGCGCCAGGCGGAGGGCCGGCTGCTCGCCGAGTGCGACGTGGGCATCGCGCCCCTGCCCGACACGCCGTACACGCGCGGCAAGTGCGGGTTCAAGGTGCTCCAGTACATGGCGGCGGGGCTCCCGGTCGTGGCGAGCCCGGTGGGCGTGCAGGCGAACTACGTCCGGCCGGAGGAAAGCGGCCTGCACGCCTCGGGTGAGGAGGAATGGGTGGAAGCGATCCGCCGGCTCGCCGGCGACGCCGACCTGCGCGAGCGCCTGGGCCGCGCGGGACGGGCCCGCGTCGTGGCAGAGTTCGACGTGCGAGTCCTCTCGCCGCGGGTGGGGGACCTGGTGGCGGCGGCGCTCGGACGGGGCGCATGACGGCGTCTTACCCCGCCAGGAACGTCGCCAGCCGGTCGAGGCCCTTTTCGATCTCGTCCATGCTCGTGGCGAACGAGAGCCGCGCGCAGTCGTCGTCGCCGAAGGCCGCACCGGGCACGACGGCGACGTGGGCCTCTTCGAGGAGTTTGTCGGCGAAGGCGAGGCTCTTCGGCGCCTCGGCGTCTGAGCCGAGGACGCGATCGTAGGCGGCGCTGAAGTCCGGGAACGCGTAGAACGCGCCCTGCGGCGGAACGAGGCGGACGCCGTCCATCGCGGCGAGGCGGTCGGTCATCACGTGGCGGCGTTTATCAAACGCCTCGTACATCTGCCGGGTGGGGTCGGTCGGGCCCGTCAGGGCGGCGACGGCGGCGTACTCGGCGATGGACGTCGGGGCGGAGGTCGACTGGCTCTGGAGCCGGCCCATGGCGGCCATCACGTCCTTCGGGCCGGCGGCCCAGCCGATGCGCCAGCCGGTCATCGCCCACGTCTTGGACGCCCCGCCGAAGGTGATCGTCTGGTCCGCCAGGCCCGGCCGGAGCGTCGCGAACGAACACGTGTCCACGCCGTCGTAGACGAGTTCGTTGTAGATTTCGTCGGCGAAGATCCAGATGCGGCGCCCCGCGACGACCTCGGCGAGGGCGTCGAGTTCGTCGCGCGTGTAGACGACGCCCGTCGGATTGGACGGCGAGTTCAACACGAGGGCGCGGGTCTTGTCGGTAACGGCGCCGGCCAACTGGTCCGGGGTCATCTTGAAACCCTGGTCCGCGCCCGCGTGGACAACGACGGGCTCGCCGCCCGCGAAGCGAATCTGCTCCGGGTACGAGACCCAGTACGGGGCGGGGAGGACGGCCTCGTCGCCGGGCTCCAGGACGGAGAGAAACGCCTCGAAGAGGGCGTACTTGCCGCCCGTCGTGATGCAGATCTGCTCGGGTGCGTACGACAGGCCGCACACGCGGCCGAGGTAATCGGCAACGGCGGCCTTGAGGTCCGCCAGACCGGACGCCGGCACGATGTAGCCGTGATGGCCGTCGCGGATGGCCTGGATGCCGGCCTCGCAGATATGGCCGGGGGTCTTGAAGTCGGGCTGACCGGCGCCGAAACTGACGACGTCGGCGCCCTCGGTCTTCATCTGCTTGGCCTTGGCGCTGGTGGCAAGGGTCATGGACGGCTGGATGCGCTGGACGCGGTTGGCGATTTGCATTGGTGATTCCTCGTACGTTGGCGGCGTACACGCGCCGTGCAAGCCCGGCGGCTACATGTGGGCGGTGCAGGCGCCTCGCGATATGTGTAAAAGCGCGGCGGCCCAAGAGGCCGCCGCGCAGGTGCATCCGGTAATGGCCGGGCTTAACGCTGCCCGGCAATACCCACGAGACCGAGAAAGCGGTTCAGGTTCAGGATGGGAATCGAGAAGTTCTCGGCCCGGGCCTTGGCCTCGGTGAACGCGAGGAACTTCTTGCGCGCTTCCTGGTACTCCTGCTGTTTCTGCGGCCCGTCGGCGGGGCCGGGCGGCGCGGGAACGGGCGGCTCTTCGCCGACCACGAGGAAGTCCGCCTGGACGGTCAGTTCCTCGTCGATGCGACCGCCGAACTCCTGGATGAGGGCCTTCAGTTCCTCCGTGTCGTCGAAGCTGTCACCGTCGGTATCCATCTTGCCGACGAGGACGAAGCGCATGCGGCGCTGGCGGTCGTAAACGGGGTTGTGAAGCACGTCGCCGGCCACGACCGGGTTGTCGCCCTGGATCTCGTAGATGCGGAGTTCGCAGGAGTTCCCCATGATCTTGACGATGCGGCAATTGGCCTTGGGCTCGGGCTTGGTGGTGCCGAGTTCGCTCGGGCTGAAGATGGCGAACGTCATGCCGAGGAGCACCCCGTCGTCCTTGCCCAGGTTGCCGTAGGCCACCTGGCCCTGTTCGGCGATACTGACGATGCGTCCGTCGATGCCGGTTTCGGTGGGCACCTTGCGGAACTTGGCGACGACCTGGGAGAGGTCCTTCAGGTCGTTCTGGAGCATGGTGATCTGGTTTTTGAGTTTGTCCTGCTCCTGGCGATACTTGGCCCGTTCGCGGAGGAACTCGTCCTGGTCGCGGTCCTTCTCCTCCTTGATGCGCTTGGCGGTGTCCTCGGCGCTGGTGCGGAGTTGAGTGATGCGCTGCTTCTCGTCGGCCAGATCCTGCTGGACTTGGGCGACCTGGCGCTTATGCTCGGCCTTGGCGGCCTCAAGTTCGCCCTGGAGCCCCTCAATCTGGGTCTCGAGGTTCTTGATGCTGCCGTCGTCCTCGACGACCTGCTGGCCGAGTGCATCGACGCGCTGCACGAGGGCGCGGATGGCGGCCACCATGCTGGTGGGCTGGATGTCGGCGGGGGCCGACTCCTCGCCGACGGCGTAGGAGGCCTGGAGTTTCTGCTCGGTCTGGACGAGGATGTCGCTGGTGCGCTTCAGGACGTCGCTGACGCTCTGCCGGAGTTCCTCGCCGTACAGGTTCGCGAACGGGTCGCCCGAGAGCCGCTCCGTCAGCCGCTGGACTTCCTTGCGGTAGAGGCCGGCCTGCGCTTCCTTGTTCTCGATGATATCGAGCAGGTTGGCGCCCTCGTCCCTGTACTTATCGAGCGCCTGGCGCCAGAGTTGGGTGGTGTCTTTGACGGACTTCAGGCGTTGCTCGCCGAAGGTCCGCCTGAGGGCCTCGGCCTTCTGGCTGTAGACCCATCCCCACCCGACCGCCGCGGCGACGGTGAGGACGGCAAAGGCAATGACGAGATACAGAAGGTACGGACTGGTGCGTCGGGCGCGAATCATTCGCCTGGCCATCAATCACCTCCGCTTTGACCCGAACCTTGGCCCCACAGGTAGGGCTTCCGCACCGGCAGACGACCAGTGCAGACGGGCGGCCCGGTGGGTGCTAACGCCCCGGCAACCCTAGATTTGGAGGCCGCTGCTGTCAACAAAAAAACCCTCGCGGCAGGGACCCCTCGGGCCGGCCGACCCGAGCTGCGATCGTCAGATCGCGCGTATCGCCGTCCGCGGCCCGATTCCAACGCGCCAGCGGCGAACCCCCTCCCTACGAGGTTATACGCACCAACGCGCCCCAGCCGCAGTCGAAGTCCCCTGCCCCGCGCGGGTGTCACTGGCGGCTC
>Ga0272442_10005093_pt1 | contig 17707 bp, 19 predicted proteins | sample SSMForm2O_FD_200262 | JGI IMG/M metagenome (GOLD analysis project Ga0272442, IMG submission 200262) | Marine sediment archaeal communities from Little Sippewissett salt marsh, Falmouth, MA, United States - SSM-Form-2O | ecosystem: Environmental > Aquatic > Marine > Wetlands > Sediment ... | reverse complement strand
CGGTGCCGGGCCGGCGGGACAAGATCACGCTGCTCGGCGCGCTGCTGGGCCGCGCCGATGCCGACGAGGTCGGCCTGCTCGTGCGGTATCTGTCCGGCGAGCTGCGCCAGCGCCGTACCGGTGTCGGATACGCGGCCCTTCGCGACCGCCCCACTCCCGCTGAGGTCGCCTCACTGACCGTCGCCGACGTCGATGCGACGCTGGAGACGCTCGCGTCGCTGTCCGGTCCCGGGTCGACCCGCGCTCGTCGCGACACCGTGGGCCGGATGCTCGCGGCCGCGACCGAGCCGGAGCAGCGCCTGCTCGTCGGGCTGCTGTCTTCCGAGCTGCGACAGGGGGCCGGCGCCGGCGTGATGGTCGAGGCGGTCGCCGTCGCGGGAGGAGTCCCGGCAGCAGACGTCCGTAGCGCGGTGACCGTCGCGGGCTCCCTGCCGGACGTCGCCTCGGCGGTCCTCGGCGGCGAGGGCCTGGGAGGCTTTCGGCTACGGCTGGGGACACCGCTGGCGCCGATGCTGGCGCAGAGTGCACCCACGCTGGATGCCGCAGTGGACAAGCTCGGCGGCGGACTCCTCGGCGTCGAGTGGAAGATCGACGGCATCCGGGTGCAGGCCCACCGGGACGGATCGGACGTGGCCGTGTTCAGCCGTTCCGGTGACGACCTCACCGATCGGGTTCCCGATCTGGTGCAACAGGTGGGCGCCCTGCCTGTCGATCGGGCCGTGCTGGACGCGGAGGCCGTGGTGCTGCGCGAGGACGGAAGGCCGGAGCGGTTCCAGGTGACCGGCAGCAGGGTCGGCCGCTCGGTCGACGTCGACGCCGCCGCACAGGCGGCACCTCTGACGCTCGTCGCGTTCGACCTGCTGCACCTCGACGGCGCTGACCTGGTCGGCGAGCCAGCCACCGAGCGGTGGCAGCTGCTGGACGGTGCCGTCGATGCCGGCCACCGCATGCCGCGACTGCTGACCGAGGACGCGCTCGCGGCGAAGGCGTTCACCCAGGACGCCTTGACCCGGGGGCACGAGGGTGCCGTCGTGAAGGCCGCGGACGCCCCCTACCTGGCCGGACGCCGCGGGGCCGGATGGGTCAAGGTGAAGCCACGCATCGTGCTCGACCTCGTCGTCCTGGCTGCCGAGTGGGGTCACGGGCGTCGACAGGGCCGCCTGAGCAACATCCACCTCGGTGCCTACGACCCCGCGGGCGACTACGGACCGCGGGGGGGCGTGGTGATGCTGGGCAAGACCTTCAAGGGCATGACCGACCAGATGCTCGCCTGGCAGACCGAGCGCTTCACTGAGCTCGCGACGGCAGGCACCGACTCGTGGGTGGTGCCGGTGCGACCCGAGCAGGTCGTGGAGGTGGCCATCGACGGGGTGCAGGAGTCGTCCCGCTACCCCGCAGGCGTCGCGCTGAGGTTCGCTCGTGTCGTGCGCTACCGAGACGACAAGGGTCCGGCAGACGCCGACACGGTGCAGACGGTGCGAGGACTACTCAGCTGACACCCGGGCCGGGTAGGGAACCATCCGGCGCCACAGCGCGTAGTCACCAGCAGCGTCCATCGCCGCTGCGACGACCCAGCCGGCCACCAGCACGTCGTCGGTCAGGCCCAGCAGGAGCATGGCGCTCTCCGGCAGCAGGTCGACCGGAGACAGCACGTACACCACACCCAGGAGCATCAGCGCGAGTCGAGCGCGGGTCAGCCCAGGAAATCGGCCGGCCAGCGAGTCGGCCACCATCGCCGGGAGCAGGCGCACCCGCTCACCCAGGCCCGGCGTACCCGGCTGCGAGCCGGAACGCACGGCGCGTCCCACGGCAGCGGCAGCGGCAACCTGTCGGGCGGTCGGCATGGTGACTCCTCACACATCCAGTCGTGATCGTGGCCCGACACACGCCGGGCACATAAGGAACGATGGGCGCCCGAACGTTGTTCCCCGCACACGCGAGCACGATCCCCGCCGGAAGGACCCGCCATGCCCGTTGCCCCCGACCCGCACCCCAGCCTCTCCCAGTACGCCCACCCGGAACGACTGGTGACCACGCAGTGGCTGGCCGACAACCTCGACACGCCCGGACTGGTCGTCGTCGAGAGCGACGAGGACGTGCTGCTCTACGACACGGGGCACATCCCAGGCGCGGTGAAGATCGACTGGCACCTCGACCTGAACGACCCCGTCACACGCGACTACGTGGACGGAGACGGCTTCGCGGCGCTCATGCGTCGTGCCGGAATCTCACGCGACACGACCGTGGTGATCTACGGCGACAAGAACAACTGGTGGGCTGCCTACGCGCTGTGGGTGTTCTCCCTGTTCGGGCACCCCGACGTCCGGCTGCTGAACGGTGGGCGGGCCGCCTGGGTGGCGGAGGCACGCCCGATGACCCGCGAGGTACCGACGCCGGTGGAGAGCGACTACCCCGTCGTCATGCGTGACGACAGCGGGCTGCGGGCGTTCAAGGACGACGTGCTGGCGCACTTGGGCAAGCCCATGATCGACGTCCGCTCCCCCGGCGAGTACTCCGGCGAGCTGCTGCACATGCCGGACTACCCGCAGGAGGGGGCGTTGCGCGGCGGTCACATCCCCGGCGCCGCGAACGTGCCCTGGGCGAAGGCCGCCGCTGACGACGGCCGGTTCCGCGACCGGGCAGAGCTCGAGGAGATCTACCTGGACGGCGCCGGGCTGGCACCGGGAGACGACGTCGTCGCCTACTGCCGGATCGGGGAGCGCTCCTCGCACACGTGGTTCGTGCTCACCCACCTGCTCGGATTCGCCCACGTCCGCAACTACGACGGCTCCTGGACCGAGTGGGGCAACGCCGTGCGTGTCCCCGTCGTGCAGGGCAACGCACCGGGGGCCGTGTGAGCGCCACACGCGATCTGCCCGAGGCGTTCGAGCAGATCGTCGACGACTTCACGGCCGCCTCCACCCGGGAGCGACTGGACCTTCTGCTGGAGTTCTCCGACGAGCTTCCCGAGCTTCCCGAACGATTCGTCGACGCGCGAGACTCGATGGAGCGGGTGGACGAGTGCCAGTCGCCGGTCTTCCTCACCGTCGAGGTGGGTGATCACCCTGATCGCACCGTCCACCTCTACGTAGACGCCCCCCTGGAGGCTCCTACGACCCGCGGGTTCGCCGGCATCCTTCACGCGGGGCTCGACGGCCTACCAGCCGATGACGTGCTCGCGGTTCCCGACGACGCCCCCATGCGACTCGGCCTCGCCGAGGCGGTCTCGCCGCTGCGCCTGCGCGGCATGGTGGGCATGCTCGGACGGATCAAGCGTCAGGTGCGGGCGAAGTCTGCCTGACGAACGTCACCACGTGCCCGGCGAGCTCCTCACCGGCGTCCTCCTGCACGAAATGCCCGGCCCGTTCCACCGTGGGGTGCTCGAGGCCGCGGGCGCCGGGCACCACCTTGCGCAGGATCGGGGCCATCGGCCCCGTGATCGGGTCGGAGTCGGAGAAGGCCACGAGAAACGGCTTCTCCCATGCGCTCAGGGCCGCCCAGGCCTGACGGTTGGCCTCGGTCTCCGGGTCGTCCGGGGTGACGGGCACCAGCCCGGGCATGGCCCGTGGTCCGGCTTTGAACTCCTCGGCCGGGAACGGTGCGTCGTAGGCCGCGCGGGCGTGCTCGGACAGCCCCCGCAGGCACCCCGACGCGACGGCCCGTCCGACGTCCAGCACCGGGGCGGTCTGCATGGCGTGCCGCATCGCCCACCAGATGTCGGGCATCTGCTGATCCCCGGTCGGAAGACCGGTGTTCGCCGCGACGACCCGGCCGAACAGCCCAGGCGCCTCCACGGCCAGGCGCAGGCCGATCAGCCCGCCCCAGTCCTGGCAGACGAGCACGGCGTCGTCGAGTCCGAGGTGGTCGACGAGCAGCGCACGGGTCCAGGCGATGTGCCGGGCGTAGGTGTGGTCATCGACCTCGACCGGCTTGTCCGAGCGTCCGAAGCCGATGAGGTCGGGCACCACCACACGCATCCCCGCATCGGTGAGCACGCCGACCATGGAACGGTAGGCGTACGACCAGGTGGGCTCGCCGTGCAGCAGCACCACGGTCGCGGTGACCGGCTGCCTCGTCGGCGCCACGTCGCGGTACGCCATCCGCAGCGTGCCACCGTCGGGGTCGGGCACCTCGGCGTACGACGGCACACCAGCCTCACCGAACGGATCGAATCTCGACTCCGGCGTGCGCAGCACCTGCACCTCGCTCAGCCCCGCCCGTAGTCGGCGGCGGCGATCGCCTCGGCCTGCTGCTCGACGTCGAAGTGCGCGGAGCCGGGGATCTTCGGCACGAACCCGACGAGCACGCCGTTGCGCATCACCTGCGCCTCGAGCCCGGCAGCGCCGTCGACGTCCCAGAGTGCCTCGCGCCCGTCCCCGATCTGCACGCGCACGCCGAACCGGTAGAGCCCGGGGCGAGCGAGGCTGGCCCGCACCCCGCGACGCTTCAAGGCCGCCGCCACGTCGGTCGCTTCCTGCTCCTGCACGCCGGGGAGCCTAACCGGGCCGATAGCGTTGCGCGTCGTGCGTATTGCCACCTGGAACGTCAACTCGGTGACGGCACGACTGCCTCGGCTGCTGGACTGGCTGGAGACGCGCGAGCCCGACGTGGCCTGCCTGCAGGAGCTGAAGGTGGCCGAGGACAAGTTCCCCCACCTTCCCGTCCAGGCGCTCGGCTACGAGGCGGCCGTGCATGCCGACGGACGCTGGAACGGCGTCGCGGTGCTCTCACGGGTGGGCCTCGCCGACGTGACCCGCGGTCTCGATGACGAGCCGGGCTTCCCCGACCCGGAGAGCCGGGCCGTGGCCGCCACCTGCGACGGCGTGCGGGTGCGCAGCGTGTACGTACCGAACGGCCGCACCCCGGACGACCCGCACTACGCCTACAAGCTGCGGTGGCTGGATGCGCTGCGCGCGACGACGGCGAGCGAGCTCGAGCGATTCCCCCTCTCGATCGTCCTGGGCGACTTCAACGTGGCGCCGACTGACGCCGATGTGTGGGACCCGTCGAAGTTCGTCGGCTCGACCCATGTGACCGAGCCCGAGCGGGACGCCCTGGCGGCGCTACGCGACCTGGGACTCACCGACGTCGTGCCACGTCCGGGCAAGGGGCCGAACCCGTTCACCTATTGGGACTACCGCGCCGGCGCGTTCCACCAGGACTGGGGCATGCGCATCGATCACGCCTACGCGTCGGCGCCGGTGGCCGACCGCGTACGCGACGCGTGGGTCGACCGGGAGTCGCGCAAGGGCAAGGGCCCGTCCGACCACGCCCCGGTGATCATCGACCTCGACTGACCGGCACGCCGGAGGCGCACGGCTGACCGGCAAGGCCGGCGGGCACGGCCGGCGGGCACGGCGCCGGCGCGGACATCGGCGTACCGTTGCGGCATGTCCGACAGGCGATCGCCCGGGCTCGAGCAGTTCGCGGCGCAGGCCGCGCAGATGGTCGACCGGATGCTGGGCTTTCGCGACAACACGGGTGCGACCCAGCTCGCCCAGTGGCAGGCGCAGACGACGTCGGCGCAGATCCGGGTGCAGAAGGCCCAGCGAATCCGCTCCCGTGCCAAGGTGCAGGTGCCGGTGCTGGCGGCCGGCGCCGGCGTGGTCGCACTGACCACCCAGGTGTGGTGGCTGGTGACACTCCTGGCCATAGCAGCGGTGGTCGTGGGCGTTCGCGCGGCCAGCACCCCCGTGCCCGCCCTGCCGCCCGCTCCACCGCCTCCCCCGGTGCTGCCCAGTGCGACCCGGTCGTCCTCGGCGTTCAGCCCGCTGCAGCGCACCGTTGCCGCGCGGGAGGCGCTGGCCGGCCTCGTGCCACTCGTGCCGGAGGACGTCGCAGCCCTGGCGCTGGAGACAGGAGCCGAGACCGAACGGGTCATCGCCGACATCGCCGCTGCGCTCGTCCCTGTCGAGCAGGCCGCACGCGCCGGAGGACACGTCTCCAGCGCGGCGACCCGGCTGCAGCGCGACCTCGACGCGGCAGTCGCCGCCTACCAGGATCTCGTCGCCACCCTCGACAGCGCCGTCGCGATCCGCAGCGACGCACGGATGGACGAGATCAGCGCCCGGCTGGGCGGAATCCGCGCAGCCGTGGCAGCGCTGAGCCCCGGCTCACCCGACTGAGACGCCGGGTGGCCGTCACGCAGCCGCCACCTGAGTGCGCACGACGTGGGCTAGCGCTCGCCCGCCGTCTCACTGCTCTCGCGGAGCAACCTGACCGCCTGCTCGGCGGCGGCCGGGACGGCGGCCGTGACGGCGTCGCTGGCCCCCGCGCCCATGTCGAAGCGCTCACCCACCACCGCCACGAGCATCACGCGCGGGCGGTCGCCCTCGATCTCGCCGACGAGGGCGAGCACCTCGGCCAGCCCGAGGCCGTGCGTCGACGCCAGGCCGCGGGACGCCTGGGCCTGCTCGACGTCGGTGACGACGTGGACGGTTCCGGCCGCGTCGGTGCCACGCACGGGGTCTGCCACGATGCGGGCGGCGTCGACCACCACGACCGTGTCGGCGACGACGTCGAGCACGTCGAACGGGTCACGACACTCCCGCACGTCGACGTCGGGGTGAGACCGGCGTATCTCGTCGGCCACCAGCGGTCCGACACCGTCGTCGCCGCGGTCGCTGTGGCCGAGGCACACGATGCACCCGCGGGGGTGGCCTCGTTCTGTGCTGCCCGTGACCACGGCCGACTCGTCAGCCTCGGTCGATCGTCAGCGTGAGCGCGTGCGTCGCGCAGGAGATGCACGGGTCGTAGTTGCGGATCGCCACCTCCGCCCGGTGGGTGAGCGCCGAGTCGTCCAGGTCGAGCGAACCGCTCACGACATCTCGCACGTCCGCCTCGATCTGCGCCTGGTTCTGCGAGGTGGGCGGCACGATGCGGGCCTCGGCCACCAGTCCCGCCTCGTCGGTGCGGTAGCGGTGCACCAGCAGTCCGCGAGGAGCCTCCGAGGCCCCGTACCCGATGCCGGCGCCGGCCGGCACCGCCATGGAGGCGGGGCCGTGCGCGGCGGGACCGGCAGTGAGCCACCCGTCGATGATCCGCGCGGCCTCCTCCACCGCGTAGACCACCTCGATGGCCCGGACGACGATGGAAGCGAAGGGGTTCGTCACGACGTCGGGCACGTCGAGCTCGGCGGCCAGGTCTGCGGCCGTGCCGGTCATCCGATCCCCCATGAGCGCCCACCTCGCCAGTGGGCCCACGAGGTACGACCCGACGCCGTCCAGATGCGCGTGCAGGGCGTGGGAGTGCTCGACCTGGATCTCGGTGACCTGGGTGTCGAACTCCTCCAGCGGGAACCGCTGCCGGCCACCCCGGTCTGTGCCGGTGAGCAGGTGGCGCCCGTCCTCGAGGGGGTAGTCGCCGTTCGACGGGTCCAGCGCGACGAAGTGGTACGGCTGGCTCAGGGTCGGGATGTCGAGGCCGGCCACCAGTCGCACCGTCTGCGTGGCGTCGTCTGCGGCCTGGTCCAGAAGGGGACGCAGCTCAGCCAGCTCGTCGTGGGTCGGGAAGCGGTAGAAGCCACCGACCTTGGGGTTGACCGGGTGGATCGCCCGTCCCCCGACGGCCTCCATCAGCATGTTGCCGATCTTCTTCAGCCGGAGGCCCTGCTGCACCACCTCCCGGTGGTCGGCGGCCAGGGCGATGGCGTCGGGGTAGCCGAGGAAGTCCGGCGCGTGCAGCAGGTAGATGTGCAGGGCGTGGCTCTCGATCCACTCCCCGCAGTAGAGGAGCCGGCGCATGGCGCGGATCGCCTCGCCCACGTCGACGTGCTGGCTGGCCTCGACAGCGTTGGCCGCTGCCACCTGGTAGGCGACCGGGCAGATGCCGCAGATGCGCGCCGTGATGTCCGGGGTCTCCGTGGCCGCCCGGCCCACGAGGAAGCCCTCGAAGAACCGAGGCGGCTCGTAGATGGAGAGCTGCACGTCGTCCACCCGACCGTCGCGCACCCGCACGTGCAGCGCCCCCTCGCCCTCGACACGGGCCAGAACGGGTACGTCGATGCTGCGCGTCGAGGTCATGCCGAGGTCTCCGTGTCCCGCTGCCGGCTCGCCTCGGCCGCGAAGGCGGGCGCTGCGGCGTTGAACGTGGCGTACAGCCGCTCGACCTGCTCGGCGGACGCACCCTCGGCACGCAGATGGGCGGCCAGGGAGCCGGTGTTCGCTGAGCCGTAGGGACCGAAGCACCCGTAGCAGCCGCGACCGTAGCCGGGGCACAGCGCACCGCACCCGGCAACGGTCACCGGTCCCAGGCAGGGAATCCCGTCGGCGACGGCGACGCAGGTGAGGCCCCGTCGCTTGCACTCGACGCAGACACTCGCCGACGGCAGGCGAGGCTTGCGCTCCTGCAGCAGCGCGGCGACCACCTCGATCACCTGACCCTTGTCGACCGGACAGCCGCGCAGCTCGGCGTCCACGGTGACGTGCGCGCGGATGGGCGTCGACCGGTCGAGCACGGCGATCGCGTCGGGCTGCGGGTAGACGGCCGCCGCGAGCGTGGCCACGTCACGGGTGTTGCGCAGCGCCTGGATGCCGCCGGCAGTGGCGCACGCACCGATGGTGACGAGGCGACGCGAGGCGGCTCGCACCTGGTGGATGCGGCGCGCGTCGTCGGGCGTGGTGACCGAACCCTCGACCAGGGACAGGTCGTAGGGCCCGCGCAGGACTGTCGGCGTCGCCTCGGGGAAGTGGGCGATCTGCACCACGTCGGCGAGGTCGAGAAGCTCGTCCTCGCAGTCGAGGATGCTGAGCTGGCAGCCATCACAGGATGCGAACTTCCAGACCGCCAGCGTGGGGCGGCGCCCCCGCTTCGTCGCGTGTGCAGCCATGGCTCACACCTCCCGCAGCCAGAGCAGACGCTCGAGACGCCGGTAGTCGAAGACAGGCCCGTCGGTGCAGACGAACAGTTCGCGCAGCTGGCAGTGCCCGCAGAGCCCGACCCCGCAGTCCATCGCCCTCTCCATCGACAGGCGGATGCGCTGCGGCGGGACACCTCGGTCGGTGAGCGCGGCGGCGACGTGACGCATCATCGCCTCCGGCCCGCAGACCAGGGCGAGAGCGTGCGAGGGGTCGAAGCCGGCCCTCGGGATGAGATCGGTGACGAGACCGACCTTGCCCTTCCACTGCGGCGGTCCGTAGTCGACGGTCACGTCCACCTCGAGGTCGAAGCGGCCGCGCCAACGCTCGAGCTCCTTGGCGTACAGCACGTCCTGCGGCGTTCGCGTGCCGTAGAGCAGCACGACGCGCCCGTACGCAGCACGGTTGGCGAGCACCTGCAGCACGGCGGGACGCAGCGGCGCCAACCCGATGCCACCGGCCACGATCACGACATCGCCGCCTCGCCCGTCCGAGACGTCCCAGCCCGTTCCGTACGGCCCACGGACGCCCACGACGTCCCCGCGGCGCAGCCCGGCAAGCGTGTGGGTCACACCTCCGACGTCGCGGATGGTGTGCAGGAGGGGGCGTCCGGGAGCCGGGTCCGCGCTGATCGACAGAGGCACCTCGCCGACGCCGAAGGCGTAGACCATCGTGAACTGCCCCGGCGCGAAGTCCAGGTGAGCACCGTCGACCGGGCCGAGCGACAACGTGACGGTGTCGCGGGTGTCCTGCCGCCGGGTGCGCACACGGAAGGAGCGCAGGGCGAAGGGATCGGCGCCGCGCACGACGGGATCGACGGAGGCGACCGTCGGGCTCAGGGTCACGACGCCACTCCGTAGATGTCGGCCAGACGTACCCGAGCGGCCTGAAGACGGGCCAGCATGACGGCGTTGACCTGTCGAAGGAGCGCGTAGCCCACGGCCGGGTCGTCCTCGGCGCGAGCCCGCAACGCCGCGGCGTCCACGGTCACGGCGGTGACGTCGGTGACGGCACGCGCATCGAAGAACCACCGGTACGGAGGCACCAACCACGACCACCCGACCGTCTCGCAGGCCTCCACCGTGTCAACGACCTGCTCCCCGGCCCCGGGGGCATGCATCGATATGGCGACCCGTCCGGTCACGACGAGGTGGAACTCCTCCGCCGGTGCCCCCTCGCGGAACAGCCAGGTGCCGGCCGGGAAGTCCAACAGCCGGGAGTGCTGGGCGACGACCTCACGCACCGACGGCGGCAGGTCGCGCGTGAAGCAGTGCTGCTCGAGGTACTCACCAACCATCATCGGACACCCTCCTCCGGTCGTCCTGCGCGACGGCTCGACTGGAGCACCCGCGCCTGCTCGGTGATGTCGATGCCCACCGGGCACCACGTGATGCACCGTCCGCACCCGACGCAGCCGGACTCGTCGAACTGGGCCTCCCACGTGCCGAGCTTGTGGCTCATCCACTGCCGGTAGCGCGACGCCGTTGACGAGCGCACCGGGCCACCGTGGACGTGGGAGAAGCCTGGGGTGAAGCAGGAGTCCCACACCCGCCACCGGTCCGCGTTCTCGTTGAGCAGGTCGTTGACGTCCTCGACAGCGGTGCAGAAGCAGGTGGGACACACCGCCGTGCAGTTCCCACAGGCCAGACACCGTTCGGCGACCTCGTCCCACATCGGGTGCTCGACCTCGGCGTCCAGCAGGGCGGCCGTACCGTCCTGCGTCAGCTCGCGTGTCATCGCCCGTGTGCTGGCGCTCGCGACCTCACCGGCAGCCTGGAGATCAGCTGGATCGGCCGGGCGCGAGTCGACGCGGGAGATGAGGTCGGCCCCACGCTCGCTGCCGACGTCCACCACGAAGCGGTGCTCGCCGTCCAGCACCTCGGTCAGGGCCAGGTCGTACCCCGACCGTGGCACGGGGCCCGTGCCCATGGAGGAGCAGAAGCATGTGGACGCCGGTTGGCCGCACGCGACCGCGATGATCAGCGTCTGCTCGCGGCGAGCGGTGTAGTGCGGGTCGGCGGGACGTCCCTTCCAGCCGCCACCAAGCACCCGGTCGAGCCGCTGTGTGGCGGCCAGGTCGCAGGAGCGGACTCCCAGCAGCGCTGTCGCGGTGACCTCGTCGACGGGGGTCTCGTCATGGATGCCGTCTTCGTCGCGGCGCCCACGCCACAGCAGCGTGCGGGGTGGCAGCAGGGCCGACTTCGTCGACCCAGCGGGGCTCGCGAAGCCGAACAGCGCGTCGTCGTCTCGTGGTCGCAGCCGGTAACGCCCCGGCTGCTGGTCATCGCCGGTTCCCCGGGGCAGGTCGGCGACGCCACCGACTGGGCCGGGCCGGATCACTCCGTCGGCGATCGTCGGGGCGATCACCGTCCACCCGTCGCCGACCAGCACTCCGATGAGCCGGTCCAGCCCGTCCACGTCGATGACGCGCGACGGTGCTGATCCTTCTCCCCGGCTGGTGGTGGACTCGTCGAGCTGCACGACCGGTGAGGTCACCGCACCAGCGTCACTGCGCGCCTGGCCGCCCGGCAGGGCCAGAGGTCACCGATGTCCCAGCCGTACCCGCCACCATCTGCTGTCACAATGGCGCGGCGCGCAGGAGGCGATCGCCGGGAGGAGCGGGTCATGGACCTTCAGCCGGGGCACCCGCTACGCCATGTCGTGCTCGACGACCCGACCGAGCGTTTGTCGCCGCGGCAGGCTCTCCCGCTCGTAGCGGTCGAGACACTGGGCCTCACGGTGCTGTTCGGCCTGTACTTCGTCCTGGAGGACCGCAACAGCGAACTCGCCCCGCTCATGATCCCTCCGGTCGTCACGCTGGCGACCCTGGTCGCCATGCCACGGTCGGCGTCGTCGAGGCCGCTGAGGATTCTCGTCGCGTACACCATCGCCGCCTCCGCCGGGCTGCTCATGACCGCCGCGTTCGGCCACGGCATCCCGCTCACTGTCCTCATCGGGGCGATGACGCTGATGCTCATGCACACGACCGGCACGATGCACCCGCCTGCGGTGGCCACCGCACTCGTGGCGTCGCGGTCGACACTGGTCGGCGTCGAGGCGGCGTTCGCTCTGCCGTTCGTGCTGGGCGTGGTGATCATCGTGATTGTGGGTGCCTGGGTCGGGCACCGGCTCCTCGGTGACCGTGACTACCCCCGCCAGTGGTGGTGAACGGCTTGCGGTAGGTGTCAGACGTGATCGGACGAACTGCTAGCACTCTCGGCGTGAGAGTGCCAGAATATGGATGTAGGTCGGCTGCCCGGAACAGGCAGCGGGCAGCCCTGAGTGGCTGAGTGGAGGTACTCATGGCCGTCATGCGTTTCGACCCCTTCCGTGACTTCGACCGCCTCACCGAGCAGGTGCTCAACGCGCCGTCCGGTCGCACACCGCGCTTCATGCCGATGGACGTCTACCGCCAGGGCGACCGGTTCGTCCTGCTCGTGGACCTGCCGGGAGTGGACGGCGAGTCCATCGACCTCAACGTCGACAACGACATGCTCACCATCCGGGCCGAGCGGTCAGGCCCGGGCGGCGACGACCTGGACTGGATTCTCGGGGAGCGCTACGTCGGCAGCTACATGCGGCAGCTCACGCTGGGCGACGGGGTGGACCCCGAGCGCATCACCGCCAGCTACGACGAAGGTGTGCTGACCGTCGAGATCCCCGTGGCCGAGAAGGCCAAGCCACGCAAGATCACCGTGTCGAGCAGCGGCGCAGGGACTGCGATCCCGACGCACTCGGCAGAGGGCGCCTGAGCGAGCGGTGGTGCGTCACGCCGTCGCGTCGGCGGGCTCGCGGACCCGGATGTGGCGCACCACCCACCGCTCGGCCACGAACGACATCGCCGGGATCGTCCCGGCCAGCAGCACCAGCAGCGTGCGCAGCACGTTCCACCGCATGAGGAACGAGACCGAGAACGCACTGATCACGTAGCCCATGTAGGCCCACCCGTGCAGCGTCCAGGAGATCGAGTACCACGCCGGCTTCGGCTCGGTTCCCCACAACGCGATCAGCGCGACGGTCAGCACGACCAGCAGCACGCCGGTGAGGTAGGCAAATCCGCGGTAGACGTTCAGCAACCATCGGGCGACGGCGGGCTCGGAAGTCGGCGTGCTCACGTTCCTAGTGTCGGCGATGTGCCCCCGCGTGTCGCCGCGGGGGATCGAGTGGTCGGGCTGTCACGATTTGACCAGGCCCGCTCCATGTAGGAGATGGAGCGGGCACAAGACGTCTGTGAGCCCATGAGTGGGAACCCGGTGTGACGGCTGCGGGAGTCGGCTACGACGGCGAAGGCGCGCTGCGCTACCCCGGCACGATGACGGCCGAGGCAGGCCTGCTCGACGCCGAATCCGTCCATCCCTGGACGGCCGACGTGACGCAGATGCTCGCCAGCCGTGGCCCGGTGCTCGCGATCGGGTCGAACGGGGACCCGACCGTCCTGCGGAAGAAGCTCGTCGCTCGCGGGGCGTCGCCGGTGGTGCCCCTGGTCCCCGTCGTCGTGACGGGCATGTCGATCGCCCACTCCGCTCACGTCAGCCTGTCGGGGTACGTCGCCGCCACGCCCCGAGACGACCCGACCGGCGCGGTGCGCGGCGTGCTGCTGTGGCTCGACCACCAGCAGCGGGCGGTGATCGATGCGACCGAGCCGAACTACCAGCGGGTGGCGCTGGCGCCGGACCGGTACTCGTGGGCGGCCTGCACGCCGGTGCCTGCGGGTGAGCCGGCCGCCCTCACCGCGGTGCCCCAGGTGCGGCTCTGGGTGTACCGGTCGGTGTGGGGGGTGCTCACGCTGGACGAGGACCGTCCCGTTCCGTTCGGCACTCAGCGGCGCCTGCACCGCCGACTGGCGCGCGACCCCGTGGTCGCGGCGCGGCTGCCGTTGCACGACCCCGCGGCCACCGCCCGCGCGCTGGGCGACCAGCAGGTGCAGGTGTGGCTGCGCCGACACTGGGCGGGGGCCGGCCACGCAGCCGCGGATGGGCTGGTGACCGGCCCCCGATAGGTGCCCGGCGTCGGTGCGTCAGCTACAGCCGCTGGTGGATCCGCACCCTTCGCAGACGTAGCACGACCCGGCGGGGCGCATCTTCGTCCCGCACGTCATGCACAGCGGTGCATCGGCCGTCGTCCCCTGCAGCGACTCGAGGAGCTCGGTGGACGTGTGCACGTCCTCGGGCGCAGGCTCCGCGACGTGCGGGGCCGCCGCCGGTGCAGACTCGACCGGTGCGGACTGCGCCAGCTCCTCCACGTCCACCTCGTCCTCGATCGGCGCGTACACGCCGGTGTCGAGCGCACGGGCCCGCTCCTCGGCGGTGTGGATGCCCAGCGCCGAGCGGGACTCGAACGGCAGGTAGTCCAGAGCCAGCCGCCGGAAGATGTAGTCCACGACGCTGGAGGCCATGCGCACATCCGCGTCGTCGGTCATGCCGGCGGGCTCGAAGCGCATGTTGGTGAACTTCGAGACGAACTGCTCCAGCGGCACGCCGTACTGCAGGCCGATGGACACCGCGATGGAGAACGCGTCCATCATCCCGGCCAGCGTGGACCCCTGCTTGCTCATCTTCAGGAAGATCTCGCCGAGTCCGTCGTCCGGGTACGACCCCGAGGTCATGTAGCCCTCGGCGCCGGCAACGGCGAACGACAGCGTCTGGCTGGGGCGGGACTTCGGCAGCCGGCGTCGGGTGGGCCGGTACTCCACGACCACGTCGGTGGACTCCTTGGCCGCCTCGGCGTCCGACGACGAGCCCTTCGCGTCGGAGAGCGGCTGGCCCACCTTGCAGTTGTCCCGGTACACCGCCAGAGCCTTCAGCCCGAGGCGCCACCCCTCGAAGTAGACGCGCTCGATGTCCTCGACCGTGGCCGACTCGGGGAGGTTGACCGTCTTGGAGATGGCACCGGACAGGAAGGGCTGCACCGCGGCCATCATGCGCACGTGCCCCATCGGCTCGATGGTCCGCGCCCCCATGGCACAGTCGAACACCGAGTAGTGCCCGGTGCGCAGGCCGGGAGCGTCGATGACGTTGCCGTGCTCGGCGATGTGCTCGACGATCGCCTCGACGGTCTCCTCGGTGTAGCCGAGCTTGCGCAGCGCCCGCGGGATGGTCTGGTTGACGATCTGCATCGACCCGCCGCCGACGAGCTTCTTGAACTTGACCAGGGCCAGGTCAGGCTCGATGCCGGTGGTGTCGCAGTCCATCATCAGGCCGATGGTGCCGGTGGGGGCCAGCACGGAGGCCTGGGCGTTGCGCCAGCCCTGCTTCTCGCCGAGCCGGTTGCCCTCCTGCCAGACCTGGGTGGCCACCGACTGGACCGAACGGTCCAGCTCCGACACCGGCCGCAGGGCGTCGTTGGCAGCAGCGTGCTTGCGCATGACGCGGCGGTGCGCCTCGGCGTTGCGGGCGTACCCGTCGTAGGCCCCGACGACACCGGCGAGCTCGGCCGAGCGCCGGTAGGCCGTCCCGGTCATCAGGCTGGTGATGGCAGCAGCCAGGGCACGCCCACCGTCGGAGTCGTAGGCCAGCCCGGACGCCATCAGCAGCGCCCCGAGGTTCGCGTACCCGATGCCAAGCTGCCGGTAGGCGCGTGTCGTCTCGCCGATCGCCTCGGTCGGGAAGTCGGCGAAGGTGATGGAGATGTCCATCGCGGTGATGATCAGCTCGACGCACTTGACGAACGTCTCGGCGTCGAAGGTGTCGTCGGTGCGCAGGAACTTGAGCAGGTTGAGGGAGGCGAGGTTGCAGCTCGAGTTGTCGAGGTGCATGTACTCGCTGCACGGGTTGGAGGCGTTGATACGACCCGACTCCGGTGTGGTGTGCCAGTCGTTGATGGTGTCGTCGTACTGGATGCCGGGGTCAGCGCACTCCCAGGCGGCCTGGGCGATCCTGGTGAACAGCCCCTTGGCGTCGAGTGTCTCGACGGACGAGCCGTCCGTGCGGGCCAGCAGGTCGAAGGGCTTGTCGTCCTCGACGGCGCGCATGAAGGTGTCGGAGACACGAACCGAGTTGTTGGCGTTCTGGTACTGCACGGAGACGATGTCTTTGCCGCCCAGGTCCATGTCGTAGCCGGCGTCGCGCAGGACGCGGATCTTGTTCTCCTCGCGCGCCTTGGTCTCGACGAACTCCTCGATGTCAGGGTGGTCGACATCGAGCACCACCATCTTGGCCGCCCGGCGGGTTGCGCCCCCCGACTTGATGGTGCCGGCGGAGGCGTCGGCGCCGCGCATGAACGAGACGGGGCCGGAAGCCGTCCCGCCGGAGGAAAGCAGCTCCTTCGACGACCGGATGCGGGAGAGGTTGAGGCCGGCGCCGGAGCCGCCCTTGAAGATGCGTCCCTCTTCTTTGTACCAGTTGAGGATCGAGTCCATCGTGTCGTCGACCGACAGGATGAAGCAGGCACTCACCTGCTGAGGAGCAGAGGTGCCCACGTTGAACCACACCGGGCTGTTGAAGGAGAACACCTGGTGCAGCAGCATCCAGGTGAGCTCGTGCTCGAACACCTCGGCGTCGTCAGGGGTGGCGAAGTACCCGTGCTCCTCGCCGGCGGCGCGGTACGTCGTGACGACGCGGTCGATCACCTGGCGCAGGCTCCACTCGCGGACGTCGGTGCCGACCGCTCCGCGGAAGTACTTGCTGGTCACGATCGTCGAGGCGTTGACCGACCAGAAGTCGGGGAACTCGACCCCGCGCTGCTCGAAGACGACCTCACCGGTCTTCCAGTTGTTCTGCACGACGTCGCGACGCTCCCACGTCACCTCGTCGTAGGGGTGCACGCCGGCCGTCGTGAAGATGCGTTCGACCAGAAGGCCCTTCTTCGCGGCCTTGCCCGAACGACTCCGGCTCGTTCGGTGCGTCGTCTCCGTCATCTCAGCTCCTTCGCTGATCGTCGAGGTGGTGGGTGTCCCGGGAGGGGCAGAGCTTCCCCTCTCCACCCCTCCCGGGACGTCTGTGGGACCGCTAGCTGCGGTCGGGGTGGGGCACGCGAGATCGCGCGCCGCGTCGGTCGTGCGGGTCGTGGTCCAGTCGGTCGTGAGGAGCGGCGACGTCGTCAGAGGACGGCGCGTCGGCCAGGCTGTCGGCGATGTCTTCGCTGCTGCGACGGACGTCCTGCTCATGGCGCAGGAGCGCGATCTCGGCCTCGAAGTCGGTCAGCGAGTCGAAGGACCGGTACACGCTGGCGAACCGCAGGTAGGCGACCTCGTCGAGGTCGCGCAGCGGTGGCAGGACCGCCATCCCCACGTCGTGGCTGGGGACCTCGGCGGAACCGGTCGAGCGAATCGCCTCCTCCACCTGCTGGCCGAGCCGGGCCAGGTCGGCCTCGGACACCGGCCGGCCCTGGCACGCCTTGCGCGCACCGGCGATGACCTTGTCGCGGCTGAACGGCTCGGTCGTTCCGGAGGACTTCACCACTGCGAGCGTCACCTGCTCGACGGTCGTGAACCGACGATCGCACTGCTGGCACTGACGACGGCGCCGGATCGCAGCCCCGTCCTCGGCGGCGCGACTGTCCAGCACGCGTGTGTCGCTGTTACGACAGAACGGGCACTGCATGGCCGCACCTCCTCCGATCGCTGGGTTGTGGACTATCCGCCCGTTCTCTGGGGATCAACCTGTGTGAACCCTGGGGACAACGTGTGGGTAACGAACACAACCTGTGGACGACTTACATATGTGTAACTACTAGATGTAGTGAAGGTATTGGGAGACGCCCCATAGCGCAAGGGGTTGCGACAAGTTCTTCGAGTTCGACTCAGCCTCCAGGCGAACCCGCAGGTGACAGGCGTGCCCCCGCACCATCCGTGGAGTCGTCGTCGGCGTGTCGCAACCTCGTCGGCCTACTCACCCCCGGCGAACACCGGCACC
>Ga0272442_10005092_pt1 | contig 17707 bp, 15 predicted proteins | sample SSMForm2O_FD_200262 | JGI IMG/M metagenome (GOLD analysis project Ga0272442, IMG submission 200262) | Marine sediment archaeal communities from Little Sippewissett salt marsh, Falmouth, MA, United States - SSM-Form-2O | ecosystem: Environmental > Aquatic > Marine > Wetlands > Sediment ... | reverse complement strand
CGTGGTATGGTCCGGGGGCGTGGCGGTCGCGGTGGTTGGGTGGGTGTTGGGAGAGGGTTGGTATGGAAGCTCGGCATGATATTGCTTGTGTGATTCTGGCGGGCGGGCAGGGCAAGCGGATGGGGTCGGCGGGGGTTCACAAGGTTTGTTTTCCGGTGTGCGGTCGGCCGGCGATCGTTCGGGCGATCGACACGTACAAGGCGGCGGGGTTGCGGCGGTTCCTGGTGGTGGTCGGGCAGATGGCTGAGCAGGTCATCGAGACGATTTCGGCGGCGCATCCGGAGGTGACGTTCGTTTACCAGGCCAAGCCGTTGGGCACGGGTCACGCGGCGGCGGTGGCGGCGGAGGCGTTGGGCGAGCAGGGCGGTTGTCTGGCGGCGTTGGTGACGATGGGGGACAAGGTCACGCGGCCGGCGGTCGTTCGGCAGTTGGTCGAGCGGTTTCGGTGGGACTTGCCGGACGCGATGCTGGCGACGGTGCCGAAGGAGGCGGGTTCTTCGTCCGGCCGGGTGGTGACGGGGCCGGACGGTGCGGTGTGGGGGATTGTCGAGGCGGCGGACATTGCCCGGGCGCGTCGGACGCGGCGGTCGGTTCGCCTGGCCGGGCGGTCGTTGAGCGCGTCGCGGATCGAGAAGCTCTCGCCGACGGTGAACCCGTCGCTGTACCTGTTTCGGTTCGACCGGTGGGTGGAGGCGTTGGGCAAGCTGGGGACGGACAACGCCCAGGGCGAGCGGTACCTGACGGACGTGATCGAGATTCTCGCCTCGGGCGGCGCGCGGGTGGAGGCCATGTCGCTGGCCGACGCGGCGGACATCATGGGCTTCAACACGCCGGGCGAGTTGATGGCGATCGAGGAGGTTTGCCGTCAGCGGGAGCGGCCGCCGCGGGTGTCGGTAGCCGGCGGGCGTCGGTTGGGCAAGCGGGTGTTCAAGCCGGCGGGCGAGTGGCTGGCGGCGGCCTCGGGCGACGGGCCCGGCTGGCGGCGGATGCTCCGCCGCGCGTACGGGCCGGAAGAGGCCCTGCTGGCCGAGCGCCGTCGAGCGATCGAGCGGCTGGTGGGCAAGTTCGTCCGCCGCCACGGGTCGGACCGGCGGATGATCCTCTGCCGCGCGCCCGGGCGGGTGAACCTGATGGGTCGGCACGTGGACCATCGGGGCGGGCACGTGAACGTGATGGCGTTCGGGCGGGAGGTGCTGCTGGCGGCGGCCCCGCGCGACGACGACGTGGTGGCCCTGGCGAACGTCCAGCCGAAGCGCTTTGGGGCGAGGCAGTTTCGCGTATCGGACCTGCTTCGCGAGGCGAGCTGGTCGGAGTGGATCGACTTCGTGGACTCGCGTGCGGTCCGGGGCCTGCTGGCCGAGGCCGGCGGCGACTGGAGCCACTACGCCCGGGCGGCGGTTTTGCGGCTCCAGCACGAGTGTCGGGAGGTGTCGCTTCGGGGCATGGACTGCCTGGTGGCGGGCAACATTCCGATGGGTGCGGGGCTGTCGAGCAGTTCGGCGTTGGTGGTGGCCTTTGCGGAGGCGGCGGTGGCGTTGAACGGTCTGGACGTGGCCCCGCGGGACTTTGTGGACCTTTGCGGGGAGGGCGAGTGGTTCGTGGGTTCGCGGGGGGGCAGCGCGGACCACGCGGCCATCCGGACGGCGTCGATCGGCCACGTGAGGCGGATCGGGTTTTTCCCGTTCAGCCTGGAGGGCGAGGTGGCCTTCCCGGGCGAGTTGCGGGTGGTGCTGGCCTACAGCGGCTCGCAGGCCGTCAAGAGCAAGGGGGCCCGCGACACGTTCAACCAGCGGGTGGCGACGTACCAGTTGGCGGAGTTGCTGCTTCGGCGGCGCTGGCCGGCGGCGGCGGGCATGGAGCACCTGCGAGACCTGAGCCCCGTGAAGCTTCGCGTCCGGCCGGGGGAGATCTACCGGGCCCTGAAGCTGCTGCCCGAGCGCCCCAGCCGGCGGGCGCTGCGGAGACTGCTGGGCGGCGAGGACCGCCAGCGCGTCGAGCGGATCTTCTCCAGCCACGGCAACCTCGGGCCGTACGACCTGCGCGGGGTGACGCTGTATGGACTGGCGGAGATCGCCCGGAGCGAGCGGTTCGCGAAGGTGCTGGCCGGCGAGGACCTGGACGAGCTCGGGCGGCTCCTGCGGACCAGCCACGACGGGGATCGGCGCGTTCGATGGGGCGCGGATGGGCGGTCGCGGCGGTTTGTCGTCCGCACCGACGACGCGACGCTGGACCGCCTGGCCACGGCCGACGCCGATCTGGCCTCGCAGGCCGGCCGGTATGCGTGCAGCACGGAAGCGGTCGACCAGCTCGTGGACCTCGCCGAGGGCGTCGAGGGCGTGGTGGGCGCCCAACTCGCCGGGGCCGGGCTCGGCGGATGCATGATGATCGTCACCCGCAGCGAGGCGCTCGATGAGCTGCTTCGCCGCCTTCGACGCGACTTCTACCGCCCGCGCGAGATTCCGTTCGCCGCGCTGGTCTGCTCGCCGGTGGCCGGGGCCGGCCTGCTCGGGTCGTGATCGCCATAAAATACATATCTGCAATCTCTTGCGAGTGATCGCGCCCGGGGACTGCCCGCAGGGGCGCTCCGCGGCGGGCATCGGCCGGGGGGTGTCGGCCCAGGTGTGCGGACCTCGGAGAACCCGCACACCGAGGTACGATTGCAAATCCTTATTTTGAATACATTTATCGTACAATCCGCGTAGGCGATCGCCCCGCAAAACCCGCACACTTTCCGCACATCGCCCGCGGTGCCGGCCCCGCGGGCAGGGCGGAGCGTCCCCTGGCTGGCCCGTTGGGGTCGGGACTCTGTCAAATCCCTTGCGATTTTGGCTGAACTTTTCTCAACCGCCGCTCCGATAAGTCCCTCCGTCGGGCACGTTGTGTCCACGGATAGGACCCGGGTACTCGGAACCCCTACAAAGGGAAAGGAGTCTGGAATGAAGACATGCCTAAAGCTAGCTGTACTAGGCGTCGTGCTCTACAGCGCAACGGCCTCGGCCGACCAGGCGACGATGGATGAGATGAAAGCCACCATCGATGCCCTCCAGGCCAAGCTGATGGCGCAGCAAAGCCGTCTCGATCAGATCGAGACCAAGGTCGCCCAAGACATGAGGTTGGAGATGTCGAAGGTCGCCCGGGAGCTGGCCGCCGACGCGGCCAAGCAGCAGGCCGCCCCCGGCTGGCTGGAGAACCTGGAGTTCTCCGGCGACATGCGTCTGCGCGCGCAGTTCGACTGCGCCGACGACAGCGACGACACGCGTCGTGCCAAGAACCGCAACCGCGCGAGGTTCCGCCTGCGGTTCGGGTTCATCAAGACCTGGCTGGATGAGCAGTTGACGGTCGGCTTCCGCCTGGCCAGCGGCGAGGACACGAGCGACAGTTCGCCCTTCCACGGCGAGAGCGACCCGGCGACGACAAACCAGACGTTCACCAATTTCTTCAGCGAGAAGAACATCTGGATCGACCGGGCCTACGCGATCTGGAAACCCAAGGCGGTTCCCGGACTCGTGGTCGCCGGCGGCAAGATCTTCGTCCCGTTCGTCCATACCGACCTGATCTGGGACGAGGACGTCAACCCCGAGGGCTTCTGGGCCCAGTACTCCAAGGCGTTCGGCTCGATCGAGGCGTTCGTCAACATGGGCTATTTCCTCGCCTATGAGAGCTACTCGGGCGACGACCAGTACGACACCGAGCTGCACATGTACCAGTTCGGCGTGCACTGGCAGATCGCCGAGGGCCTCAAGTGGACGTCCGCCGCGACCTACTACGACTACGATCACACCCCGCAGGCCACGAGCGAGGACAGCCTCGGCTACCAGATGGTCAACCTGACGAACAAGGTCGGCTTCAACGCGTTCGGCCTGCCGTGTGAGGTGTACACGGACTTCGTCCACAACTGCGACAACCGCCTGGACTACGTCAACGACGAGAACGGCGACGACGGTATCGCCGTGGGCGTCAAGGTTGGCAAGAACCAGAAGAAGGGCGACTTGTCGGTCAGCTACAAGTACGCCTGGATCGAGGCGTTCGCCACCCCGTTCCTGTTCAACGATTCCGACTTCGGCCACACGAACGTCAAGGGCCATGTCCTCAGGGCCAAGTACAACCTGACGGACTTCCTGACCCTCGGCGGCTCGGTGTTCTTCCTCCAGAGGATGAACAACTCCAGCGTCCTGAGTCAGACCGCCGGCGCCGAGACGGTCACCACGCAGATCGACCTGGAGTGGAGCTTCTGACAAGGCGCCCGGACAGGCAAGCCTGACGGGACCGACATCGCGCAATCATGTATTCCCGCCGCCCGCGGATTCGTCCGCGGGCGGTTGTCTTTTGGGGGGCCGGGCCGGCGCGGCTCCGGCGGGCGTCACTCGTCGGGGCCGACCAGGTAGATGGCGTTCTTGCCGGACGCCTTGGCCGCTCGCAGGGCGCGGTCGGCCTGGCGGAGCAGTTCGCGAACGTGTCGGCCATCGCGCGGGAACATGGCCAGCCCGCCGGAGATCGTCAGTTGCCCGGTGGCGCCCGGACCGAGGCTCTCGAGCCCGTGGGCCTGCACGGCTCGGCGGAATCGATCCGCCAGGGCGTAGGCGCTTTCCGGGGGCTGGCTGTCCGGCACGCGGGGGCGGTCGTCCTCGGCGAACAGGACGGCGAACTCGTCGCCTCCGATCCGCGCCACCAGGTCCTGGGCGCGGGTGGTCTGCTGCATCAGCGCGGCCGTGTCACGGAGAATCTCGTCTCCCGCGGCATGCCCGTACTCGTCGTTGTACCGCTTGAAGTTGTCGATGTCGTACAGCAGCAGTGTCACCTTCGCGCCGTTGCGAGCGGCGAGATCCAGGATCCGCTCGGTCTCGCCGTAGAAGTGCCGGCGGTTGTACGCGCCGGTCAGGTAGTCGGTGATAGCCAGTTGGTGGAGTTCTTCGGAGCGTCTCGCGGCCGCCATCAGGGCCGGTAAGGCCTCCTGGACGGTCGCCAGGTAGCTCCGCGACGCCGGCGAGTTTCGCACGGCCCCGCGACCGGCGAGCACGCGGGGGCTCTCGCCGGCCGCCAACAGGAGGGGCTCGACACCGCGGGGCATCTCATCGAGGTTCACCCAGGCCACCGGCGCGCCGACGAGAGAGCCGACGGTCCCGACCAGCCGGGCCTCCAGCGTCTCGACCTTCTCGGCCGCGTCCATCAACTCCGCCACTTGCCGAATCGCCGCGACAGGCCCGTCGCCGCCCGGGCCGGACCCGTTGGGGCCGGCGGCGACCGCGCGAAGCCAGGCCACCTCCCGCCGCGTCGGAGGGTAGATGAAGTACTCGTCCAGCGGCTCGCCGAGCAGCGGGCGAACTGCCGGCTCGCCGGCCGGCGAACAGATCGCCACCAGGCGCGAGTCCTGCTGAAGCCGCCGGCTGGCCCGGCAGAGCCCCGCGAAGTCGCCGCGCCCGGGCGTCAGGACGACCGTGGGGAAACGCCGACGGCTCATCTCGGTCAGCGCCGCGTACGGGTCGCCGACGGCGGTGCACCGGTCGCCACCCAGCAGCCCGGCGAGCGTCTCGCTGTCCGCCCCGTTGGCCAGCAGGAGCATTGTGCCCGACGCGATCACGACTCATCCCCCAGCAGGGCGGCGAGTTCCTCGGGTGTCAGCAGGTCGCCGGGCTTCTGCGGTGCGGCGGGCGTTTCCCGGGCCGGTTCAGTCGGGTGCGGCTCGGCCGGCGGGGTGGGCTCCTCATCCGCCGGCGGCGTGGGCGTCGGGGCCGGCTGAGGCTCGGCGGGGGGGGGCTTCGGGCGTTTGGCCTTGCGTTTGCGGCGCCGGGGTTTCTTCGGTTCGGCCGGCGGGGGCGAGACCGGTTCGGGCGCAGCCGACGGCGGCTCGGCGGGCGGCGCGGGCTCCTCGACGGGAGCGGTTCGCTCGGCGATGGCTTCGGGCAGTTCGGCCAGCGCCAGCAGGCGAAGACGGCTGAGGTCCTCGGCGCTCATTCGCCCCGGTAGAGGCCCGACGCCGAACAGCTCGACCTCCATTCGCCGCGCGACGGCCAGCAGCCCCGTATCGCCACGCGACAGCGCGTGGAAGTCCACGACCATCACCGCCGTCGGGGCCGCGAGGATCTCGGCGCCGGCCTCGTACCCGCTGGCGACCCGCACGACCTCCACGCTCGGCGCGCAGGCATCCGTCAGTCGCAGGCCCAACGTCGGATCGCGCGACAGCACGACCACTCGCGAGTGATTCGCCCTAGCGCCGCGAACGTCCATCAGATGTTCATCGCCTCCAATGTCAATGTCCATCTTACTCGCAGTCGTTGAATCCGTCAATTCACGGCGCCCCCTCGGCCCGTTCGCCAAGCAGGGCCAGGGCCGTCGCGTCCGTCACGCGAACGCGAACATACTGTCCGACGAGGCGCAGCGACCCGGTGAAGTGCACGATGTGGTCGCCCCGCGTTCGCCCCACGAGTTGGGTCGCCTCCGGCGTCGGCTTGGCCGCCTGCTTGGCCGCTCGAACGCTCGGGCCCTCGACGAGGACCTCCACGGTCCGCGCGACCTGCCCGCGGTGGTGGGCCAGGCTCACCTCGGCCTGGACGGCCAGCAACTCGCGGTTTCGCCGCCGCTTGACCTCGTCCGGCACGTCGTCGGCCAGGTGCCCGGCCGCCCAGGTGCCCGGCCGCGGGGAGTACTTGAACACGAAGCTGTTCTTGAAGGCACTGCGGCGGATCAGTTCGGCTGAGGCCTCGTGGTCGCGGTCCGTCTCGCCCGAGAACCCCACGATGAAGTCGCCCGCGAGGACCACGCCCGGCACAATCGCCCGCGCCCGATCGACCAGGTCGTCGTACCGGCTGCGCGTGTAGCCACGCTTCATCCGCTTCAGCACCGCGTCCGACCCGCTCTGCGGGGGCACGTGCAGGTATTCGCAGACGGTCGGCAGGTCTCGTACGGCCTCGAGCACGTCGTCCCCGAAGTCCACCGGATGGCTGGTGACGAACCGCAGCCGCCGCAGGCCATCCACGGAGGCGACTCGCTCCAGCAGGTCGCTGAATCGCACGGTCCCCGCCCGGTCGCCACCGGGGCGGTAGCGGTAGCGATTGACCGTCTGGCCGAGGAGCGTGACCTCGCTTCGCCCGGCATCGACGAGGCGGCGGACTTCCTGGACGACGCGATCCGGCCGGCGGCTTCGCTCCGGGCCGCGAACGAACGGAACGATGCAATACGTGCAGAAGTTGTCGCATCCCCGCGCCACGCGGACATAGGCCTGGGCGGCGGCCGGCACCTGCCGCGGGTCCCGGGCGACGTCCAGCGCGTCGAGGGCCTCGTCGTCGTCACCCGCCCGGGGCGCCTCCCCCCGCCGGGGGTCCAGCGCGACGCCCGGCTCGCCCGCCGCCGCCTTCTCGATCAGTCCCGCCACTCGCCCCAGTTGCCCCGGCCCGCAGACGATGTCCACGGCCGGGAACCGCTTCCGCAACGACTCGCCCAGCCGCTGGGCCATGCACCCCAGCACGCCGACGATCAGGCCCGGCCGATGGTTCGCCTTCCGCTGTGCGTCGGCACCCAGGCGGGAATACACCTTCTCCTCCGCGTGCTCGCGGACCGAGCAGGTGTTGTACAGCACGACGTCGGCGCCCTTGCGGTCGTCCACCAGCACGTGCCCAGCCAGGAGAAGCTGCGTCGCCACCAACTCGCTGTCGAGCCGGTTCATCTGGCAGCCGAAGGTCTCGAGGTATACGTTCATCGATCGTACGCTCCCGGGCCCATGATACTCGCTCGCCCGGCGAGGGTGCGGGGGAATTGCCCCCGCCCTTGGCTCGACACCGACGGCGGACCTACAATGCTCAGGAACATCCACTATCGCGTCGAGAAGGGGACCGGGCCATGACCGTGACGATTCGGATCGCCGGCGAGGCCGGCCAAGGCGTGCTGACCACCGGCGGGCTGCTCGTCCAGACGCTGGCGGAGCTGGGCCTGCATGTGGCCGCCACGCGAAGCTACATGTCTCGCATTCGCGGCGGGCTGAACTGGTACGACATACGGATCGGCGAGTCGCCTTTGTGGGCCCCGGCCGAGCGAGCGAACCTGCTGGTCGCGCTGACCGACACGGCGATGGAGACGCTCGCGGGGGATCTCGCCAACGGCGGCGTCGTGCTCTACAACGGCGCCGAGGCCGACGGGTCGATCGCGATCGACCTGGCCGGCGTGGCCAAGGAACTGGGCGGCAGCGCCCTGTACGCCAACACGGTGGCCGCCGGCGCGGTACTCGCCCTGCTGGCGTACCCGCTCGATGCCCTGGAAGCGCTGCTGGCGAAGGAGTTCGCCAAGAAGGGCCCGGAGGTCGTCGAGGCCAACCGCGCCTGCGCGCGGCGCGGCGCGGAATTGGTGGCTGGCTCGGCCGGCGCGTTGCCCGCACCGGCGACGGGCGGCCAGCGCGCGGGAAGCATCTACGACGGCGCGACCGCGATCGGCCTGTCCGCCGCCGTCGCGGGGGTCAAGTTCGTCACCGCCTACCCGATGACGCCCGGCACGGCGACCTTCGCTTGCCTGGCGGGCCTGGCCGATCGGTACGGGATCGTCGTCGAGCAGGCCGAGGACGAAATCGCCGCCGTCAACATGCTCTGCGGCGCGACGTACGCCGGTGCGCCGGCCCTGACGGCTACCAGCGGCGGGGGCTTCGCCCTCATGGCCGAGGGACTCAGCCTCGCCGGCATGATGGAGCTGCCGATTGTCGCGGTCGTCGCCCAGCGTCCGGGGCCAGCCACCGGGTTGCCGACCCGCACGGGCCAGCAGGACCTGGCCTTCGCGGTCTCGGCCGGCCATGGCGAGTTCCCCCGCGCCGTCTTCGCGCCCGGAACGGTCCGCCAGTGCTACGACCTCACCCGCCGGGCGCTGGAGACCGCCCACGCGTTCCAGACGCCCGTGGTCCTCCTGACCGACCAGTTCCTCCAGGACCTCCAGCAGACGCTCGACGAGCTTCCCGCCGAGCCGGACCCGATCGACCGCCACGTGGTGACCGCGGGCAGCGACTACCAGCGGTACGCGGAGACCGACTCGGGCGTCTCACCCCGGGCCCTGCCCGGCGGCGAGGCGATGGTCGTCTGCGACAGCGATTCTCACACGGCCGACGGGCACCTTACCGAGGACCTCGATGCCCACGTCGCCCAGCAGGACAAGCGTTCGCGGAAGCTGGCGGGCATGACGGCGGCGGCCCTGGCACCGCAGCGGCACGGCCCGCCCGACGCCGCGACGCTCCTGCTGACGTGGGGCTCGACGTACGGCCCGGCGCGCGAGGCGGTGGACGAGCTGCGCTCGGCGGGCGAATCCGTCGCGATGCTGCACTTCGCCCAGCTCTGGCCGATCGATGCCGCCGGCGTCCGCGAGACGATCGGCTCGCCCGAGCGCATCGTCTGCGTCGAGGGCAACGCCACCGGGCAACTGGCGGCGCTGCTGCGGAGCGTCGGCGCCCTGGACGACTGCGAGTTGCACCTCCGCTACGACGGCCTGCCAATGACCGGCACGGAGATCGCCGAAAGGATCCGCCCATGAACCTCGCCCCCGCCGACACGCGCCCCGCCTGGTGCCCGGGCTGCGGAAACTACGCGCTGCTCAAGACGCTCGACGAAGCGCTCGACGAGGCCGGCATCGACCGCCGAAAGCTCGTGCTGGTTTCCGGCATCGGCCAGGCCGCCAAGCTGCCCCACTACACCCGCGCGAACGTCTTCAACGGCCTGCACGGCCGGGCCCTGCCCGCCGCGACCGGCATCAAACTCGCCAACCACGAGCTGAACGTCGTCGTCACCAGCGGGGACGGCGATATGTACGGCGAGGGCGGGAACCACTTCCTCCATGCCATCCGCCGGAACGTCTCGGTCAAGGCCTTCGTGCACGACAACCAGGTCTACGGGCTGACGAAGGGCCAGGCCTCGCCCACCAGCCAGCTCGGCATGGTCACGAAGGTCCAGACGCACGGCGTGGTCAGTTGGCCGCTGAACCCGCTGGCGGTGGCGATCGTCGAGGAGTGCTCGTTCGTCGCGCGATCGTTCACCGGCGCGCCGGATCACCTCCGGGAGATGATGGTGGCCGCCCTGTGCCACGAGGGGGGCTTCGCCCTGCTGGACATCCTCCAGCCGTGCCCGTCGTTCAACCGCCTCAACACCTTCAAGTGGTACAAGGACCGCGTCCGCCCGATCGGCGAGGCCCACGACCCGAAAGACCGCGCCACGGCGTTGGAGCTGGCCTTTCGCTGGGGGGACGAGATCCCCATCGGCATCCTCTATACGTCGGCCCGGCCCAGCTTCGAGAGCCAACTGTCCCCGCTGGGCGACGGGCCCCTCGCGGGCCGGTAGCGCCCCGTTCGGAGCCAGCCTGGTATTCATGCCCCGGCCTCGACACGCCGATAGAAACACCAGTAGGCTTGCGTCGGTTGCACGGGATATTCTTGCAGTACGAGCCGCCCGAACGGACGGTAAGTGTGACGGCCATGACCGCTTCCCCCAGAACGACCGAGGTGGAAACGTACTTCGCGCCCGCCGGCCGATACGACCGCGACGACCTCCTCCAGCAGCACAGCGACCTGACCGGCGTCGAGCTCTTCCAGGTGCTCATGGACGCCGCGTCGGCGATCATGCTGGTGCTCAACGACCGCCGCCAGATCGTAGCGGCCAACGCCCACGCGCTGGAGTTGCTCGGCGTCCAGGCGTGCGACGCGCTGGGCAAGCGCCCGGGCGAGGCGATCGGGTGCATCCACGCCGCCGACGGGCCCGACGGATGCGGCACGGGTCCGACGTGCGTCACGTGCGGCGCTGTCCGGGCCATCGTCGAAAGTCAGCAGTCCAAGCGGCGCGTCACGCGCCAGTGCCGTGTCTCCCTGCCGAACTGCGGGGCGATGGACCTGGAAGTGACGGCCTCGCGTCTCGACCTGAAGGCTCAGTCGTTCGTCGTGTGCTTCCTCCAGGATATCGGCGACCGAAAGCGCCGCCGGCTGCTTGAACGGGCGTTTTTCCACGATATCATCAACGCCGCGGGCAGCATCGAGGGGCTCTGCAACCTGCTGCTCGAGGAATCGTCCGAGGCTCCACCGTCCTACGAGGACCTCCACCTGCTGGCCGACACCGCCACCGAGTTGCTCGAGGAAGTCGAGACGCACCGCGCCCTGGCGTCGGCGGAGTCCGGCGACCTCCAGACCGACGTAACCGTCGCTCGGACCGACGAGATTCTCGACCATGTGCGTTCGCTGTACCTGAAGCACCCGCTGGCCGTCGGACGGCGGATCAAGTACGGCCCCGTCTGGTCCGGGCCGATCGCGACCGACAAGCGCCTGCTCGGGCGCGTCCTCGGGAACATGGTCAAGAACGCCCTGGAGGCTACCCCCAAGGGCGGCACGGTCACCCTGGGCTGCCGGCATGGCGAGCAGGGTGTGACCTTCCAGGTTCACAACGCCGCCGTCATGCCCCCGGACGTCCAGCTCCAGGTCTTCCAGCGGTCGTTCAGTACGAAGGGGCAGATCGGGCGGGGGATCGGCACGCACAGCATGAAGCTGCTGGGCCAACGGTACCTCGGTGGAAAAGTCGGCTTCCGCAGCGCCGAGCCGGAAGGCACAACGTTCTTTATCCGCCTGCCGCAAACGCCCCCGTCGCCGGAGCCACACCCCGAGGACTGAAGCGCGGGCGAGATCCCGTCAGGTTGCCCCGGCCGCCAGGCGCCGGCGGACCTCCGCCGCCGACAGGCCCGCCAGGAAAAACTCCTTGCGCGGGCTCGTCGGGTGAGCGTGGAGCGTCACGTCGCGCCGCCGGAGCCCCAGGCCGCCCGCCAACGCCTTGGCAACGGCGGCGTTGGCTTTGCCTTTCTCCGGGGCGGCCGCCGTGGTGACCTTCAGGGCGTTGCCCAGCACGCCGACGATCCGGTCGCGGGCCGAGCCGGGCACGACCTTGACGGCCAACACCGACCCGCCGGGCACGTCGCGGAGGCTCAGGGCCTCAACGCCCTTCATCGCCCCGCTCGAACATGCCCCTGCGGCGGGCGTAGGGGAAGAGCCCGCCGGCTGAGACGATCTCCGTCACGTCGCCCAGGTCGTCCAACGGGTAGGCCTTGCCCGTCGTCACGTCCCTTAACTCGCCGGCGGCTGGGTCCAACTCGACCTCGTCGCCCGTGGCAATCTCGTCGAAGATCCGCCGCGGCGTCTGGAAGGGCACGAGGTAGGCCCCGTTGATGCTGTTGCGGTAGAAGATGCGGGCGTAGCCCTCGGCGACCACGGCGCGGACGCCGGCAGCGCTCAATGCCAGCGGGGCATGCTCGCGCGAACTGCCGCAGCCGAAGTTGCTCCCCGCCACGACCACCACGAACTCGCTGGCGAACTCGCCGTCGGCGACGAACGGCACGTGCCCGTTCGGCAGGCCGCTGGCGGCCGGCGGCACGCCGCTCAGGGCATACTTGCCGAAGTACTTCCGCTCGTCCGGCACCGTCGGATCGTAGCTGAGGTACTTGGCCGGGATAATCTGGTCCGTATCGACGTGGTCGCCGAGAACGAACACCTTGCCGCGAATCACGTCTTCCATCGTTTCTCACCTCTCCGCATCCGCGCCCGACGACGACGGGCGGGGGGTATTTTACCGCCATCGGGGCGAACGGGAAAGCCCCCGGTACCGCACGGCGGGCGTTATACGAGCTGGCGCAGGCCAAACGCGATCATCAGCGCCCCGCCCAGTAGCGGCCCGAGGACCAGGACAAAGAAGTACAGCCCAAGGAACTGCCGATCGACCTTGGAGTCGCCGGCGCGGTCGAGCACGGTCTGGGCCGGTCCGCTCCGGCCGGCGAGCCAGCCGACGAGCGTGGCCAGGCCAACGACCATCAAACTCCCCCCCGCGATGACGAGGACCGCACCGAGCATGTCTGCCCTTTCCGTGGGGTCAGTGTAGCGGCCACCCCGGCGGACGGGCAAGGCGGAACCCGCCGGTGGCGCGTGGGAGGTGTCTCTGCGCAAGCAGGACCCGCGCGGCGGCGCGGGTCGGGGTGTCGGTGTCGAAGCGGCTCGGGGCGGTCAGGCGCTGGCGGCCTTGCGCGGGCGGCGCTGTTCCCAGTCGCCCGTCGCGGCGGTCTCCAACGCGGTGACGATGGCCTCGTGCAACTCGTCGGTGGTGAAGATGGGCTTCATCAGCAACTCGTCGCCTCCGTTTTGCCAGGCCCGCCAGGCGATGTCGTATCGGTCGAGCCAGCCGGTCAGCAGGACCGCCGGGCGAGGGGTAACCTGCCGGAGCAGCTCCACGAAGCCGTCCTCGGCCAGTTCAGCCGCCAGGACAACGAGGTCGGGATGCCAGTGGGCCGTGCGCCGCAGTGCCTCGTCCAGGCGGGTCTCTCGGACCACGAGGTGGGCATGCGACTCGAGGTAGGTCGAAGCCATCTGGGCGAAGCGCCAATCGGGCTCGACGACAAGCACCTTCATGGACATAGGTATTCCTTTCGGCCGAGCCGCGCGGCGGCGGGGGAACCTTTCCGGACACTGTTCCTATCGGCAGGTTCGGCGGAAGGAATGAGGGAGATTTTTGCCGGAGCCAGGCCGCGTCATCGGCCTGGGGTCAGGTCGGCTGCGGCCCCGGCCGCCAACATGCGGTCCAGCGCCCGCCGCGCGTCGCCTGCCGTGGCGGGATCCACCGACACCCGGTTGACCACCTCGCCGGCCGAGAGGCGGTCCAGCACCCACAGCAGGTGAGGCAGGTCGATTCGGTGCATCATCGCGCACAGGGCGGGCGCGTCCGACAAGACGCGGACGAACCGGTCCTCGTGGCGGCGGGCCAGGCGGTTGACCAGGTTGCTTTCCGTGCCGATCGCCCAGCGGCTGCCCGGCTCGCCGGCGGCGACGGCCCGGATAATCTGCTCCGTGCTACCCGACGCGTCGGCCAGCGCGACGACCTCCCGCGGGCACTCCGGGTGGACCACCACGCGAACGCCCGCCTGCGCCGCGCGAACGCTGCGAACGTGCTCCGGGCGAAACTTCTGATGCACGTAACAGTGGCCCTTCCACAGGATGAAGCGAGCCCGGGCGACGTCGTCGGCCGACAGGGCCCCCGCCGGCTGGGCTGGATCGTAGACCACGCAGTCCTCGACCGCGTAGCCCATGGCCACCGCCGTGTTGCGACCGAGGTGCTGGTCCGGCACGCAGAAGATCTTCCCGGCCCCCGCGCCACCGGCGGCGACGGACGACAGGGCCCACTGGAAGACGCCGCGCACGTTGCTGGACGTACAGCACGCCCCGCCGGACCGGCCGGTGATCGCCTTGATCGCCGCCGTGGAATTCACGTAGGCCACCGGCACGATGCGCTCGTCCGTCAGTTCGGCCAACTCGCCCAGGGCCACCGAGACGCCGTCGGCGTCGGCCATGTCCGCCATCTGGCAGCCCGCTCCGAGGTGCGGCAGGATCACCACCTGCTCGTCGCTGGAGACGATATCGGCCGACTCGGCCATGAAATGCACCCCGCAGAAGACGATGTGCCGTGCCTCCTTCTGCGCCGCGGCCAGTTGGCTGAGCTTCAGACTGTCGCCGGTGAAGTCCGCGAACTCGACCACCTCGTCGCGCTGGTAGTGGTGGCCGAGAATGCACAGGCTGCCGCCGAGTTGGGCCTTGCGCTCGGCGATTCGGCGGCGGCATTCGTCGGTGCTGATCCGGGCGTAGTCGGCGGGCAATGGGCTCTGGATGGACATCGCTGGCTTCTTCTCCTGCGTGCGTCGGGTCACGCCATTGTATCAGAATCCCCGTCGCGTTGGGATGCCGGGCGACGCCGAAGCTCGCCGAGCTCGGGGCATCGGAACCCCCAGGCCGCTCCCGCGAAGGCCAGGGCGCCGACGACCACGCCGGCCAGGATGATCACCAACCGCCCGCAGCCGAGCCAGTCCAGCGCCTCCCTCGAGCCCAAGACGGCGGCGGCCATGACGGTGGCGGCCGCCATCACCCGCGCGGCCGATGCCAGCAGCTTTCGTCCGCCGAGCCGGCCGACCTGGCGGTGCAGGACCCACGCGAGAACAAACGCGTTGACGGTGCCGGTCACGGCGGTAGCCAAGCCCAGCGCCGCCGACCTCAGCGGCGTGAAGATGCCCCCGAGAACAAGCAGGACGTTCAGGACAGCGAGGATGGCTGCGGTGATCATCGGGGTTCGCGTGTCCTTTCGCGCGAAGAACGCCCGCAGCAGGATGTGCACGCAGAAGTACGCGGGCAGGCCGAGGCAGTACATCTGGAGCATCACCGCCGTGCGAGGGGTGTCCTGGAGGGGACTGAATCCCCCTCGCTCGAAGATCTGCCCGATGGTCGGCTCGGCGAGCACAAAGAGCCCCGCGCCCGCGGGAATTCCGAGGAACAGGCACAGCCGCAACGCCCGGTTGATCGCGCCGCGCAAGCGGAGCTTGTCGTCCCGAGCGGCATACCGGCTGAAGAGGGGGAAGACCGCCGTCGCGATCGAGATAGCCAGCACACCGAGGGGCAATTGGTAGAGCCTGCCCGCGGCGTAGTGGCAGCGGATGACCCCGGGTTTCAGCGGCAGGTGGGGGCTACCTGCGCCGGCCGTGCAGGCCAGGGCGATCAGCCGGGCGAACAGATCGCTCAACTGCACCAGGCCCAGCGGGACGACCGTCGGTGCCATACGGCGGGCGATCTGCTTGACCTCGGGCAGGATCGGCCGAAGCGTCCATCGGGCCGCCAACTGCGTCCTTCGCAGGAGCCAGACCGCCCCGAGGAACTGCCCCACGCTGCACAGGACCACGCCGATGCCAATGATGCGCAACTGCTCGACGTCGTTGCGCCCCAGCACCGGCGCCAGCCAATAACCGAACACGATCAGCCCGACGTTCAGGAGAATCGGCGCCGCGGCGGGATACGCGAAGTGTCGCTTGCTGTTCAGGGCGGCCGAGGCCAACGCCAGCATGCAGATGAAGAACGTAAACGGCAGCATGAGCATGGTGAACTGGAGCGTGAGCTGCCGCTTCGATTCCCCCGGCGCCGCCAGAAGCCAGACCGCCAGGCCGATCTCGATCGTCACGACGAGCCCGGTGAGCACGACGGCCAGCACCCCGGCAGTGTTCGCCAGGACTCGCCGCGCCCGGTCCCAGCCGGCGGTTTCCCCGGCCTCGGTGAACACAGGGATGAAGGCCGCCGACAGGGCCCCCTCGCCGAAGAGCCGACGGAACAGGTGGGGAATGCCGAACGCCGTCCAGAAGGCGTCGGCCACGATCGGCCCGCCCATCGGCACGAGCACCATGTCCCGGACCAGGCCCAGCACGCGCGAGAGCATCGTCAGCGCCGCCACGAGCTTGGCGGCGCCGAAGAAGTGCTCCTGTTCGCCCTTGGCGTCGTGGCTGTCTTGGCCGTCCGTGCCCACGAGGGCATTATGGCCGCACCGCCACGGGGCCGCAAGCGGCGGGGCCAAGCTTGACCCGGCGGGGCTGCCGCGCGATGGTATGCGCGTGCGAATCTGCCACGTCATCACGCGAATGATCCTCGGCGGGGCGCAGGAAAATACCCTGCTGACCTGCGAGGGCCTCGGCGCCCGCGGACACGAGGTCACGCTGGTGACGGGCCCGCCGCTGGGCCCGGAGGGCCAGCTCCTGACCCGCGCCCGGGCCGGCGGCTACCGCGTGATCGTGCTGGACGACCTGCGACGGGAGATCCACCCGTTTCGGGACTACTCGGCCGGGCGAGCGCTGCGGCGGCTCCTGGCGGAGCTTCGCCCGGACGTGATGCACTCGCACTCGTCGAAGGCGGGCATTCTGGCCCGCGCCGCGGCCGGGGCCGTCGGCGGAATCCGGGTCGTCCACACGATCCACGGGCTGGCCTTCCACCGGTATGAGTCGTGGTGGCGGAACCGGCTGTACGTCGCCCTCGAGCGTCGCGCGGCCCGGCGGACGGACGCGTTGATCTCGGTCGCCGACGCGATGACCGCCCAGGCCCTCTCGGCCGGCGTGGGCCAACCCGAGCAGTACACGACAATCTACAGCGGTATGGAAGTCGAGCGGTTCCTCGATCGCGACGAACGGGCCGACGCGTTTCGCGCGGCGATGCACTTGCCCGACGACGCCGTCCTGGTCACGCAGGTCGCCCGGCTGGCGGAACTGAAAGGCCACCGGTTCATCCTGGAAGCCGCCAAGCGGATCGCCGATGAACGGGTGCATTTCTGCTTCGTCGGCGACGGGCAACTGCGGCGCCGGATCGAGGCGCAGATCGGTTCCGCCGGCCTGGCCAACCGGTTCCGCCTGACCGGCCTGGTCGACCCCGACCAGATCCCCGCCGTCCTGCACGCCAGCGACATCGTCGTCCACGCCTCGCTTCGTGAGGGCCTCGCGCGCGTGCTTCCCCAGGCCCTTCTGGCAGGCAAACCCGTCGTGAGCTTCGACGCCGACGGCGCCCGCGAGGTGGTCGACAGTGAGACGGGCATCCTCCTGGCGCCCGGGGACGTTCGGGGTCTGTGCCTGGCGATCGAGACGCTGGCCTCGTCGCCGGCGCTGCGAGAGAAGCTCGGCCAGGCCGGACGACAACGCTGCCGCGAGCGGTTCGATCACCGCCGCATGGTCGAGCGGATCGAGGCCGTCTACGAGCGAATCGCCGGCCGGTCGCTTCCCCCCCGGTGAGATCGCGGGCGCGGGCCTCTCAGAGCAACTCGTCGAGGCTCTCGACGGTGACGTTGGCGAGGGCGTCGACCACGCGATGGGCCGCTCCGAGCCGGGCGCGCGGGTAGGAGTTCGTCACGGCCAGCACCTTCATCCCCGCACCGCGCGC